>Ga0302319_10017996_pt1 | contig 12914 bp, 15 predicted proteins | sample Bog_T0_2_FD_203319 | JGI IMG/M metagenome (GOLD analysis project Ga0302319, IMG submission 203319) | Peat permafrost microbial communities from Stordalen Mire near Abisko, Sweden - Bog_T0_2 | ecosystem: Environmental > Terrestrial > Soil > Wetlands > Peat | place: Sweden: Abisko, Stordalen Mire...
GGAAGCGCTCAATGACCATTTCCACGGCGACAACAGAAACAAGCTCGAAGTGTTCCGCGAAAATCACACGGCCATTGAAGACATCGCGCGAAGCAAATACCTCTCCGGCCGTGTCGAACCGGACGGAGCCGTCCTGATACGCACGGCAGATATTCCCGATTGAGGAGACGCAGCGTGGCTGGAGTTGATGAAGATCATGTTAACTGCGGTGGAGTGCGTAGATCGTAGAGTTCCGCCACATCCAAAGCACTGCGTCATTGGGCGAGAAGGTCGCTTGAGCGATTGATCGGAACTGCAATCTTTTATCCAGCACGGTTCGGGTTCCTGGCCATCGAGTAAGCTTTGGGATCAATCGTCTTATGAATGAACTTCATTCCTTACCAGAATCGATAAGCCATCCTCACAAAATAGTTCGCCAGACTTGTCGCGAAAAAAGCATCGTCTTGCCACCATTTGTATGGGGCGCTTAAAGATTCACCAAACCAGTAACGGATTTGGGCCACAGTGTCATGATGATCTCCGCCTCGCGCGCTGGCGTCGGATGCTCCACGCGCACATACCTGCTGCGCCGACGGATCGGATCGCCCAACCTGCGTTCCTCGTTGCTGATCAGCACGACGAAAGGAATACTCTTCGCCTCGACCTTGCCGAATTAAGGAATCGAAAACTGCCAGGCCGAAAGGACTTCGAGCAGCATCGCCTACAACCCTTCGGTTAACAGCTAGGATTTTGCCCTTTCCAGCATTGCTCGTAGATGCTTTATATTGCTTATGTTCTATGACTTGCAACGATTATCAACTCTAAAGAAATTGTGGGGACTACCCACAATTGCCCACGTTTTTGAAGTAATCTACCCACAAAAGTCCCCACAGTGTTTTTGCTATCCGCCTGCCATCAAATGGGTCCACTCACGCGGCTAAACGCCAAAGGATTGCGACCTCAGCCACGACAGCGCCGCCAGACCAAGTTTTCAATGACTTACAGACCCGCAGGGACTGCCAAAGTACGCGGAAGTCGTGCAAGACAACAGTAGTTGTGGGTTGGGCTGTGGGTTGGAAGAGTGTGCCCCCTTCCTCCATCGACAGCCCTCGAAATGTCTCCGAGCCCAAAACCGGGCCGTCGGCGCCCGAATGGAACGATGTCGAGGTGTCACGGCGATCCACTTCCATATCATTGAGGAAGCGTCACGACCGTTGAATCGCCAACCTGGACACACCCGAGCACGTCAGACCTGACATCACTTGAAGTGCTGCATCCTGAAGCCAGCTTGTAGGCGTGCGGAACTCGCTTAACAAGAAAGACCGCTACAGAAGGATCTCCGGGAAGACTCACATTAGCAGAGCCATTCTTGTCTGTTCTGTACCACGATTCCTGTGCTATATCAGAGGTGCGTACCAGGAATTGAATGTCGGCTAACGTTTTATGGCTTGCGTCTTCGAGGACAATTGTTGTTTTTTGGCCACTGGCAACGGCGCTTGGTGCAATCGTTGAACTTGTGCTTGCCTTTGCCTGAATTACTACACTTCCGGTCAATTGCTCCGCAAACATTTCCTTGTGAGTATCGCCACAAGCTCCGTTTGTGCAGGTTATCGAGATTCGATAGAGGCCATGGTCAAAATCGAAGGGGGCAATCTTTCCGTCTTGGCCAGTGGAATAAACTCCAACCTGATGCCCCGTGTCTAAGGATTTAATCAGCACAAGAGCGTTTGCCAATGGCGCGCTGGAGTGATCGACAACCTGAATTGTAGCCGACGTATCAGGGACAGCCGCTGCTGCCGAGGGTACAAATGTATGGGTTGCCGACGCAATTGCACCGCCCCCCTTCGCCGGGTCCACATCGACAGCAAACACGTAATTTGGACCAAACATGTTCGATGTAAAAATGACCTGCTTGTGGTCGGGACTAAAGCGAACATTTGGCTCTACCGTGTAGTCATGCTTGGAAAGATCGACGAGGTGTTCCGAGTGCATAATCCCAGGCAGGAAAGATGATGTGCCGCTCACGCTGCTGGAACTATTCAACAGAGGGTGATAAAGCTCGATCCATTGTCCATCAGGCGCACTGGCCACCTGAAATGGACCGCCACCGTCTCCACAAAACAGTCCCGACTCCAAATCGCCATTAAAATGAATAGACCATTGGTTGTAATCCATCTGATACCGGCGGCGCTCTCCGGTATTGATGTTATAGCTGGCTAGGAAGAAGGTCTTTCCCTTTGGAATTTGCAGATCATACCAGATAGTCTTTCCATCGGTATCCCAGAACTCGTGCCCAGCAATCTCCATGTTCTGCGTTCTCTTATGGATCAGGTGATTGTGAGTGCCATCCGCTCTGATGGTCCAGATGCGGTCAACATCCTGCCAAATTCCTTCATGGCAATACATGAGCAGCGAGGAATCAGTTGGCGAAAACTGCAAATGCCCCAACCAATCCGCGCTATGCAAAATCGGCGTTACTGCTCCCGTGGCCAAGTCAAGCGTAAACAGTACCATCGGCAGTTTTGATTCCAACCGCAGAGTCTCTCTTGCCGCCGTAGACGGCCGAACCCATGCAGGCACTGTCAAGTCATTTACGTCAAGCCCGGGCCCATCGATGTAAGTTCCGGCAAGTAGTGTACCATCCGCGTTGATCGTGTTGATGGCGGCCCGTGGTGGCAGGACTGCAATCTGCCTCAGCTCTCCGGTGGCAATATCGGCTACATACACACGCTGGTCATTCACTTTCATAAAATATACGACAGCGGCGTTCTTGCTGACCACAATTTCCCGCACTGGCCCCGTAACCAATAGATGCGACTTGCGGGTACTCAGATCAACCAAATAGATATTGGCATTTGAAGCGTACACCATCTGCTTTCCATCGGGAGTGAACGCCGTATAATTGAAATACAGGCTCCGTGATCCAGGTTGATCGGTGAGTCGAATGATCCGGTGCCCAGTATTCTGATCGATCCACGAGACGGGCGGCGTTTGCGCCGGTGCGCTGGAACCCTGGGTTTGTGAAAACGCAGTGAACTCTAACATCTTAAAAGCAAGAATCGTGCAAGCCGCAATCTTTCCGTAAGAGCGTACAGATGACAGATACATTTCAATGGCTCCTTAAATGTGGATACCCGGTTACTGAGCTTGTCTTGCCGAACTCCCTTGACATGCCGGCTGAGCCACGTTGGCGTTCGCTGTCTGGGAAATTGGCGCTAGCTCGGCGTTCGAAGACAAAGTGCCGTGCATGGCATCGTCGACAAGGCTCTTGAGTTGGTCCGCGTTCTTTAACCCAGAGTAGAGAACACCATTGATGAAGATCGTGGGCGTAGCGTGTACGCCGTTCTTGCGCCCCAACTCAACGTCCTGGTTGACTGGGCCCAAAGCCATATCCCTCTCGACACAGGTTTGGAATTGCACCTTGTCAAGGCCGGTGCTTGCGGTAACAAAAGCGGTAAGATTCTCTCGCAAATTACCTGGGTTGAGTTCATTTTGATGCGCAAACAAATAGTCGTGAATCTTCCAGAAATCTGTCGGATTTTGCAGCGTTGCGCACTCCGCCATCTTCGCGGCGGCCATAGCCCAGGAGTGCATCGGTAGCGGAAAGCTCTTATAGACGAGGCGCACATTCTGCTTTTCATTCGGCAGAAAGTCATGCTCAAGAGTGTCCGCCATGCGCTTGCAGTATGGGCACTGAAAGTCAGAGAACTCCACAATCGTGACAGGAGCCTTTTCGTCCCCAATTGCAGGTGGGGCACCGGCTAACAAAGCTTTCGCAATTTCCTCCCGGCGGGTCTTTTCCTCGATCAGTGGATCAATGCGTATATCGTACAGCGCCGGCAACAGATACTTTCCGTCGGGGCTGAGAAATAAGGTGATCTCTCTCTTGGAAGAAGATACCTCGTACTTGAGCTGCCAGAAGCAGGAATCATTGCCCTGTTTATTTTCGACAAGGATCAAATCGGCAGCGGATGGGACGTTGAAACGCTTGAGTACGTACTCTTCAACCTCCGCGCGCTTTGCCGCGGAGGGAGCCGTGCATTTCTGTGCATGGGCCTGCACCGAAGTTGCACAGATAACGAGCGCAGCCCATAGAGCTGACATCTTCAATAGTGCATTAAATTGTAGTCGTGACATATTCCCTCGCTTGTCCATCAGTCCCGGAAGGACGCATTCTTGTGATACTGCGCTCGGCCTGCTTCTTAGCCGCAGATATAGCCATACTAAGCCAGTGCTTTGCAGACGCTACTGACCATATTCAGTCTCAGTCCCAACACATTCCGTAGCATATGTAGGTGCAAGAACCGCCGCCACCGCCCCCACCGCCCCCACCGCCCCCACCGCCACATGCTTCGGAACAATTATCGCAACTGTAGCCCGCGCACGATGGGTCGTCGCATGGAGAGCCGCAGCCGCACTCACTTCCCATGCATACAGTGCCTCCTGGGCAACCGCCATCAGTAATGCACGATCCAGATCCAGTGCAATTGGTTCCGCAACTGTCGCAACTGTAGCCTGGGCACGATGGATCGTCGCATGGATCGCTGCATCCGCAGATTCCGCTATCACACGAAAGACCGCCAGGGCAACCGTCGGCACCGCAAGATTGACCAAGCCCACAGTCATTGGATGCATCCCAATAACCGGGACAGCCTGAGTCAGAGCAGTCCCCCTGTGGACTTAATTCGCAAGTCATTGCGCAGTTAGCTAGAGAATATCCCATACATGTTGACTGGCACGTATCGAAGCAGACACAGTCGCTTGGTTCCCCCTGTTGGCCACCTGAGGCGTCCTCGACTCCGACGCCATCACAGGGCGTAGGTTCCGTCGGCGATGTACTCGAGATCACGTTATTTGTGGCGGAATTGGCGCAATCGGACCCGCTCTTACAGTCACTTTCAGCCTCAATACCGTGAACGTTCTCGTGCGTTAAGACTTTTTCCAAATATGAAGGATCTTCTGTGATTGGTGCTCCACTTGGCGTTGTTGCTGTACTATTCACAACTGTAATTGAATTCATGATGTTATACGGAGGACTTGTGCTAAACGAAACCTTTGTACAGAAGGTTACTGGCACCGCGTTCCCATATGCGTCCGTTTCGGTTGATGTACAGCCTAGTGATGCGGGATCCCCCAGTCCATAGACATATACAGGATTCGAAACCGTTCCACCAAGCAGGTTAGGGTTCGCGATGGTGGCCGGCGTTATCTTACCTGTCGATGCAGTTGTGGAAGTTACATCTTGGTTGGTGTCTGGCAGTGAAGTCCAATTTACCGCAGAATCATTGGCGGCAGATACATTGTCGGCATTCTGTCCCAACGATCCGTCGACGTACTGAGTCAACTGTGCTCCATTGGCCATTGGACCTATGGTAACGTTAGTGACTGAATCTCCATTTGTTATTTTTCCCGGCGACTGTGAGAATGTCGGGCAATTGCCAGTGCCCGGCGAAGGACATTGGGCATTGCAATTGGAGATGAAAACGAGAACCAGAATAGGAGCAACTTCGAGGAATCTTTTCCTCATTGTGCTGCCTCCCCTTCCAACCTAGTCAAGATCGCGGCAAAGCGAGGAATGATTGTGTTAGCGTCTGTCCCCGATATTTCGGATAAGCCATCTTTCGAAACGCGTACTTCAAATGCGTCTATGGGTCTGACAGTGCCATCTGTCAGGTCCCATTTACGACCTAAGTAATAGAAACCGCCGTTGCCGCAAGCGCTAACTGTGGCGCAGGGTATCACTTGCATCAGATAAACATGATTCGGCTCGATAAGAACTTGCTTATCTGTTAATAGGAAGTCAATGTGTCGCTCCTCGGCGTCAATAGCCGCCCCACCGCGGACTGCGATGTCCAAAAGCTGGCCATCGCTAATCTCCGCCGGGGCACCTTGGAACGTATGCTGCACCCGCACACTCATTTCAGTGTATAAGCCGCCACGGCCACTCGTTTGATAGACGTGGGCGGCCTCAAACTTGCCTATGATCCATGGATACTTGAGCGCCTTTGGGCTAAACTCCCTGATTGGTTCTGGTGGTCCCGCAACGATGCCCCCAGTGTTATATCCGATTCCTACGAGACCGGCAACCGGAGGAAAGATAGCATTCCAGTACTGATCTCGCACAGCTCGTAGGCTAGGGCTAACCGTATCCACTTGTGTCTTCAGAGAGACTCGATTCGTCCGCCAGAGGTTGACTGTGGTCTCAGGCGAAGCCGGAGGAGAGGGTGGGTTTGAAAGGCCGGTTGATGTCGATTGACTTGGTCCAGATGAGGCGCCAGTGAGAAGCGCACCGGCTAGCATCAAGGCGGTTATCCGTCTCATTCTTTTCCTCCAAATCGGCTGGCTAACCTAAGGCCGGTAGGTGTAGATTCCGTTCGCAGCATAGTCCTATTGGAAAGAGGTGCCGTGAGCGATTATACCTTGTGTTTTGAGAAGTATGTCAAGAGGCACTGGTGTCCGGTTAGATGTCGAATAGATTCAGTTGGTTAGCGAAGGGCGATTGGTCAGTTCTGTGGAGATAGGGCTGAAGGGCGCATGAAATCTCGGTTTTCTCGAAGATCGAGACCGACAGAATCTGTAGACAAGTGTAGAGCGAGGCATCGAGTTTCAGTTCCTTCTTGACGATGGCGATCAGCACATAGGTGGCGATGGCACACCAGATTTGGCTGCTCACCGCGTTCTCGCTGGTGGCCAGAAATCGCTTGATGCGCAGGTGCTGCTTGATCCATTTGAAGAACAACTCAACCTGCCAGCGGCTTTTGTAAAGCGCGGCGATGGTGAGGGCAGGCAAGGTGGTGTTGTTGGTCAGAAACACCAGCGTCTTGCCCGTCTCTGGATCGTTGAAGCGAATGCGGCGAAGATGATCCGGATAATTCTCTGCCGATTAGAAGCCGTTGAGCATGACGCGCTGGTCGCAGATGATTCCGCTGGCCCGGTCCACGGGATACGAATAGACGCGCCGCGCATCCATGTTTTCCTTGGCGCGTGTGACGAAGAAGGCTCCGGCCCGGTGCATCGCGTACAGCCGCACGAAGTCCAGATACCCCCGGTCCATGATGTAGAAACTTCCCGCTTCGACAAGAAGAATGTCGAGCACGTTGACATCGTGCAGCTTGCCATCGCTGATGTGAATGAAGGCTGGAATCGCGCCTCGCAGGTCCAGCAGCGTATGTAACTTGATGGCCGCTTTGGTGGATCGAAATGGCGCCCAGTCGAACAAACTCAGGCATAAGTCGATGGTGGTAGAGTCCAGGGCATAAACGCTTGCATCGAGTCCCAGCACCGAAGGATCTTCCGCATACAGCACTCTGGCGTGTGCGATCAGACGCAGCGCAAGTTCGTGGTAGATGCGCCAGTCGCGCAGGTTCAGCGCATCGGCCAGCGTGGAACGTGCGTGAGGCGCCGCAATGCCCATGTGAAACAGCTTGGCATGATTGGCTTGCAGACACACCTCGATGTCGCGCAACGACTCGCGCCAGGTGAGCTGAGAAAAGGCCATGACGCGAAACAGATCAGCGCAGCCGAGCGTGCGTACTCCGGCATCGCCCTTGTGCCGTTCGATGATGCGTCCAAAGGTTTTCCACGGCACAAACTCCATCACCTGCGCAAACAGCGTCTTGCCCACATTCATGCGGCACTCCCGGTCGTCGAATCCCGAAAGCATCGCAAATGAGCCCCACGCAATTCAAATCGTGGACACCCAAAACCCGCTGTAAACCACACGTGCCAATAAGCTTGACGGCTACAACTCTAAATTAAACCGGACAGTAGTGGTATCAGCCATATCTTCATTATGGAATAGACGATCCTCCGACGGCCACTCTGGCCTGCCACAATTTGCCAACGGTGACCAGAGTCGCGGGCATTCGCGCATGCAACGAGATGGGTCGGTTTGCGAATATGGGCGAAAATAGCATCCACAAAGCTCCGCTCTTGGGTTCATTTCCCAGGAGCCTATGGGACGTACCACCCGGAAACATAACCATTGCTGGCAGGGCGCACAATGCACAGCTTATGCTTTCCATCCTGGCTCCGTTGCACGGTCCAACCGTCACGGTCACATCGAATCAAAGATCTCAAATCTCCGTCCTGATCCAGCTTGTAAGCAGCCTGCCCTTCACTTGACGCAGCCCAGGCAGACACCGCCTTTACATCGAGCGAACGGGCATATCCACTGACATTCCCAATTCTGTTTGCCCAGTAGAAGGTTCCGCCCATCAAAAGCATCCCTACAACCGCTGCGCCGCCGAGCCACTGGAGCCAGGATTTACGGGCCGTGCTTTGTGCAACAGTCTGAGCGGCCCGTGCAATCTCCCTTTGCGCCGACATTACTACGGCTTGGCCCACAGTTTCTTCTATCCGCGCCTTCGTTGCCGCAAGATCGATTTCAGCCAGCTTGCGAGCACTGTCTAGCGAAGATGTGTACTTTGCTAGCGATTGCGAAATCAGTTTGTCGATTTGTTCCGGCATCTGTTTCGCCAGATCAAGATGATGGCCGAGCAAAAAAGCGATGGCCCATATCGCATCGTTATCCCGAATACCTAGTTCTTTGCCGATGCGATTGAAACGGCTCGTTTCTTCTGGACTCGGCGCACGGTCATAGATTGAGCGAAAGGCTGTATCGAGATTCATGCAACAACCCCATCGAAGACCGATGCACACTCCTTTACCCAGCGGTTTACCTCCGCGCGATTTCCGATTGGTGCGGTCTCGATTACTTTTTCAATCGTCAGTCGCTCGCTGTGCAACAGATCGGAGATGCGGTCAGCCACCTCCGGGAAATTGAACGTCTTACCCTGAGCCTCTACCGTGGCCCTGATCTTTGAGCTGTTGTACAACTCGAATTTGCGTTCCGGCCCGTGATACAGATTGCGAAGAACGTGGGTCGTGTGACCACCGGCTACGTCCAGATATTCCTTCAAGAGTTGTAGGCTATCCCGCTGTGAATTGATTACCCACAACGTTACCAATTCGCGCCCCAGTTCTTGCATGGAATCCGTGAGCAACGTTCCGTAGAGTTTTACGCCCATTCCACTGCGAGCGGGTGTGTTGATGACCACGGTCTCGTCGGGCTGCACGGCCAGACGATTTACAAGGTCCATCCATCCATCCTTTTCGTCCAGGTTGATGTAGACAGTTTCAACCGTCTTTGCATACGCCTTTCCGACATCTGGATTTGCAGTATCCGCATCAATCAGCAAAAGTTTCTCGTCGCGTCTCGAGAGGTAATAAATCAGAGACATCGAGACGATGCTCTTGCCGACGCCACCCTTTGAACCGCTTACCATGTACACAGGCTTTCCCATACTTCCTCCTCATATTTCCTTGTCGTCTTCGATTACCGTGAATGTTCCCTTTTTCGTTGCAACTGTGTTTACCAGGGCAGCACTTGATTTTGGCGGCGCAGCCGGAGCAGTCTGCGCAAGCGGTTTCTCTTGGGCTTCCAGACGAATACCACCGCGAGCCTTGCTTGTTCTTCTTCCGGGTTTCAGATATTGACGCGCGGTCGAGATTGTCATGCCGAGGCCAACACCCTTGAGATCATCAAGCACCGTTTCGAGAGTGTGTCCGGCAGCGAGTGCTTCTTTGGCCTTTGCGCGCAACTTTGCAAATGCTTCTCTGCGCGAATATCTTTTCTCCGCAGGCAGAGGAGGCATTGCAATTCGTTTATCCAAGGCTGCGATGGCAGCTTGGAGCATTGCCTCAGTGATTACTTCTCTTTGTGTCATCAAGTTCCTCCTGATGTATTCTGCAACCAGGAATATATGCACAATAGCACGAGAGAAGTCTGCAAGAAAAACGTTATAAGCCTTTATTTATAGGGTGATGAGCAGTTATTCCAACGAGTGAGTAATGAATCATAATAGCGAGTAACAAAATAATTGCTGCGGAGATTACTGCGTACGATGTGGCCTTGCGTGAAAGCAGTTTCTCGGATAAATTGTGAGTGTAACGGGCCATGTGTTGGAAGAGCGGTACAGGATGCGGGTTATCCGTACACATGGCTTCGCCCTGTGTCGTCTAACCCGTCGCCTGCGATGCTCCGCGCTACGCTTGTCTCATCGAGGCTCATCCTGAAAGCAACCGCGCACGCTACGCGTAGAGAAGACACAATGCCGTTCACTTCACGAGCCAATGATCGCGCCTCCACACGATTCGAAATGCGGTTGACGGCAGCAGAGCGTCAGCGGCTTCGCGATGAGGCCGACCTTGCCGGGATGTGCATAAGCGAGTTGGTTCGCAAGCGCACATTTGGCAAGACGATTCACGCCGCGACTGACCTGATGATGATTCGCGAGCTTCGCCGCTTGGGCGGCCTTCAAAAATATGCGATGAACAAGTTCGCCCAGCACGTCGAAGTGGTAGACGAGTGCATCGCGACAATCTGCGCAATACACGCAGTTATCGAACGAGTCGCCAACCATGATCGTTAAGTACATCGCCACTCCGAAGACGCAATCAAGCAAGCCTTCGCGCATTGGCAGCTTGCTCGACTACATCGAGGCCGACGGCCACGCGGACGCACAGAAGGCGGAGTATATCGGCGCAAACGGAAATTTCTATTCAGACTCGCAGCAGGGGCAGCGCGCCGAAATGGTCGCTCTCGCAATCGAAGCGACTCGCAGCAAAGACCCCGTCGATCATTGGCTGTTGAGCTGGAAGGAAGGCGAGCAGCCGACACAGGCGCAATGCAATGAAGCCGTCGAAATTCTGAAACGGCATCTCGGTATGAGCAGCGGCCATCTTGCCGTTTTTGCATTGCACCGCAACACGGAGAACTATCATCTTCATGTCGTTCTCAATCGCGTTCATCCCGATACATTGCGCGTCGAAGACAAGGGATGGTGCATCGACAAAGCGCACAAGGCTATCGCAGAGATTATCCGCGCGCAGGGTTGGGAGGCAGAGAGAAACGCTCGCTATGTCGCCGACCGCAGCGGTCAGATCACACGAACCAACAGTGCGCGCGAGCCTCAGCCGCGCTCGAAAGCGCTGGACCACGAGAATGCGACTGGAGAGAAATCCTGCGAACGAATCGCGCAGGAAAGAGCCGCGTCAATCTTGCGTAATGCGCAGTCATGGGCGCAGGTGCATGAAGGGCTGGCCCAGGTAGATATGCGCTATGAGCGGAAAGGCAGCGGTGCCATGCTTTGGGTGGGAGACCAGCCGCTTAAAGCCTCTTGCATCGGTCGTGAATTCAGCAGGATTCGGATGGAGGAGCGGCTGGGCGAATTTCAGCCTGATAGCCGCTCCAATTCAATGCCGCTCCGGCCGCGCACAGCCGAGCCTCTTCGCCCGGATATGCCAGCGAACTGGGCTGAGTATCGCAAGACACTCGGAGATAGTCGCAAACAAAAGGACGCTGCCCAGGCCCAGCAGCGCATGGATCATCGTGCAGCGCGTGAGATGCAGACTGCGGAGTTCCGCAAAGAACGGTCCGCGCTTTACCAGGGCGGAAAGTGGTCCGGCGATGCCTTGAATGTTGCCAGGAGCCTCTTGGCCGCCGACCACGCCAAGCGCAGAGCCGAACTGATGGAGCGGCAAAAGCGCGAGCGTGACCGTCTCCGAATGAGGTTCGGCCGGCGGAAGACCTTCGAGCAGTTTCTTGTAGAGCAGGGAGAGCCACAGCTCGCAGAGCAATGGAGGTATCGCGATAGAGAGACGCCCGGAGCTGCAATTCTTGGAGGCGGAGACGAGATACCACGCCAGCGCGACATCCGCGACTTCACCGCGCAGGTGCGCCTGTCACCGCACACGCTGGCAAATGAGATTCACTATTCATCACGCTCAAAGCCAAGCCGCGTCAGCTTTACGGATCGCGGCAAACGCATTGATGTCTGGCAAGCGCAGGATGAGGCTGCCGTCTTGGCCGCGCTCCAGTTGGCTGCGCAGAAGTGGGGAACACTGACCATCACCGGCCCCGACGAGTTCAAGCAACTTTGTGCGCAACTTGCCGCGCAGCATGGATTCAAAATCAACAATCCAGAGTTACACCGGGAGATCGTTCGCGGTCCCAGCGTGGGCCAGCCAGTTCCGGTAATTCCGGCTGGAATGCCGTCGCCAAGCATGGCGTATCAATTGCACAAAGCCGACATTCTCAATCGTATCGAGGTGCGGAACGCCTCGCAGCTTGATTGGATGATTGCGGTAAGAATGCGCGCAACCGGCCACGATCAACAGGCCGTAACGCAAGCTCTGAAGGAAAGCGCCAGCCAGGGGCGAGAGTTGGAGAGCCGCAACTGGACCAACTACGCCGAGCGCACCGCCGAAGCCGTCTTCGGCCCACGCGGCGACCGCGAGTGCGCCAGGAGCGCACAGCGCGCCGAGGCATGGGCGCGAGTCGAAGGCAGAGACCTTGTGCACGAGCGCCAGGTGCAGCACGGCCAACGCCGCGCAGTCCCAGTGCGTCGCCACGAAGACTTTGAGATCGAGTAAGGCTGACCAGGCTACTGCCGCCCGCTGCCCCTCGGCATCCCACCCGGACCATTGTGTGCCAGAGATGTTGTTTAAGCACAGCGCGAGATAGCGATTGGGCAACTATTCCGCAGGGTACGGACCCAGAAATCGCTCGCCGTTGAAATGAATCAAGTGTGAAGGCGCATCGGCAACCCACACTTCGGTCTCCCATGCAATCTCACCAAGATAGCGGCCCATGATTGCGCGGTTCGGAAACGCAGTCACATAGACAAGGCCGCTCTTCGAGCCTGCAAACAACTCTGACAGTTCTGCATGGCGCTTGCCGTCTACAGGTCCGTGGCTGGTGACTGACTCGATGAGCAACAGCCAGTTCTTGTCTGTGTAGTGCAGGACCACATCGGGCATCTTCCCGTGTGCATCGACTTCTACGCCCAGGTCGGTGAGCAACGCCTTGTCGAAGTATCCCCACTTCTCGCCCGTGTCACCTGCATAGACCAACACACTGCCCGGTGCGAAGC
>Ga0302319_10017997_pt1 | contig 12914 bp, 6 predicted proteins | sample Bog_T0_2_FD_203319 | JGI IMG/M metagenome (GOLD analysis project Ga0302319, IMG submission 203319) | Peat permafrost microbial communities from Stordalen Mire near Abisko, Sweden - Bog_T0_2 | ecosystem: Environmental > Terrestrial > Soil > Wetlands > Peat | place: Sweden: Abisko, Stordalen Mire...
GAAAATGAACAACCAAAACGCGGAAACCACAAAGCACAACACTCAGAACGTCAGCCAGCCGGTCCTCGAAATGTCGGCCCTGGTCGACGATCTTCAGCGCGAAGCGAACGCCCTCAAAGCCCTCAAAGGCAAAAAGGGCCCCTCCTCTCCCGAGGCCAAAGAACGCGTCAAGTACAACGCCCTGCGCCACGGTTTCACTGGCCAGGTGCTCATCATGACTCCCGAAGAGCGCGAGAAATTCGACGCCTTCGTCAAAGGCATGATGACCGATCTCGCCCCGGTCGGCACGCACGAAACCTTCCTCGCCAACTCCATGGCGGAAGAGGCATGGCGATTGAATCAGATCCGGGCCCGTTGCTCCAACCTCTCCGCCGTCGGCGATTTCGATGGCGCAGGAGACAAATATCGCCCGATGGAAGGCCAGAATCCCCAGGTCAAAGACGCCGTCGTCGACACCGTGGTCGCCCGCGATCAATCGAAGGAGCTCGCGCTGATGTCCCTCTACGGTCAGCGCACCCAAAGAGCCTACGAAAAGTACAAGAAGGAGCTGAACGAATTGCAAGACAAGCGAAAAGCTGAAAAAGCGGCCGAACTGGAAGAAGCCCGCCTGCTGTTCCAACTGGCGGATACACAGGGTTTAGCGTACGACCCAAAGAAAGACGGTTTTGTTTTTTCTTTGCAATTCATCCGGGCGCAAGCCCAACGTCATCACAGGCTGATTCTGGCGAAAAGAACCGAATCAGACTACCGCAAAAGGAACAACCTGACCGAAATCACCCGGGCCGCAGGCAAGGCGGCGTGATTTCCGTCGCCGGGCAGCTTGTTAACCTGCCAAAGAACAGTCCAGTTGCAACTCTGCCACTCTTACATTTCAGTTCTGACATTTCAGGGGTTAAATCGGGCGGATTTTGGTATATAATGACCTGAACCGGACCGCGAACGCTCCGGAAGAGATTCAGCGTGACAGATCGTAACCCCAAGTCGCCCGGAAGCCGAATTCCGATTCGTTGCCTCGCGCTGGCCGCGAGCCTTGCCTCTTTCCTGCCCGCAGCCGGTAGTCCGGGGTTCGACGAAAGGGTGAAACCGATCCTTGCGAATACCTGTTCGCTGTGTCATAACTCACAACTGGCGTCCGGCGGCCTCAACCTCGCTCCGTTTCAGTCTGCCGATTCCCTTTCCAACCGCACTCAGTGGGAAACCATTCTGCGAAAACTGCGCGGCGGAGAGATGCCCCCCGAAGGCATCCCCCGGCCTCCGCAAGCCGACATCGACGCCCTCATCGGCTACGTTCAGGGCGAATTTGAAAAGGCCGACCGCGCCGTCAAGCCCGATCCGGGACGCGTGGTCGCTCGGCGGCTGAACCGCAACGAGTACAGCAACACCGTGCGCGATCTTCTCGGCGTCAATTTCCGCGCCGCCAAAGATTTCCCGACCGACGACTCAAGCCAGGGATTCGACAACATCGGCGAAGCGCTGACCGTCTCTCCGGTGCTCATCGAAAAGTACCTGTCGGCCGCGGAGAGGATCGCGTCGGCCGCGATCGGCGCCGATCCTCTGCCCAAACCGCTGATGTTCGTGGGCCGCCGCAGCAACCGCACGCTGCGTCGACTCAAAGCCAGCACTTCCGAGACCACGTACCGGGTGGACGTGGACGCCGAGTACACCGTGCAGGTTCTCTTCACGGGCAATCCGCCGAAAGACGGGCCGGCGCCGTTGGTAGGCTTCTGGCTCGATGGCAAGCTGCTCGCCTCGAAGCCGCTGCCGGACGCCGCCGCCAACGGTGAGCGCACCCAGGAAGCGCGTATCTACGTCGAGTCCGGCGAACACGTATTCCGGGCAGGCCTCGTAGGCGACCGCGAGCCGATACCCGTGCCGGTTCCCGGGGCGGGGGGTCCACCAGTTCCGAAGAATGTGGTGCCGGACACGATTTCGATCGACGGACCTTATCCGTCGAAGGTCGAGCGCGCCAGCCGCAAAAAGGTTCTGATCTGCGATCCGAATTCCGGGGCCGCGTGCGTGGATCGCATCCTCACACAGTTGGCTCATCGCGCTTACCGGCGTCCGCCCTCGAAGACCGAAGTGGCGGCGCTGACGCATTTTTACCAGTTGGCCGGGCAGCAGGGGCAGAACGCGGAGCAGGGAATTCAACTGGCCGTACAGGCGGCGCTGGTGTCGCCGGAGTTCCTGTTCCGGATCGAGCGTGAGCCCGCCAACGGCACAATCCACCGGATCTCGGATCTGGACCTGGCTTCGCGGCTGAGCTACTTTCTGTGGAGTTCCATGCCCGACGATCGTCTGCTCGCCGCGGCGGAATCGGGAAAACTGCATGTCCCGGAGACGCTGGCCTCGGAGGTTACGCGCATGCTCGCCGACCCGAAGTCCAGCTCTCTTGCGGAGAATTTCGCGGGGCAGTGGCTCGAAATGCGCAACCTCGACGTGATCCATCCGGACCCGCAGAAGTTTCCCGCGTGGTCGCAGGATCTGCGCGACGCGTTTAAGACCGAAACCAACCTGTTCTTCACTTATATTCTGCGTGAGAACCGGCCGATCGGCGACTTCATCGATGCCCGCTACACTTTCGCCAACGAACTTCTTGCCAAGCACTACGGCATCCCCGGCGTGCAGGGCGACGAGTTCCGCCGCGTGGAACTGACTACCGATCAGCGGGGCGGCATACTGAGCCAGGGCACCGTGCTGGCGGTATCGAGTTACCCCACGCGAACTTCCGTCGTGCTGCGTGGAAAGTACGTGCTTGAGAATATTCTCGGCACCCCTCCGCCGCCGCCTCCGCCGGACGTTCCGCAGCTCGACGACGCGGCAACGGGCGCAACTGCGTCCCTGCGGCAGCAAATGGAGTCGCACAGGGCCAGCGCGATTTGCGCGTCCTGCCATTCAAAGATGGATGTCCTCGGCTTCGGCCTTGAAAACTACGACGCCATCGGCGCCTGGCGCACGACCGACGGAAAGTTTCCGGTCGATTCCAGCGGTACGCTCCCCAATGGAAAGTCGTTTTCCACTCCCGCGGAGCTGCGGCGTTTGCTCCTCGCGAACCTGCCCGAGTTCGAACATTGCCTGACCGAGAAGATGCTGACTTACGCGCTGGGCCGGGGGCTGGGTCCGGCCGATCGCAATACGCTGGCGGAAATCGACCGCAAGGTGATTCAGTCCGACTATCGCTTCCAGTCGTTGATTCAGGAAGTCGTTCAAAGCATGCCGTTCCAGATGCAGCACGGAGAAATTTCGAAAGATGTAACACGGCCAAAGGAGGTCGCAAGCAAATGACAGTCACTCGCAAAGCGCTCGCAAGGCGCACGTTTCTTCGCGGATTGGGTACAGCCGTAGGGCTGCCGTTCCTCGACGCCATGGTCCCCGCTTTCTCTTTTGGCAAGACACTGGAAGCACCGGTCCGCATGGCGTTCGTATACGTACCGATCGGTGCCATCATGGAGAACTGGAACCCGAGCTACACGGGAACGCTGGCGGAGATGCCGCGAATCCTGAAGCCGATGGAGCCTTTCCGCAAGGACATGCTTCTGCTGGGCAACCTCACCCATAACGGCGGGCGTGCCTTGCTGGACGGCGGCGGCGACCACGCGCGCGCGACCGGCGGTTATCTCTCCGGCGTGCAGCCGAGGAAGGTCGCCGAGGATTCGTCGTATGGAGATCGCAACGGCGGCTCCACGGCGAGCATCAAGGCGGGCATTACGGCCGACCAGATCGTGGCCAATGAGATCGGCGGCAAGACGCGGTTCGCTTCCCTCGAAGTCGGCATGGAGGATTCGCAGCAGGCCGGCAACTGCGATTCCGGTTATTCCTGCTCCTACACCAATAATCTCGCCTGGAAGAGCGACACGCAGCCTCTGCCGCCGACCCTCGACCCGCGCGCGCTGTTCGAAAGACTGTTCGGCGACGACGGCGATCTGACCCCGCAGGCGCGCGAGCGGCGCAATCTGTATCGCCGCAGCATTCTCGACTACGTGACCGAGGATTCGAAGAAGCTCGAAAGCCGCCTCGGCCCGTCGGACCGAAGCAAGCTCGACCAGTATCTGACCTCCGTGCGCGAAGTGGAACTCCGCATCCAGCAGAACGAAAAAGATAACCGGCGGGTGGATCCCGGCATGGAGAAACCAGGCGGAATTCCCGGCGATTTTGCCGAGCACTTCAAGCTGCAGTCGGACATGATCACCATAGCCTTCCAGGCCGATCTGACTCGTACCGTGACGTTCCTGGTAGGACGCGAAGGCAGCAACCGCGCGTATCGCGAGATCGGCGTTCCCGAAGGCCATCACAATCTGACGCACCACCGGAACAACCCGGAAATGATCGAGAAGGTGGCCCAGATCAACTGCTACCACATGCGCACCTTCGCCGCGTGGATGGAGAAGATGAAGTCGCATCAGGAAGGCGACGGGACGCTGCTCGACAATTCGATGATCGTGTACGGGTCGGGAATCGCCGACGGCAACCGCCATACGCACGAAGACCTGCCCACCATGATTGTCGGCAAGGGCGGCGGCTTCCTGAAGCCCGGACGGCGAATCGTTTATCGCCGCGAAACGCCCATCTGCAACCTGTTCCTCACGATGATGGAGGGAGTGGGAGTCGAGCGGGAACATTTCGGCGATGCCACTGGCCATCTGCCCGAACTGACCACCACTTAAGCGGCATTTAACGAGGGTCGGCCATGCAGCCAAGACAAACCGAAAAACCGGCGGTGGGCATCGTCTTCGACTCGGCACTTAGCCGGGTCGACGATGCCCTCGCCATGGCTCTGCTTTACGGGCTGGATGGCAAGAAAGAGGAACGCCTGGTCGGCGTCAGCGTCAGCCGGGCGAACCTGAAAGCCGCCGTCTATTCGGATATCGTGGGCCGCTTTTACGCGGGAGCTGTCAGCGGCGCCATCGGCTTCGGCGGCAGAACCCTGCCCGTGGGTCTTGCCGATTCCGGGGCGCTGAAAGCGGATGAGCCGTTCTTCGCGCTTCCTGTCGCCAAAAAGAACGCCGAGGGGAAACCGGTTTTCGAGAGCGATATCAAAGAGGATCTGGACACGGCCGAGGTGGCCGCGGTCATCCGTAATGCGCTGACCGCGCAATGGGACCTCAACACGATCATCGTGGTGAGCGGTCCTGCCTCGAACCTCGCGCGGGTCCTGGCAGCGGGCGGCGCGAAGGACTGGATTCAGCGCAAGGTGAAGCTGCTGGTTTTTACCGGCGGCCGGTTCACGGATGGTCCCGCCGAAGGCAACGTCAAAGCCGATATCGAGAGCGCGCGCAGGATGTTCGCCGATTGGCCAACGCCGATCGTAGTGTGTGGCGCGGAAATGGATGGAGTCGTTTCCTATCCCGCAACCAGCATTGAGAAGGACTTTGCCTGGTCGCCGGCGCATCCGGTCGTCGAAGCCTACAGGGCCGGGGGCGCCATGCCCTACGACGCGCCCCTGTGGGCGATGAACTCCGCGATGTACGCCGTGCGTTCGCAGGACGGCTATTTCAAATTGTCGGAACCGGGGACCATCGCCGTGCTCGACGACGGCCGCACAAAATTTACGCCGTCCGCCAAAGGCAGGCATCGTTATCTGATCTTCGACCCGTCGCAGAAAGCGCGGCTGATCAAGGATTTCACGGAAATTGCAAGCGCGAAACCGGTGGAGCGGCCGCAACGCCTCCCGCGGCCCGTCGCGGAGGTTGAAGCTCAGAAGCCGCCTGCCGCCCAGGCACCCGCCAAGCCGCCGGCTCCCTGAAAACTCTGACGAAAAAGACGGCTGGGCGGTCATTGATCGACCGGCTTCTCTTCGATGTGGTCGATTACGACGACTGGCCGAAGCCCCTTCGTTGTCTCCAGTTTGAGGCCGAGTTGCCTCTCGAAGGCTTCGAAGATACTGTAGCCGGTGGCCGGATCGGACGCGGTGGGAACGCCGCCAGATGGCGACGCTCCATCGGCGGCAGGCGGCATCGGCGATGACATCTCCGGGTTATAGATCAGCGTAAAGTCCCAGGCGCCATTCAGGCCCGTGCCGTCTGAAACCAGGCGGCTGGTCAGTCCCATGCCATTAATCTCGAGCCAGTCGGCGAATTGCGCCATAGTGATGTTCTGACAGGCGAACCTTATCGATTTTCCCTGCGAACCGTAGGGGGCCATGTCGCGTTTGCACCAGCTGCGGCTGGCCGGATCGGCCTTCTTCATCTTCGGTTTTGCCGCCTCGATCACGTACGCGTTCCCCGGCCGCTGTTCGGTATGGTAAGCCAGCCTGAAGCGATCCTTGAGCAGAGTCAGCAGGGGCGATCCCAGATTCGTCCTGTCGAGTGGTTCGGCACCGGGAGGCGTCTTGGCCGCGATGTCGAAGCGGTCGGAACCGGCCCAATTCGGCATTTTCTCGATCTGTCCACCGGAGAAAGTGAATTGGAACAGGTTATCCATCGTGAAGCCCTCCATGGTAAGCCGTCCACCGGGCTGAATCCGGAAGCCGGATCGCGTGGAGCCCGGGTCGCTGCGCTTAACGCTGGCGACTTCGAACCGGGTGAGCGGCGGAATCGGCGGCATGACCCGATCGAGATCAAGGGCGTTGGCGGTAGGTGTCCGGTTCACGCCGTCCACAACGAGCGCGGGCGCGGGAACCTGCCGCTCTTCCAGCTTCAGGCCAAGTTGCCGATCGAGCGCATCTAAGAACGTGACGCGAGCGACCGGGCTGCTGCCAGGTGGCATATACACGAAGTCCAGAGTCCAGCTCAGATCGAAGTTCCAGGCGCCCTTGAGGCCCGTCTCGTCGAGCACCGGACCGGGGCCGAGATTGGTGCCCATCATGCTGCGCAGTCCTTGCACGAAAGCGTCCATGGTTACATTGCGACAGTTATAGGTAATGGTTGAGCCGGGGCCGATGGTGTAGTTTACAGTGGGTCCTCCATCTACGCTGCCCCACGAAGCTATGCCGCCGGGCGCAGAGGAAGGCCCGCATCCGCTCTTCTCCGAGCCGTTAGCGGCTTTCAACGCCGGTTTCCCGACGGCGGTGAGCGCGTAACCCGGCACGGGCTTCGTGTCCTTATGCACGACGAGCTTAAAGCGGTCTTCGAGGAGCGTTTGCAGCATCCGCTTCTGGTAGTCCGGCGAGGTGTCGCCTGGCAGCTTCGCGGTGACGTCGAAGCGGTCCATTTCGAGCCAGTTCGGTCCGCCCACGATCTTGTCGTTCTGGAAACCCCAGGCGATTCCGATCATGTCGACCATCGTGGCGTTCTTCAGCTCGTAGCGGTCGGCATGGACAGGAATGGTCCGAAGGCGGTCCCGCGATAGCACGTCCATGGCTCCGACCGGGGTGGCGTGAACATCCGCTGCGACGAACTTCGGCCGCATGTCGGACTCGCCGAACGTCACCACGGCAATAATAGCGGCCGCAATCACGGTGCTGACCGCTACCCATCCGGCCCGCCTGCGCGGCAGGGTTGCCGCCGGCGTCTTCAACCAATATTCCGCGCACTGGAATCCCGAATCGCGAAACAGGAGCAGTGCGCTCCCGGTGTGCGCCACTTCCGCGGCGCACTCCGAACATTCGCGAACGTGGCGTCCGGCTTCCCCGCTCCGCTGGCCCGCAATCCATTCCGATATTTGCTCTTCAGATAAGTGCGAGTTCATTTCAACCTTCTCAGTTCCTTACGGACGGCACGGACCGCGCGCGACAGGTGCACGCGGATGGTGGCGTTCGTAATGCCGGTGGCGGCTTCGATTTCGCCGATATCCATTTCTTCCATGAAGTGCAGAAGAAATACCGTACGTTGACCGGGAGAAAGATCATCCATCGCCTTCCAAACGGTCTCGACCTGTTGCCTCGCGGAGAGACGCGCTTCGGGTGAACTTCCCGCATCCGGGATAAGATTCACACCGTCGAGAAGGTCGGCCGCCCGCGCGCGCTTCCAGAACTGAAATCGCCGGCTCCTTGCCGCGTCGCGAATCAGGTTGATGGCGATGCGGGTAAGCCAGGTTTGCACGGAAGATTCGCCGCGAAAACGTGGCCATGCCTGGTATGCGCGCAGTAAGCAATCCTGTGTCACGGATTCCGCGGCGTCGCGGTCGCGCAATGAGGCCAGCGCGAAACGAAAGATCCGCGGACGATGGATCGCCACTAACTCGTCGAACGGTTGCGCACTTGTGGTGACCTCCGCGTTGTTATCGGCGATGACGGCGGCTCCTTCCATTCAGCCGTATAGACGAGTACTTCAGGCAATTGTTAACGGGAATATGTGCCGCCGATAAACGCCGATCCACACCGACAAATGCGGCTCTGGCAGGACCTCTTACCACTTGCCGACGACGGGAATGTCGCCGGCAACTCCACCGTAGCCGAAAGCAACGACCTGGTTCCCGCCCAGCACCGTGGGAGCGCTGCCGTTGTTATCGACGACCCAGAAGAAACCCTGTCGGAACATGCCGGCCTTGGCGAAGCCGGTACCGTTCCAGTCGCCGACAACCGCGACGTCGCCCGGGATGCCGCCGAAGGCGAAGACCAGGTCGCCGGCATTGATCGTGTGATCGTTGTTGGCGTCCAGTATCCAGAATGCCGGCGTCCCTCCAGGGACGAACACGCGAACCACCCCGACCTTCGCCTTGCCATCGCCGGTCCAGTCGCCGGCTACCGGAACATCACCGGCCACGCCGCCGAACGCGAAGGCCTGATCGCCATTGTCGAACGATCCGTCGCCGTTATAGTCGAGAAGCCAGAAATATCCCGACCGGAAGATGCCGATCTTCGAAGTCCCCGAGCCGCTCCAGTCGCCGACGACTGGTTTGTCTCCCGCGATTCCGCCGAAGTTATACGTCTTATCGCCCGCATCGAAAACGCCGTCGCCGTTGTAATCGAGGAACCACTGACCGGTCGCGGGACGGTAGATGCCGATCTTGGTAGTGCCGGAACCGCTCCAGTCGCCGACCACGGGGATATCGCCGCTCTGAGCCGGGACGAAGTTGAAGTAGAAGTAATCCAGACCTGGACCGGTGCCGTCGTAGGTGCGGTTGCCGTTGGCGTCGAGGAGCCACGCGAAGTTCTGGCGGAAGATGCCGACTTCGGATGGTTTCACGGTCACTGCGAAACTCTGCGTAACATTCGGGGCCGCCAGATAGCCCGCGTTGCCCGGCTGGCTCGCCTGGATGGTGCAGGTACCGGCGGAAACCAGCGTTATCGTGATGCCGGAGACGGTGCAGACCGAAGTCGTCAGGGAGACGACGGTGACCGCGAAACCCGACGATGCGGTTGCGCTTACGGTGAACGGATTGACACCCAAAGCCTCGTTCGCCAGCGGCAGGAACGTAATTGTCTGGCCGAGCGGACTTACCGCGAAGCTGTTGTTCACGACCGTGGCGGTCGCGTACGTGGCGTTACCGGGCTGTGTCGCCTGAATGGTGCAGGTGCCGGCGGCGATCAGTGTGACCGTTGTGCCCGAGACGACGCAGACGGTCGTGGTGGCAGAGGCAAAACTCACGGGGAGGCCCGAGGACGCGGTCGCGCCGACGGTGAACGGAACTGCGCCGAAGACCTGATTGGGGAGCGCGGCGAACGTGATCGTCTGGCTGGCGGGGGTCACGTTGAAGCTGCCGTTCACCGGCGCCGCTCCCAGGTAGTTCGCGTTGCCGGCCTGCGTCCCCTGGATGGTGCAGACGCCGATGGAGATCAGAGTTACCGTGGTGCCGGAGACAGTGCAGACAGACAGGGTCTGAGAAGCGAAACCGACTGCGAGGCCGGACGTCGAAGTCGCGCCGATGGTGAAAGTGCCGGTCGCAAGGGCCAGGTTTGCCAGCGGCGCAAACGCGATCGTCTGACTGGCCTGCGTCACCTGAATGGTAACGATGTTGCTCGCGGAACCCGAGTTCCTGGTGTCGCCGCTATAGGTTGCCGTCAGATTGTGGCTGCCCACGCCGAGTCCGGAAGCGGTGAACGTGAACGGGCCGCTGGTCTGGCTGGCCACCCCCAGCGTCGTGGCTCCGTCGAAGAAAGTGACGGTCGCGGTTGGGGCGTTGAACGCCGTAACCGAATCGGAAACCACCAGTGTCAGAGGCACAGGTTGACCGTATGCCAGGGGCGAACCGGCCGTGGTGCTCAGGATCGAACGGGTTGCCGCCGATGCGCCCAGCAGCACGGTAATGTCATTGTCAGCATAGTTCACCGCGACCAGATCCGGTCTGCCATCCCCGTTGAAGTCTCCCGCCGCCACATAAACGGGGCCGTTCCCCACCGTGAACGGGGCGCCGGTAGCCGCCGTGAAACCTCCCGCTCCATTGCCGAGCAGCAGGGTTACGTCGTTGTCGCCTTCATTTGCCACGGCGAGATCCAGCCTGCCATCGCCGTTGAAATCCGCCACCACCACCCACCTGGGTTCTGTGCCGGCAGCATAAGTGGCGGCCGACTGGAACGTCCCGTCGCCGTTACCGAGGAGCACACTGACGTTGTCCCCAAAGCTGTTGGCGGAAACGAGGTCGGGCTTGCCATCGCCGTTAAAATCCCCGGTGGCGATCGTCTGTCCCTGCGGACCCGCGTTCTGGTATACGAGGGCCGCCTGGAATGTCCCGTTGCCGTTGCCACGCAGCAGACTAATACTGCCTGCGTTCCCCGTGGCAATATCCAGCTTGCCATCGCCATTGAAGTCAGCCAGAGCAAGGGACGTTGACGTATTTGCCGCCAGGTAGCCGACAGCGCTTCCAAAAGTGCCGTCGCCGTTGCCCAGCAGCACGGCGACGTGAGCCGAGTTGATATTCGCGGTGGCCAGATCGGCTTTGCCGTCTCCGTTAAAGTCGGCAACCGCTATCGCGGGGCCAAGGGCCAGCCCGGGCAGCATAGGGTAGGTAACCGCCGGCTGGAACGTTCCATCTCCCTTTCCGATCAATATACTGACGATTCCGGGCGTGCCGGTACTGGCCGTCACCAGATCCGGTTTGCCGTCGCCATTGAAGTCTCCCGCCGCTACGGACGCGGGTGCCGGGGCAACCGCGAAAGGGCCTCCCGAAGCCGCGGTGAACCCGCCCGATCCGTTCCCGAGCAGCAGTGTTACGTTGTTGCTTCCCGTATTCACCACGGCAAGATCGGGAATGCCATCGCCGTTAAAATCAGCCACCGCCACCGAATTGGGACTTGCTCCCACCGCGAACGGGCTGCCCGCAGCCGCCGCGAGCGTTCCCGACGGGTTGGCGATGTTCAGCGTGACCTGCGTTTTCGCGTCGAAAAAACCGGGGGCGGTGTACCGGACCACTCCGGAATATGCCCCCGCCGCCAGCGACGCGGGGTTTGCCGACACCGTGATGCTGCTGACACCGCCCGTGGCATTCGAAGCGGGGGAGGGAGTCAGCCAGGCTTGATTCGAAGTCGCGGAATAGGCCGAGCCGGACGTTGGGGAACTGACGGCGACCGGGATACCTGCGGGAGCGGCTTGCCCGGCGCCGGCATAGAACGTCAGCGACGCCGGATTGGCGCCGATCATCGGGTACGTGTTCAGGAACACCGACACGTTGTTCATTTCTTCGTTGGCGACGGCGATGTCCGGTCTGCCATCGCCGTTGAAATCCGCCACCACCAGCGCGGCGGGATACGAACCAGTCGCGATCGGGCTTCCCACCGCCGGGGCGAAGCCGCCCGCTCCGTTGCCAAGAAGCAGAGATACGTCCTGGCCGATGTTATCGGCCGTGGCGAGGTCGGGAATGCCATCCCCGTTAAAGTCGGCCACCATGAGCGAAAAGGGGCTGACCCCGACCGCAAAAGGGCTGCCCGACGCCTGGGTGAACCCGCCGGAGCCATTACCGAGGAGCACCGTGACGTTATTGCCCCCGTTGTTCGCCACCGCGATGTCTAGATTGCCATCGCCATTGAAGTCCGCGCCCGCCATCGATTCCGGTTCGAATCCCGGCAATGCGATCGGGCTCCCCGCGGCAGCCGTAAAGCCTCCCGCTCCATTCCCCAGCAACAACGAAAGGCTGCGGCTGTCGCGATTCAGCGAAACGAGATCGGGCTTGCCGTCCCCGTTGAAGTCCCCGACTACGAGCCACAGCGGAGTGGTTCCAACCGGGAACGGGCTGCCGGGGACTTGTGTGAATGCTCCTGCGCCGTTCCCCAGCAGCACCGTTACATTGCTGCTTCCATGGGTGTTTGCGACGGCGAGATCCGGCTTGCCGTCCCCGTTGAAGTCTCCCGCAGTAATGAATACGGGCCCGAATCCCACAAAAAAAGGGCTGCCCGAAGCCGGGCTGAACCTGCCGGTCCCGTCGCCCAGCAATACCGTGACGGTATTGCCGCTGGTGTTCGCCACAGCGAGATCCGGATTGCCGTCTCCGTTGAAGTCCCGCACTACCAACGACTCGGGATCCGGTCCCACCGCGAAGGGGCTGCCCGGGGCCGGGATGAAACCGCCCGTTCCATTCCCCAGCAGCACCGTGACGCTGTTGCCGGTGGAATTTGCCGTGGCGAGATCCGGAACGCCGTCCCTGTTAAAGTCTCCGACCGCAACCGCAACGGGAGAGGTGTTGCTTCCGGCGGAAAACGGACTGCCCGTCGCAGCCGTGAACTGGGCGCCCGCAGTCGACGCGAGAGCCAGTAAGCCCGCGGCCAACAAAAGCGACCTTATTTCAAATCGCCACGTGAAATCGATAAATGTCCCGAAATTGCGGTATCCGGCGTCGTTCTAAAGGTCGCACCTCGGCTGGCTCCGTTACCGCATATTACCAAAAAACCTCGTCTTCTAAGGAACACGGGCAAGTCCCGGCCGCCGAATCGCGGCTGGACGGGTGGGTTCCTCCGTTGTCTGGCGCCGCGCGCCGCGGCCCTTGCGCTTCTAAGGAACACGCGCACGACCTGGCCGCGCCGCGCGGCTTTGCGGGTGTTCCTCAATCGTTTGGCGCCGCGCGCCGCGGCCCGTGCGCTTTTGAGATCCATGCCGAACTGCCGCATA
>Ga0302319_10017999_pt1 | contig 12914 bp, 5 predicted proteins | sample Bog_T0_2_FD_203319 | JGI IMG/M metagenome (GOLD analysis project Ga0302319, IMG submission 203319) | Peat permafrost microbial communities from Stordalen Mire near Abisko, Sweden - Bog_T0_2 | ecosystem: Environmental > Terrestrial > Soil > Wetlands > Peat | place: Sweden: Abisko, Stordalen Mire...
CTGGTTCGGCGCGGCAGGCGTGGCCTATGCCCTCGTGTTGCTCCTGGCTCTGAAAGACAAAGCCGGTGAAAATCAAAACGACCGGGCAACGAAAAGTCCGGTGACGGTCGTTGAAACATTTCGCGCCCTTTCGTCGCAACCGGCGTTCTGGCTGCTGGTGGTTTATTTTACCTTGCCCGCCATCGCCGGCTGGGCCACGAAGAACTGGCTGCCCACCTATCTCGCAGATACTTTTAACCTCAAGGAAGGACCGGCGGGGCTCTCTGCCACCGGGTTTATTCAAATCGCGTCGTTTGTCGGCGTCCTGCTCGGCGGCGTGGTGGCGGATTGGTGGATGCGCACGTCGCCGCGCGGTCACATTTACACGAGTGCGTTTGGCGTTTTGCTCCTGGTGCCGGCTTTGCTCGGCCTCGGCTACGCGTGGAGTCTCGGCGCGGCGGTTGCCTTCATGATCTTGTTCGGCCTCGGGTGGGGTTTTTTTGACTGCAACAACATGCCGATTCTCTGCCAAATCGCCCGTCCCGAGCATCGCGCCACGGGCTACGGTTTCATGAACTTCGTGAGCATCAGTGTCGGTGCGGTTGCGACGGTCGCGCTCGGCTGGATGCGCGATCATGGCGTCAAGTTTTCCGCCGCTTTCGCGGCTTCGGCGGTGGTGGCTGGATTGAGCGCCGCCCTGATTTTATTGGTCAAGCCGCGGGTGAACAGTTTTGAGCGATGTTGAGCATGAATTGCGCTGTAGCGCAGGCTTTCCAGCCTGCGGGTTCACGGGACTTTCCAGTCCCGTGTTCCCGTGAGCTTAAACCTACCCCTATGGCTATCGGGGCACACCCCGCAGCCAGGACTGCCTGCACTTCGTTTCCTGGCGCGCTCTGACTCGAGGTTGCCAGGTTGAACATTTTGAACACGAATTGACATGAAATTGCCGCTAACAGGGATCATCCCGCCGCTGGTCACGCCCTTGCGCGACCGCGATGCACTGGATGTCGCCGGGTTGGAAAAGCTGATTGAACACGTCTTGTCGGGCGGTGTGAACGGACTTTTCATCCTGGGCACCACCGGCGAAGGCCCGAGCCTGAGTTATCCATTGCGCCGCGAGTTGATCGAACGCGTTTGCCGCCAAGTGAAGCAGCGGGTGCCGGTGCTGGTCGGCATCACCGACACCGCGTTCATCGAGTCGGTACACTTGGCGCGATACGCCGCCCTGCAGGGCGCGGATGCGCTGGTGGTGGCCCCGCCCTATTACCTCCCCGAAGCGCAGCCGGAACTCCAGGAATATCTCGACCATCTGATTCCTGAACTGGAGCTGCCGCTGTACCTTTACAACATGCCCGCGCTGACCAAAGTCCACTTCGAGTTGGATACCGTCCGCCGCGCGCTGGACCAACCGCGCATCATTGGCCTCAATGACAGCTCCGGCGACTTGGACTATTTCAAAAGCGCCGCCGGACTCATCCGGCAGCGTCCCGACTGGTCGCTGCTCATTGGCCCGGAAGAAAAACTGTTTGCCTCGCTGCAACTTGGCGGCGATGGCGGCGTGAGCGGAGGGGCAAATCTGTTTCCGAAACTTTACGTCCAGGTGATCGCGGCACAGCGCGCCGGAAATCCCGTCCGCGCGCAAGAACTGCAGGCGCAAATCCAGCGCGTCAGCGATTCCTTTTATCGCATCGGAAAATATTCCTCCTCGATCATCAAGGGGATCAAATGCGCGCTCGCGTGCCTCGGACTTTGCGATGATTTCATGGCCGAACCGTTCCATCGCTTTCGCGCCGACGAACGCGACTTGGTCAAAACCCGGCTGAAGGAAATCGAGGCCGAGCTGTCAAAGCTGAACTTGTGATACTTGGGCATGATTTTGAACCGCAAAAACCCCGCAGAGTGCAGGCAGGAGGGAAGCTGGTGAAACGAAACACCTCACTCCGCCTGCACCGTAGCGCAGGCTTTCCAGCCTGCGGGTTCACGGGACTTTCCAATCCCGTGTTTCTCCCCCAAATGAAAATGCGGTTCGAGGATTCAATGCGCGAATCCTTCGGGGACACCTCACCCCAGCCCTCTCCCCATTTTGCTCCGCCGACTTCGCAGAACGCGGAGAGGGAGAAACGATCCCCGCGTGTGCTTCGAATCCTGGCACTCCCTTTTCTTTTAGTGTGGTTCGCGGTTTTCCAATCCGCCGCAGCCCAGCCAAGCTGTGTCGTTCTGCAACCGGCGGCTTTTTCCAATTATGTCGCGCATTTTGACGACATGGAGGACGAAAATGTCACCAATTTCGTGCCGAACGCGAAATCCTGGGAATGGCTGCAAAAAGAAATTCCGTTTTTCGCCTGCCCCGACCGGGAGATAGAGGAACTATATTATTTCCGGTGGTGGTCGTTCCGGAAACATCTGGAACAGACCGCCCACGGTTTTGTGTTCACGGAATTTCTCACCCGCCCCGTGCCCGTGAGCAGCGCGGTCGGGCATCAGCTTCTGGAAGGCCGGTGGCTGCGCGACCAAAACTTCCTGGATGACTACATTTGCTCCTGGCTGCGCAATACCAACGGGCCGCAGTCGCTGCACAAATACAGCAACTGGCTGGAGGACGCGGTTTATCAACGCCGGTTCGTGGTTCAACTGCTCCCTGATCTCGTTCGGGATTATCACCAGTGGGAAGACGAGCACCTGTCCACAAACGGCCTGTTCTGGCAATACGACGTTCGGGACGCCATGGAGGAATCCATTAGCGGCTCGCGCACGAACAAGAATCTCCGCCCCACCATCAATAGCTACATGTTTGGCAACGCCCGCGCCATCGCGGCCATCGCCAGACTGGCCGGCAAGCAGAGTCTTGCCGGCGAATTCGAGGCCAAGGCCGGGCGGTTGAAGAAGCTCGTGCAAAAGCGGTTGTGGAACCCGGAGGCCGGCTTTTTCGAGGTGGTGCGCGACAATGGAAAATTTTCCGATGCCCGCGAAGAACTCGGTTTCATTCCTTGGTATTTCGAGCTGCCGGACCACGAAGCGAAATATGCGGCCGCCTGGGCGCAACTGTCCGACCCGGGGGGATTCGCCGCGCCGTACGGCCTCACCACTGCCGAGCGGCGGCATCCGCAGTTCCGCACGCATGGTTACGGCCATTGCGAATGGGATGGAGCCGTCTGGCCTTTTGCCACGTCGCAAACGCTCGGCGCGCTGGCCAATTTTCTCCGCGATTATGACTCTTCGGCCGTGACGCCGCGCGATTATTTTGACTCCTTTTTGACCTATTCCCACAGCCAGCACGCTGGCGGCAGGCCGTACATAGGCGAATATCTGGACGAAACCACCGGCCAGTGGATCAACGGCAAGGACGGCCGCAGCCGGTTTTACAATCACTCGACCTTCGCCGATTTGGTCATCACCGGCGTCGTGGGGCTCGTGCCGCGCCCGGATGACGTGGTCGAAATCTGGCCGATGCTGCCGGAGGGAACCTGGAAATGGTTTTGCCTCGACGGTGTGAGTTATCACGATCACGTGTTCACGATCATTTGGGATCAGGACGGAACGCGCTACCATCGGGGATCCGGCTTGATCGTGCTGGCGGATGGAAAAGAGATTGCGCGATCGCATAAACTGGCAAAACTAACGGGTGAATTGCCATGAGACAAAAGCGCACCATCAACCCCGTAACCGCCTGTCTCTTCCTCTATGTCGCACTCGCCGCAGTCGTCCCATTCCCCCTCCACGCCGCGCCAAAAAAGTTATCGCCGGTCATTGCGGTAGGCAAGGATGGTCGTCTGGCCTACCATGCCGACGAACAGGGCAACCGCATTCCCGATTTTTCAACCTGCGGCTACGCGGGTGGCGAGCGGCAAATCCCGGACGCACCAATTCGCGTTGCCGTTTCGCCCGCCTCCACCGACGAAACCGCGCGCATTCAGAGCGCGATTGATTACGTCGCCCGTCTGCCCGCGGATACCAATGGAATCCGTGGCGCGGTATTATTGCTCAAGGGGCGGCATGAAGTACTCGGTGGACTCCAAATCACCAATTCGGGCGTGGTGCTGCGCGGACAAGGCATGAATGAAGACGGAACGGTCCTCGTGGCCACCGGGTCGGATCGCCGGACGTTCATTCGCCTTGCTGGTCGGGATGATCTTGCCGCCAACGCCAATCCGGCGTGGCAAATCGCCGACGATTATGTTCCCGTCGGAGCCACCAGTTTTCAGGTCAAGGATGCGGGGACATTAAAAGCGGGCGACCCCGTTGAGGTGATTCGCCCCAGCACAAAAGGCTGGATTGACGCGTTGGGCATGACCGAATTTGGCGGCGGCATTGGCGACTGGCGGCTGGTTTGGAAACCTGGCAGCCGCGACCTGGTTTGGGACCGCGTCATCTTGAAAATTGTCCGCAATCTCGTCACGGTGGATGCGCCGGTGACCACGGCGATCGAAACCAACTTTGGCGGCGGTTTCGTGAACACGTATTCCTGGCCGGGGCGTCTGGAAAATGCGGGCGTGGAGAATCTGCGGCTCGAATCGGCTTTCGACGCCGGCAATCCGAAGGACGAAAATCATGCCTGGTTTGCCATCACCATGGAAAACGCGGCCGATTCCTGGGTGCGCCAAGTCGCGTTCCGCCATTTCGCCGGCTCGGCGGTGGCGATTTATGAGACCTGCAAGCGCGTAACGGTCGAGGACTGTTTGTCTCAGGCGCCGGTTTCAGAAGCCGGCGGCTGGCGCCGCAACACTTTTTTCACCATGGGCCAGCAGACCTTGTTTCTGCGCTGCTGGGCGGAGCACGGCCGCCACGATTTTGCCGCCGGTCATGCCGCCGCCGGACCGAACGCGTTTGTGCAATGTGAAGACACTCTGCCCGAAGGAGACAGCGGCGCGATTGGAAGCTGGGCGAGCGGCACGCTCTTTGACAACGTTCGCATTGACGGCGGCGGATTGAGCCTGATGAATCGGGGCGCCGACGGCGAAGGGGCGGGCTGGGCAGCGGCAAATTCAGTTTTGTGGCAGTGCGACGCTTCGACAATTTCGTGCGAAAGTCCGCCTACTGCCCGGAACTGGGCCTTTGGCTGCTGGGGCGAGTTTGCAGGTGACGGCGTCTGGCGCGAGGCCAACTCCTCCGTCCGGCCCCCGAGTTTGTTCGTGGCGCAGGTCGCCGACCGCTGGGGCCAGGCCGCGGCGGAACGGGTGCCGCTCATGCAGCGCAGCCTCGCGGAATTTTCCAATCCCACCGCGAAACAGGCGGCGGAATTGATCGCCGCTTCCCTGAAACCCGCGCCGCTGCTTTCGGATTTCATCGTGGAAGCCGCGGCCAGGAGTCCGATTCCATGCGAGCCGGGCAATGCGAAACCGGTTGACGAAATCCTGGGCCCGCACCTGTCCTCCGCAGCCTTGGCGAAGGAGGATCACCCGATTTCCATCACCCATGGCTGGCTGGTGTGCGACGGCAAATTGCTCACCGGCATGACGGCGCCCATCAATTGGTGGCGCGGCAATATGCTGCCGGGCGACGCGAAAAACTACGGCATCAACCTCACCCGGTTTGCGCCCGGACGAACTGGCCCTGGTTTTACGGATGACCCGGATGAAATCGCCGACGGCATGGCCGCCCAAAACCAAGCGGCGCTCGATCATCACTACGGGCTTTGGTATGACCGTCGCCGAGAAGACCACGAGCGGGTTCGCCGGGCGGACGGCGACGTCTGGGCGCCATTTTACGAGCAGCCTTTCGCGCGCAGCGGGCAGGGGATGGCTTGGGATGGCTTGAGCAAATATGACCTGACCAAGTTCAACTTGTGGTATTGGTCGCGATTGCAGACCTTTGCCGGCCTCTGCGATGAACGCGGCCTGGTGCTGTTCAACGAAAATTATTTCCAGCACAACATCCTGGAAGCCGGCGCGCATTGGGTGGATTGTCCCTGGCGCTCGGCCAATAACATCAATCAAACCGGCTTTCCCGAGCCGCCGCCGTTTGCCGGTGACAAGCGGATTTTCATGGCGGAACAATTCTATGACGTCAGCAACCCGGTTCGGCGCCAACTGCATGAGAATTTCATCCGCCAAAACCTGGCCAATTTCACTAATGAGGCGAACGTCATCCAGTTTACCAGCGGAGAATTCACCGGGCCGCTTGCGTTCGAGCAATTCTGGCTCGATACGGTTGGCGATTGGGAGGAGCAGAACAAATCTCACCCGCTCATTGCGCTGGCAGCCAGCAAGGACGTGCAGGACGCCATCCTCGCGGACGCCAAGCGGGCGGCAGTCGTGGACGTGATCTGCTTCCGTTATTGGTGGCAGACCGACCGCGGGCTGTTTGCGCCGCACGGCGGACAGAATTTGTCGCCGCGGCAATTTGAGCGGCAGTGGAAAGGCGGCACGCCGGGCGATGAAAATCTCGCGGCCATGGCGGCGGAGTACCGCCACAAGTTGTTGGACAAAGCGGTAATTGCGTCCGGTGAGGACGAGGATCTGAGCCGTGGCGCCTGGGCTTTTGTTTGCGCCGGGGGTTCCCTGCCCAATCTTCCGCGCACGGCGGATGCAAAATTGCTCGCCGCCATTCCGCACATGCAGCCGTGGCTGGCGGACAACGCCAAATCACTTTGGGCTCTGCGTGAGCCGGGAAAACAAATTCTTATTTTTGGCGGCCACGGCGACGAGTTGGATTTGTCCACGGAGTCAGGCGCCTTTCGCGTGGACGTCGTGAATCGGGAAAGCGGCCAAGTCATGCCGAGCGCAACCGTCCAGGCCGGCGGCAACGTCAAATTGCCGGACGCAACCGTCGTGTGGCTGATCAAGGAGTGAATCCATGAGCAAGACGCTTCTGGCGCAGGGCACGATTTTTGACTTGGGATTGGAGAGTCCCCAGAGCCCGCCGATAAAAATGTCGGCGCTATGTGGCGCAGGCTTTCCAGCCTGCGGGTTCAGGCGACTTTCCGGTCGCCTGTTTCCTTTGAAAACGCGCCATAGAACAGTTTCAACCTGCGCCCGGACGGTTCTGGCCTGTGGTTTGGCTTGCTTCGCTGCGTTGACGGCCTGCGCGGCTCAAACCATCGAACAATGGGGCCGGTTCGAACTTGCATTAAACGGCCCAACCAACGGGAATCCCTTCACGGACGTGAAATTCTCGGTGCGCTTTTGGCAGCGACGGTACGAAACCGAGGCCAATGGCTTTTATGACGGCGACGGGGTTTATCGCGCTCGATTCATGCCCGAGAAACAGGGCGAGTGGCATTGGCTCACCGTCAGTTCCAGCCCGGAACTCAACGGCCAGACCGGCAGCTTCACCGTCACCGCACCGTCGGCGCGCAATCACGGGCCGGTGCGAGTGGCGAACATCTATCATTTTGCCTACGCCGACGGCACGTCCTACAAGGAACTCGGCACCACCTGCTACGTCTGGCAGTTGCAGAATGAGGCATTGCAGGAGCAGACGCTCAAGACGCTAGCCTCTGCGCCGTTCAACAAGCTTCGCTTTTGCGTCTTCCCCAAACGCTATCAATGGAACACCAACGAGCCAATTATGTATCCGTTTGCGGAAAACGCAGCGGCGACCAACCGGGATTTCGCCGGTTCCAACATGGCGGCGTCTCGGCAGAGCGCCGCCATCCAAAATTCTGCGCTGACCAATTGGGACTTCACCCGTTTCAACCCCGCTTATTTTCAGCATCTCGAACAGCGCATCGCCGATCTGCAAGCGCTCGGCGTCGAGGCGGATGTCATTTTGTTTCATCCCTACGACGAGGGTCATTGGGGCTTTGACCGGATGCCGGCGGACGCGGACGACCGCTATGTTCATTATGTCGTCGCGCGGCTTGCGGCGTACCGCAATGTCTGGTGGTCGCTCGCCAATGAATGGGACTTCATGAAGGAGAAAAAGGAATCCGACTTCGTGCGCTTCGGCGAAATTGTTTCGCGCGATGATCCGTATCATCACCTGCTCTCGATTCACAACGGCTCGATTCTGTTCAATCACACGCTCCCTTGGATCACGCACGCCAGCATCCAGAATGGCTCCGCGGTGGAGGGTCCCGGCCGCGCGGAACTGTACCGCGACGTGTATCGCAAGCCGGTCGTCTATGACGAGGTAAAATACGAGGGGAACATCGAAAGCCGCTGGGGCCAGCTTTCCGCCGAGGAGCTCGTCTTCCGGTTTTGGAACGCGACCGTGGCCGGCACCTACTGCGGCCACGGCGAGACTTACAAGAGCGATGATCAAGTGCTCTGGTGGTCCAAAGGCGGCGTCCTCAAGGGCCAAAGCCCGCTGCGCCTCGCATTCCTGAAAAAGATCCTCGACGATGCCCCTGCAAGTGGCCTTGAGCCGATTGATCGATGGCAGGACTCGCCCTGTGGCGGGCGCGCTCCCGACTATTATCTCTTTTACTTCGGAAAGCACACGCCGACAGGCTGGGCCTTTCAATTGCCCAAGCCGCCGCAGGCTCAGGGCCAGCCGCCCGCCGACGGCATGAAATTCACCGTCGAAGTTCTCGACACTTGGAACATGAACATAACGCCCGTGGACGGCGCGTTCACGCTCAAGAAAAAGGACAATTATTATTTCGCAGACAGGGGCGGCCGCACGGTCCCGCTGTCTGGCAGACCGTATTTGGCGATCCGCATCAAGCGCGTGAAGGAATGAAATCAACCAACAGCAGTTTCGAGTGGCGGGTTGTGGCAAATGGCTTCTCGCCGGACAGGAAATCGCATTTGACCAACATTTTACAGGGGATGGATCCAACCCTTTCAAGGGTGGGGACATTTGTAAAACGCACTCCCAGGGTCGCTCGTGCCTCCCGCCTTCGCCTGGCTGAGGCGGGGCACGGTCAACCCGGAGCTGAATACTGCAACCCCTTCGGCGTTAGCCGCACCGGGGATGTCGCTTCGCTCAACCCCCGGCTAATTTCCGGCACGTTTTCAGCGTGCTTTTTTGCCCTCGCGCTAATGGCAGCTCTTTGTTTTTCCGTTCGAGCGGAAACCGTTTCCATCGTCGTCCCCTCGAACGCGGCGCCGCGCGTGGAATTTGGCGCGGAGAAAATCGCGGAGGCACTGGCCATGGTGAAATTGGACGCGGCCATCGTGCATTCGGAACAAGTTCCCGGTCCGAAGATTTGCTTGAACCTTGTCATGGATACTGCAATCGGGCACGAGGGATTCTCTCTGTTCCGCGGCGGGCGACGCCCGGAGCCACAAACTGAAATCAGCAATCATCCGGAACCTCCTGACTTCGTGTGCTACCGGGATGATTCGGGCGCGCTGTACGGTTGTCTGGAGCTGGCAAAACGGATTCGCGAAGCTGCAAAGGTTCCGGCCATTACTAATTTTTACGACGCGCCCGTGATGAAATTGCGCGGCACTTGCGTGGCCATGCAAAAGACGTTCGTTTTGCCGGGCCGGCACGTCTATGAATATCCGTACACGCCCGAATTATTCCCCTGGTTTTACGACCGGAAACTCTGGACGGAGTATCTCGATTTCCTGGTGGAGAACCGCATGAACACGCTGTATCTTTGGAGCGGGCATCCATTCGCCTCGCTCGTGCGGCTGAAGGATTATCCTTATGCGGTCGAAGTGCCGGACGACGTCTTCAAGGAGAATCAGGAGCAATTTCGCTGGCTCGCGCAGGAATGCGACCGGCGCGGCATCTGGCTCGTGCAGATGTTTTACAATATTCTTGTCTCCAAACCGTTTGCCCAAACCAACGGTATTTCGACGCAGCTCCACGCGCCGACACCGCTGACGGCAGATTACACCCGCAAATCCATTGCTGAATTCGTGCGGCAGTATCCCAATGTGGGCTTGATGTGCTGTCTGGGCGAGGCCTTGCAGGACACGCCGAATCAACTGGAATGGTGTACGAACGTGGTTTTGCCCGGCGTGCTCGACGGAATGCGCGCCGCCGGTTTGAAGGAACAGCCGCCGGTGGTCATCCGCACGCACGCGATGGATCCTTATGCCATCATGCCGGCCGCATATCAGGTGTATTCCAACCTGTACACGGAGTCCAAATACAACGGCGAATCGCTCACCACTTGGGAGCCGCGCGGCAAGGACCAGGAAGTCCACTTGGCGATGAGCAAACTCGGCCCGCACCTCGTCAACATCCACATCCTCTCGAACCTTGAACCGTTCCGCTACGGCGACGTGGAGTTCATCAAAAAGTGCGTGCAAGCTTCGCGTGACCGGCTGGGCGCAACGGGCATTCATTTGTATCCGCTCTCGTATTGGAACTGGCCGTATTCGCCAGACATTGCTGAACCTTCACTGCTGCAGTGGCGGCGCGATTGGATTTGGTTCGAGGCGTGGGCGCGCTATGCGTGGAATTCCGACATTCCTGAGCCAGCAGACCGTGCCTATTGGATTTCCCGACTGACAGATCTCTACGGCAACACGAACGCGGCGGAAAAAATCCTGGACACCTACAACGCCTCCGGCGAAGTGGCACCGCGGTTGATCCGGCGTTTTGGAATCACTGAAGGCAACCGGCAAACCTTGTCGCTGGGCATGACGCTGGATCAATTGGTGAATCCCAACAAATACGGCGCGATTGAGGATTTGTGGCTCTCGCAGGCGCCGCCCGGAGAACGGCTGGACGAATTTGTAAGAAAGGAATGGAACCATGAACCGCATGTCGGCGAAACGCCGGATTCCGTCATCGCCGACGTTTTGAGCGAGTCTTCAAACGCGGTTCGCGCGGCGGACGCCGCCGCGCCGCTCGTGACAAAAAATCGGGACGAATTCGAGCGGCTGCGCAATGATACGCATTGTATTCAGGCGATGGCGGAAAATTATGCGGCCAAGGCAAAGGCGGCGAAATTGGTGCTGCGTTTTGGCTACAGCCACGACATTGGCGACATGCAACAAGCGGCAAAAAATCTCGTCGGTAGTCTGGCGGACTACCAAAAGCTTGCCGCGCTGACGGAAAGGACCTATCGCTACGCGAACTCCATGCAAACCTCCCAGCGCAAAATACCTGTGTCTGGCGGTGTCAGAGGCGTCGGCACGAATTACCTTTGGTCACAACTCGTGCCGCTTTACCAAAAGGAATTGGCTGATTTTCAAGCTCGCGTTGCCGATTTGGAGCGCCGAGCATCCGCTCGGCTTGACGGAAATAACGGCCAACAACCAGCCGTGCCAGAGGTCGGCGCTCCGGTTGCGACTTGGCCGTCGGCGCAGTTCAAATTGATTTCCACGAATGCGGAAACGTACCGGGTGGAAGTTGGAGCAAAGGTTTTCACCGACCGGGATTTCACCATTCAAAGCCTGGCGCCTGAACTGAACGGCTTGACGGGCATCCGTTTTTCGCACGAGCTGGCCAAGCGGGGACTGGGACCGGTGGAATTTGAAGTCGCCGAGCCGGTGCAGGTGTTGGTCGGCTATTTCGACAGCACGCAGAAGGCGTGGTTGCAGGTGCCGAAGCTGGAGTTTGCCGCCCAAGCCGACGAGCGAGGCGGCGTGGACACACTCCTCGAACACGCGGCGGCGGTCTCGAGTTGTCCGATGGTCAATATCCACGCATTTCGTTTCGACGCGGGCCGGCAGAAATTGGAGTTAATTGGCAAAGGCAGCTTCGTGATTCTCGGTGTCGTGCCGCAAAAAGGCCTGACAAAATGACCAGACCAATGAACCATAACACATCGCCATCGCGACCCGCCGCAAGCGCCTCCCCCTCTCCGCGTTCCGCGAACTCTTGCCCTTCGCCCGCGGGAGCGGGAGAAGGCGGCCGACTCGTCCGCCGTAGCCTAGGCGCAGGGGGAAGGCCGGATGATGGCCGTCAGGGAGAAAACAAATTAAATGGGGAAAGAGCGGGGGTGAGGCGCCTCAGTTCGTCATTCATTCGTCAGCTGCGATTCGTTATTCATCATTCATCATTGGCGCTGCTCTGTCTCGCATTGAATGCCGCCGCCGCGCCCGGTCTCGTGGACACGACTTCCAGCCCGTTCGCCAGGATTCAAACCGTTGGCTTCGACGACGTTCGTTGGACCCATGGATTTTGGGCCGACCGCTTCGAGCTTTGCCGCGCGCAGATGGTGCCGAGCATGGCCCGGCTTATGGGGGGCACAAACTACAGCCAGTTTTATCATAATTTCGAGATCACCGCCGGGCTGGCCGCTGGAAAATCGCGCGGTTCGACGTTCAACGACGGGGATTTTTATAAATTCCTTGAAGGCGCGACCGCGACCCTGGCGGTGACAAACGATGAAGCCCTGGCCCTCCGCCTTGACGAAATCATTGCGGTCATCGCCCAAGCGCAGGCTTCGGACGGCTACTTGGACACCTGGGTGCAGCTTCATCAGCGCGACGGCGACACCAATGTCGCGCGATTTCAAAACCCCGAGAATTTTGAAATGTATAATTTGGGCCACTTGATGACGGCGGCTTGCGTGCATTACCGGGTCACGGGAAAAACGAACTTTCTCGCCATCGCGCGCAAGGCGGCGGATTTTCTCTGCCAGACTTTCCAAGACCCCACGCCCGCCCTCGCGAACAACTTGATCTGTCCATCGCATTACATGGGCGTCGTGGAACTGTATCGCGCGACCGGGGAGCCGCGCTATCTCGAACTGGCGAAGAATTTTCTCGCAATGCGCAACTTGGTGAAGGACGGCGGTGACGACAACCAGGACCGGGTTCCCTTCGCGCAGCAAGCGGAGGCGGAAGGTCATGCAGTGCGCGCCAACTATCTTTATGCCGGCGCGGCGGACCTGTTTTTGGAAACCGGCGACCAGGATTTGTGGCAGCCGCTGGCCGCAATCTGGACGAATGTAATCAGCAAGAAAATGTACGTCACCGGAGGTTGCGGCGCGCTCTACGACGGCGCATCGCCGGACGGCTCGAAGGACCAGAAACACATCACGCGCGTTCATCAATCCTATGGGCGCGATTACCAATTGCCGAACACGACGGCTTACAGCGAGACCTGCGCGAACATCGGCAATGTGCTGTGGAACTGGC
>Ga0302319_10018000_pt1 | contig 12913 bp, 12 predicted proteins | sample Bog_T0_2_FD_203319 | JGI IMG/M metagenome (GOLD analysis project Ga0302319, IMG submission 203319) | Peat permafrost microbial communities from Stordalen Mire near Abisko, Sweden - Bog_T0_2 | ecosystem: Environmental > Terrestrial > Soil > Wetlands > Peat | place: Sweden: Abisko, Stordalen Mire...
GTCTTCTCGGGGATGTCCGTCTCGGGCTTGAAGTCTTCGTGATGCAGCGTCAGTTTTGCAAGCGTGATCCTGCCGAAGTTCGGAACGGTGATCACGTGGCCGAAGCACTGACCAGGGTAGCCGCCACCAGCACGATTCACCAATGAGCATTCGACCGCCTCCGGACTTCCAAGAGTCGAGGAAAGCTGATTGTACCTTTCGTGCAGTTCGGGTGGAAGCTGCTCTTGTTCCAGGATGCGCCTGTATTGACTTGAAACGCGGTCAATGAATCCCGAATCTTTCGTGTAGGCGGTGTCGTTTTCAGGCCGCGAACCGACAATATCGAGGTCAAGGTACACGTCTACAGGGTGGCCGGCTATGCGGAGATTCTCGAAGCGTGTGCCCAGAAAGGAAACCTTCGGCACATACCCCACCAGCGGATGCTCGGTGCTGATCTGGCACACTACGCGGTCGGCGGTCAGCACATCCAGCACATTGAGGCCCTCGACGACGGAGGTCGTCAGAGTGGCCCAGCCGCGGCCCGGCTTCGGGTCACGATTGCCCGCAACCTGGGTATAGCCGGAGCTGTAAGAAATGACAGATTCGAGCCGATAATCCTCCGAGCGCTGCGAGAGGTAGCCGCCTTCCTCGGGCAGCTTTGAGTAGGCCTGAGGATGGATCTTTTGGACAAGCGGGAGCTCGAGGTGGCCTTCCAGGACCGACGCTTCCGCATGGTAAGTGTGTATTCTGCCGTTCGTTTCAGACATGGGGAGTCTCTCTTTCAGTATTCCAATTGCCGCAATTCTATGTCATTTTTTTGAATTTTGGTTAGTTGTTCAAATGAACGGCGAATTCATATCTTTCGATTGGCGTGCGGTCCCCCTGCGGCCCGACGCCGGAGACTGCAACGGCATACGAACCGTTTTGCAGCATTTTCCCCGGAATCGCCAAGGTGATGCGCTGGTCGCCGCTATCGCTTGCCGCCGGGGCAGGGATGACGCCGGTCCACGCCAGCTTGCCTTGAGAATCGAAAAGGTCGAAGGAATAGGACGAAGCAGGAGCAGTGCCGGGCTCCGGAGAGATCTGGATGGGGAGACCGACGCCGTGCTCGCGGTCGGCGGTGATCGTCACACGCGATGCACCCCTGGTAGCCCCGTGAAGTGGGGCGGAGGGAAGCAGTCGCGGTTGATCCGCATCGGCGCGCAGCGCTGGATATGTAACAAAATTCTGATAACCGAGAACGAGCAGCAAGGCGGCAAAAACCGGAGCCGCGACGGCGGGACGCAGCCAGGCAAACCAGAGATCCCATTTCGCCTTTGACTTGGATGGCTTGGCCGACGGCGATGAAGGCAGGGGACGAACAAGCGCAGGCAACTGGATTTTCGCCTCATCGACGAATGCTGCCGCAGCGCGAATGTCCATGGCGCATTCATGGCAATCGAACACGTGCTCTTCAAATGCCTCGCGAGCCTCAGGGGTCAGCTCGTTCAGCAAGTAACGTTCCGCGGCCATCTGTTCTACTGCCTGGCTATGATCCATCAGTTCAATTCCCATTTGGCCCCTCTTCTTCAATAGTGACGCCGGCCACCCGGCCGTTTCCAACTTTCATGCATTTGCGCCGAGTGGTGCCTGGTTTCCGATCCGTTTGATGTACTCGGCTTTAAATTCCTGTTTGGCGCGGTGCAGCAGCACCCTTAAATAGTCTCGATCGACACCGAATTCCCGGCACACTTCGTCGCGGTCGCGCTCGTCCAGAAAAACGGCATAAAGCAGGGAACGATCACGCGGCTGTAAATCGAGCAGAATCTCGCGAACCTTTTCTTTGATCTGTCGGGCGGACACGATGTCCAGGGCGTTCGCACCTAGGGCAACCGGTTCGGGAGTGCCTGCGGAATCGAGCGAGTCGTTGCGCCCGGTTGAACGGTAGTGCTCCATGAGCACATGATTGCAAACCGTATTGACAAACGGGCCGAGGCGCTCAGGCTGGCGCAGGCCGCCATCTCTGCTCAAAACCGAGAAGACGCGCGCGAAAGTCTCCTGACACACGTCTTCAATTGCCTGAAGGGACTGGAGTCGCGACCGAAGCTTTACCCGAAGCAAGCTAGTAAAGTAGGCGACGAAATGCTCTTGGGTCTGGCTGTCACCCGCGCAAAGTCTTGCTACATAATCTGCATCGAAAGAATGAAATTGCAAACCCAACTCCGGAAACCTGAGAGGTGTCGAGTATAGCATTTGCCGTGTTGCTACTGGATGAAGTCGCCGTCCCTGGGCAGAGGGTTGTTCCGCCCGTCGTTCGGTGGATTCGCAGTGAGAAGGCGCCGTTTGGAAAGTCAAAAGGCTCATCCAGGCACCTTGATCGAGCGGCTGCTTGATTGCTGCTGTGTATCTTCAATATCCATTGATGGCGCGGAGTCCACGAATGAGGAAGGGAAAAAGCAATAATTTACCGACCCGAGCAGATGCGCCTCAGCCTGACTGAAATGGCGAAGGTTGCGGAGCGTATCCGGCAAACGGGTTATATCGAATTCGCTCCGTGCTTTATCAGGACAAATCATCAATTCCCTCAGCGACGCTCTACATTGCAACGGTTGTTTTTGAAGCCCTTCGCGGACTCAGGCTTGTTTTTCCAAGCAATGAATCTGTTCCGGGAAACAGTTCCCAGTGGTTGAGCAAACCCACCCATCCGCTGCTCAGCCAGATAGCCAGGGGCAAGGAGATGCACAGGTTCATCCAGCAAAACCAATCCGCGAGGCGACGCGTAACGGAGAGGATCAACAACAAGGAAAACAAGATGCGCCAGATGGGATTGTCTTTGTTCATTTCGATCCTGCTCCAATTCAAGAAGGGGGCGCAGACGAAACCCGCTCCGAAGAACAGGTTCCGTCTGCTCTGGGGGAAGCTCGTAAATTCTTTTCGCGAATTGCGCGAACTCAAGAGCAGTCCAATGATTGATAGTGAAGGCCGGTACGAAAGCGTTTCAGGATTTCGTAAATATTTTAAGAATCGAAATGCGGGTTTAGTTTCTCGCCAAGTTTTTCATGGGGTTAACGTGGGGGACTGCACAGCCGTACAGCGGTGAGTGTATGATTCCTGCGCTGCGGTGGGCGGGCGATTATTCGATTTCTGCGAGATGCTTGAATCGGATCATCTAACCCAGCTGTAACCGCGCGGACCATCGAATAGTCCCCCTGGAGGAGCGAATATGGCGACAGCGACAGCACTGCATCCGGGCAAGCTCAGCGAGACGGTGAGCTTTCGTCCCCGTTATGGCAATTACATTGGCGGCAGGTGGGTAGAGCCCGCGTCCGGCCAATACTTTGAAAACGTGACACCTGTGACTGGAAAAACCTTCTGCGAGATTCCCCGCTCCAACGCACAGGATATTGAGCGGGCGCTGGATGCGGCGCATGCGGCTCGCGCGGCCTGGGGACACACCAGCCCGACGCATCGCGCCAACATCATGATCCAGATTGCCCAGCGCATGGAAGACAACCTGGAGATGCTGGCGCTGGCCGAGACCTGGGACAACGGCAAGCCGATCCGCGAAACCATGGCGGCCGATCTGCCGCTGGCTATCGATCATTGGCGGTATTTTGCCGGTTGCATTCGCGCGCAGGAAGGCACTATTTCTGAGATTGACCACGACACGGTTGCGTATCACTTCCATGAGCCGCTTGGGGTGGTCGGACAGATCATTCCGTGGAATTTCCCGCTGCTGATGGCTACGTGGAAGCTTGCGCCGGCTCTGGCGGCGGGGAATTGCGTGGTGCTCAAGCCGGCCGAGCAGACACCGGCCAGCATCCTGGTGTGGGCTGATCTAGTGGGTGATCTGCTGCCGCCGGGTACGCTGAATATTGTGAACGGATTCGGCCTGGAAGCGGGCAAGCCGCTGGCTTCAAGTTCGCGCGTGGCCAAGATTGCGTTCACGGGGGAGACAACAACTGGGCGGCTGATCATGCAGTACGCCAGTCAGAATTTGATTCCGGTGACGCTGGAACTGGGCGGCAAATCGCCGAACATCTTCTTCGCCGATGTGCTCAATGAAGACGATGATTTCTTCGATAAAGCGATCGAGGGCTTTGTGATGTTCGCGCTGAATCAGGGCGAGGTTTGTACCTGTCCCAGTCGAGCGCTTATTCAGGAAAGTATCTATGACCGCTTTATGGAGCGTGCGCTGAAACGGGTCGCGGCAATCAAGCAGGCCAGCCCGCTTGAGAGCGATACGATGATTGGCGCGCAGGCTTCGAGCGAGCAGTTGGAAAAGATTCTCAGCTACATCGACATCGGAAAAAAGGAGGGCGCGGAACTGCTTTGCGGCGGCCAGCGCGCCCATCTTGGCGGCGATCTTGAAGAGGGCTATTATGTGCAGCCGACGGTGTTCAAGGGGCACAATCGGATGCGCATCTTCCAGGAGGAGATTTTCGGGCCGGTTGTTTCGGTGACTACGTTCAAGAACGAAGAGGATGCGTTGGCGATTGCGAACGACACGCTCTACGGGCTTGGTGCCGGGCTATGGACACGCGATGTCAATCGTTGCCATCGTCTGGGGCGCGGGATTCAGGCTGGGCGTGTTTGGATCAACTGTTACCATGCTTATCCGGCTCATGCGGCGTTTGGCGGATACAAGCAGTCGGGCATTGGCCGCGAGACGCATAGCATGATGCTGGATCATTATCAGCAAACGAAGAACCTGCTGGTCAGCTATAGCCCGAAGAAGCTGGGGTTCTTCTAGAGTCTGGACGTTTGGATTAGTGGTCTCCCAGGTCTCAAACACGAGGCCTGGGAAACCCAAAATTGCGAAACGAATTACACGATAAATTAAATCGAGTCACGAAGGAGCCAGGTTTCATGCGTGGAGACGGAAGAGGCGGAGCCCGACTAGCTCTATGGGTTGCGGTGTTGTGCGCGCTGGTTTCAATTGGCTGCGTGGCCATTCCGATGTATGTGATTCGTCCCTTTCGCCCTCAGGATCCGGGCCAGCTTGCGCTTGCCTTGACTGTGCGCGGGATTGGTCCCTGGCTTTCGGCGGTATGTGTGCTTGGCGTGCTTTGGGCCCTGTTTACGGGATGGAAGCGGTCTGTTCGCGTGCTTGGGCGCATCGGGCTTGTCTGTCTATGCGTGCTAACAATTGTGACCGCATGTCTGACGCATATCAACATCTTCGAGATCATGTTTCACCCTTATCCGGCCCCGGCATTTGTGGACGCGAGCGTGGCGCAGGTTGATGCAGGCGATAAGGTGATGTCAGTGCATATCGGAGAAGAGACTCACGCTTATCCGATCCGCATCATGGGGTATCACCACATCGTCAACGACTCGGTTGGCGGCGTTCCCATTGCCGCGACGTATTGCACTCTCTGCCATGCGGGGCTGGTTTGGAAGAGAATCCTGGATGGAAAAACGCTGCATTTCAGGCTGGCGGGAATCAATAACGGAAATGCCTTGATGCGCGATGAGGAAACGAGCAGTATTTGGCAGCAGAGTACAGGTCAGGCGATCTTTGGACCCTTCAAAGGACGGCAACTTGATCTCATTCACAGTGACGAACTGACTTTCAGCCTATGGCGTACCGAACAGCCGAAGGGGCTTGTGCTCAAGCCCGATGCGACGTATGAGAGCGAGTATGAGACTAAGGACTGGGAGCAGCACATCGAAAAAACTCATACGGTGATCGATACGCGGAAGTCAGGCATTGCTCCGCACGAATTGATGCTGGGCATGATTTTTGGGGGAGAGACCAAAGCCTATCCGGTGAAATCAATTCTGGCGGCGAAACTGGTTCAGGATGAGGTTGCGGGCACTCCGGTGCTTATCGTTGTTGGGCCTGATCGGGCTTCGATGCGGGTATTTCAAGTCAACTCGACTGGTGAGGCTATGACTTTTGTTCCGCTGGACAATGGAAGTGGGCCCGGCACGAACGGGTTGATGAAAGACGTTGCGACGGAAAGCGTGTGGGACTTTCAGGGCTGTGCCATTCAAGGGAAGTTGAACGGCCATTGCCTGAAGCAGTTGGATGCGAGCAAGGACTATTGGTTCGACTGGATGAATCATCATCCAACGACATCGGTATTCAAGGGGTGAAGAAAGATGCACCTGACAGAGCGGGCGACGTTTGCGAAACGAGGTACTTATGGCTGAGTTACCGGCACAAGTTCTGGCTACCGATCTGGCTATTCACTTGATACGCGTGCTGCGTGAAAAGCATGGGCCGCTGATGTTCCACCAATCTGGTGGGTGTTGCGATGGCAGCTCTCCGATGTGCTATCCGCGCGGCGAGTTTCTTGTTGGCGACTCGGATGTCCAACTGGGCGAGGTTGATGGCGAGCCTTTCTATATGAGCAAGAGCCAATTCGAGTATTGGAGCCACACGCAGCTTACGCTGGATGTGGTTCCGGGGCGCGGCGGTATGTTCTCGCTCGATAACGGTGAAGGGGTGCGTTTTCTGATTCGCTCGCGGATCTTTGACGATGCGGAGATTCGCGACCTGCGCGCTGCTGGTCGCATCTAAATACACCTATGCTCCTTCCAATCACTCAGAAGGTTTACCTATGAAAGATGCTGTTATTGTTTCCGCCGCGCGCACGCCGGTGGGCAAATTCCAGGGTTCGCTTCAGTCGTTTTCCGCACCGCAACTGGGCGCGCTGGCGGTGCGGGAGGCGGTGCGTCGTGCGGGATTGGACGCTGTGCAAATTGACGAATGCATGATGGGATGCGTGCTACAGGCTGGGCTGGGGCAGAACCCTGCGCGGCAGGCGGCTATCTATGGTGGGCTGTCGCCGGAGTCGGGCGCCTTTACGGTGAACCAGGTTTGCGGATCGGGCCTCAAAGCGGTGGCGCTGGCGGCGCAGGCTATCCAAACTGGCAATGCGGAGATCGTGGTCGCGGGCGGCATGGAGTCGATGACCAACGCGCCGTATCTGCTGCCGCAGGCGCGCTCGGGCTATCGGATGGGGAACGGGACGCTTGTGGATGCGATGATCCACGATGGACTTTGGGAGGCATATAACGGGTTCCACATGGGTGTGGGCGCGGAGATGATTGCCGCCAAGTACGGCATTACGCGGGAAGAGCAAGATGCGTTTGCTGCCGGGTCGCACAGGCGAGCGGCGGCAGCTACGGATGCTGGGTTTTTCCGCGACGAGATTCTTTCCGTGGAGATTCCGGCAGCCAAAAAGGGTGTGGCGCCGCGGATTTTCGATGCGGACGAGACTATTCGTCCTGAGACAACAGTGGAGGTTCTGGCCAGACTCAAGCCGGCTTTTAAAGAGGGTGGGACGGTGACGGCGGGGAACTCGCCGGGGGTTAGCGATGGTGCGGCGGCCCTGGTTATTACGAGCGACGCGCGGGCGCGGGAACTGGGGCTAAAGCCGCTGGCTGTGATTCGAGCGCAGTCGACCAGCGGTGGGCAACCGGAGTGGTTTGGGTTGGCGCCGATTGAGGCTGTACGCAGGGCGGCGGCGCGGGCTGGATGGGCGCTGGATTCGGTGGATTTGTTTGAGCTGAATGAGGCGTTCAGTGTGCAGGCGCTGGCGGTTCTCCGCGATTTGGGGCTGGATAGCGCAAGAGTGAATGTGCATGGGGGAGCGGTGGCTATCGGGCATCCGATTGGGGCTAGCGGGGCGCGGGTGTTGACTACGTTGCTCTATGCGATGGAACGCTACGGGAAGAGCAAGGGGATTGCGGCGCTTTGTCTGGGTGGGGGGAATGCGGTTGGGTTGGCGGTGGAGCGGGTCTGAGACTGGCCTGATTAGATTTGAGGTTTCCCACCCATTCGCCAGAAAAAAGGCGAATGAATGGGGCTCGGAACATTTTGGGATGTGTGCGATCGCGGGTTGGGGGTCGTGGTCTTCTATCCTTCGATAAAAGGAATCGAAGGACGAGGCACCCACCGAAAGTGGGCCGAAGAACGAAAGCAGGTCCATTCGACTTCCTTCGCTGCGCTCCGGTCGCTCAGGATGACAGATTTTTGTGGTCCAAACTTTCCGGTGTAGAGGCAGGCAGATATGGAAGCTGACTGTCCGATATCGGACACCGGCGCTGCGGAAGCGGTCAGTGGAATTGCGATGTCCGCGCGTAGTCCTGGTCTGAAGTGCTTTGGTTTCAGTGATCAGGCAGCAGGACGGCTTTGGCATGGCAAGTGCTATATCCGGGTGTGATGGATATCGCTCGCCCAGACCTGAAGAAAAAGAAGATGCGCCAGTATGCTGTGTATGCTGGCGTCGCGGCGGTGTTGTTGACCGTTGCTGTAATCGCCGTCTCGCGGCTCAAACCGGCTGCGCCCACCGTGGACCGATCAACGATTTGGCCGGATACGGTCAAGCGCGCGGATCTTACAATCCAGGTGCGCGGGTCGACGGGGAGCCTGGTGCCACGCGAGGACTCGATCCAACTGATTCCTGCCCAGACCGACGCTACGGTCGTGCGCATCCTTGCGCTGCCTGGCGCCATTGTCACGCCGGATACCGTTGTGATGGACCTGAACGATCCACTGCTCGACCAGGAGCTTCTCAGCGCGCAGTCCGCACTGAAAGGGGCGCAGGCCGACTATAAGAGCCTTCAGGCCACGCTGCAAAGCACACTGATGGACAAGAAGATCGCAGCGGCGCAGGTGAACGCTTCCTATACCACCGATCAGCGCCAGGCGCAGACGGATGAGGCTCTCAACAAACTGGGCGTGGTCTCGGGGATTGTGGCCAGCGCGTCGAAGAATACGGCTGACCAGTTGACGGCGCAGAAGAAGCTGGCTGAGCAGCAACTGGACGTGAATGCGAAAGCGATTGAGGTCCAGCTTGCTTCCGCGGAGACGAAGGTTGATCAGGCCAAGGCTCAACTTGACCTTTATGAGAAGCAGTCGGCGGCGCTTCATGTGAGGGCTGGAATTTCCGGCGTGCTAGCACAACTCCCGGTTCCGTTGCAGGTGGGTCAGCATGTGACTGCTGGAACTTCGGTGGCTAAGGTTATTCAGCTCGACAAACTCAAGGCCGCCTTGCAGATCGCCGAGACCCAGGCGAAAGACATTCAACTTGGTCAACCAGCCTCAATTGACACGCATAACGGAATTATTCCGGGGCATGTTTCAAGAATTGATCCCTCAGTATTGAACGGAACGGTCACCGTTGACGTAGCACTGGATGGACCATTGCCGCCAGGAGCACGGCCTGACCTGAGCGTGGATGGGACGATCAACCTGGCAATGTTGAAAGATGTGTTGCAAGTGGGCCGGCCGGCGCTGGGCAATGAGAATTCCACGCTGAGCCTGTTCAAAGAGGATCCGGATGGCAAGGGCGCTGTACGAGTGCCGGTGAAGGTGGGCCGGGCCTCGGTCAACGCTATACAGGTGCTGGAAGGTTTGAAGGAAGGCGACACGGTGATTCTTTCCGATATGTCGCGGCAGGACAATGTGGACCGTATCCGGCTTGAGTAGTGATTCGTGAATCGTGATTTGGGATTAGTGATTAGGGAACGGCGGTGACAGAAGCCGCTGACAACAGTTATCTGCGAACTAATAATTCACACAAGGGGGACAGGATGGCGAACGACAAGCTGATTGAAATCGAAGAATTGACCAAGGTCTTCTACACCGACGAAGTGGAGACGCATGCGCTCTCCGGCATTCACCTCACGATCTCACGCGGCGAGTACGTTGCCATGTCCGGTCCATCGGGCTGCGGCAAGTCAACGCTGCTTTCGATTCTGGGCCTGCTAGATACGCCGACGGGCGGCAAGTATTTGCTGAACGACAAGCCGGTTGAAAATCTAAGTTTTGGCGAGCGTTCGCGGATTCGCAACCAGGAAATCGGCTTCATCTTTCAGAGCTTCAACCTGATTGGCGATCTTACGGTCGAAGAGAATGTCGAACTGCCGTTGACTTATCGCGCCGGAATGCCTTCGGCGGAGCGCAAGGGGCGCGTCAAGGAAGCCCTGGAACGGGTGAACATGGCGCACCGGATGAAGCATTATCCGGCGCAGCTCTCCGGCGGTCAACAGCAGCGCGTGGCCGTGGCACGAGCGCTGGCTGGTTCGCCTTCGATCCTGCTGGCTGACGAGCCTACCGGCAACCTTGACTCGAAGAACGGCGAAGCGGTGATGCATTTGCTGGCCGATTTGCATCGCGAGGGGTCGACCATCTGCATGGTGACGCACGATCCGCGTTTCGCGAAGCATGCGCAGCGGGAGGTGCATCTATTCGACGGAAAGGTGGTCTCGGAAGACGAGCTCAAGAAGCTCACTGAGGAAGTGGAGGCCTAACCATGCAGCTCCGCAATTCGCTACGCAACTCCTTTCAGGACCTGCGTTTTGCGTTGCGCCAATTGCGCCGCGCCCCTGGTTTTGCTCTTACTGTCGTTCTCACCCTTGCCCTTAGCGTGGGCGTAGCTACTGCCGTGTTCTGCGTTATTGATGCGGTGATTCTGCGCCCACTCCCCTTTGCGAAGGCGGACAAGATTGTCTTCGTTCAAGCGACAAGCCGCAGCGGTTTTCAGCATCCAGCGTCATGGCCCAACTTTAAAGATGAGCGAGCGGAGCTGCAGACATTTCAAGCGCTGGCCGGCTACATGGATTTCAGGAAGATTACCGTTGAGACGCCGTCGAGCGGCCCTGTTTCCCTGGATAGCGTCAAGTCTACTGATAATTTCTTTCAAGTCTTCGGCGTGCGGCCGTTGTTGGGACGTACGTTTCTGCCCGGCGAACAAGAGGACGGCAAGAACGACATTGTTGTCCTGAGTTATGACGCATGGCAAAAGTATTTCGGCGGCGACCGCGATGTCTTGAACAAGGCCGTGAAACTGGATGGCCGCGTATCAACGATTATCGGCGTGATGCCGGCGGGTTTTCGTTATCCGCTCAATCTGCACGATGCTGTCTACTCTCCTCGGTTGCTCACCGATGAATGGATGCAGAACCGCGGCGCGAATTGGCTGCGTACGGTGGGGCTGCTCAAGGATGGGGCCACGATCCAACAGGCGCAGGCCGATTTCACGCATGTTTTTGCGGATCTTGCGAAGGCTCATCCAGAAACAAATAGTGGCGATACGCCGCTGTTGACACCGGTGGCAGAACGCGTGGCAGGCAAGACGAGAGGGCCGCTGTATACGTTGCTGTTTGCTGTGCTGGCTGTGCTCGCGATTGGTTGCGTGAATGTTGCTGGACTCCTGTTGGCGCGCGGGGTGAAGCGCGAGCGCGAGATGGCCATGCGTGTGGCTATCGGCGCGGGGCGGAGACGGCTGTTCGGACAGGTACTCACGGAAGGGTTGATGCTGGCCGTGATTGGCGCTGCGGGTGGCGTGCTGCTGGCATCGGTTCTGCTGGATGCGATGAGTACGTTTTTGATCAAGGCGATGGATCGCGGTGCAGATGTCCACATGAATTGGGCGGTGCTGTCTGCGGCGATCGCGGTCGCAGTTTTTACAAGTTTGTCGGCTTCACTCTATCCGGCGTTCCGGCTCTCAGGTATCAACCCCAATCGAGCGCTAAAGACTGGTGGAAGCGCGGGTACGCAGCGGTCGCAGACACGTTTGCGTTCAGGCTTTGTAGTGACGCAGGTGGCGCTGACGCTGGTTCTGCTGTTGGTGGCGGGATTGTTGATGCGCGTTGTTACCCGCTATCGGGATGCGGATCTGGGATTCAATCCTGCGCAGATTCTTTCGGTCAAGCTGGGTCTTTCAAGGGCGCGCTATGACGGGCGCGATATGGTCACAGCATTTTATCGGCCGCTTGAAGAGCGTGTGAAGCGCTTGCCTGGAGTGCAGGCTGCGGGGTTGATCGATGTGCTGCCGATCGACAGTTTCGGAGATAACAGGAATGTGCATATCGCCGGGCAGCCGGCGAATCCACCCAGTCAGGTGATGGGGGCGGAAAGCCGCTTTGTCAGCACCGGCTACTTCGATGTGATGGGCATCTCTTTGCACCAGGGCCGACAACTTTCGCTCGGTCTGGACAAAGCGGAGAACAAGGGCTCGACGGTGCTGGTTAACGACGCGTTCGTTGGCGAATTCATTCCGCGTGGGCTGGATCCGACCAGGCAGCGAATGGACGACAACGTGAAAGAAGAGGAGTGGAGCAGGATCGTCGGCGTCACGGGCAACGTACGACAGAGCCTCTATGAGCCGCCAATGGCGGAGATCGATTGCCTCATGGACGAGATTCCGACACAATACAAACCCGATCTTATGTCGACTATGTTTCTGGTCGTGCGCACAACAGGCGATCCGACACAGGTGACATCCGCGGTGCGTTCGATTGTGCACGATCTGGATCCGACGGTGCCTTTCGATGAACCGCGCACGATGACTGAGGTAGTGGCGGAGACGTTGGTTTTTGAGCGAATGGAGAGCTGGCTCTTCGGCATCTTTGCATCGTTGGCCTTGGCGCTGGCCATGGTTGGCCTTTACGGGCTCGTCAGCCATGAAGTGGAGCAATCGACGCGCGACATCGGCGTACGCATGGCGCTGGGAGCAACACGCAATAACATCCTCGGCATGGTTCTTGGCCGCGTTGCTGTGATGCTGGCGGCCGGCACAGTCGCAGGCCTGGTGCTTACCTTTTCAGCGCGCAAGGTAATCGGCATGGTCATCTACTTCGAAGTGGAGAAGGAGGCTGGAGGCTTCCTGATGCTGGCTTTGTTGCTGGTGATTGCGGGGCTTGTTGCGGCGTTGATTCCGGCAACGCGTGCCGCATCCATTGAACCCATGCAGGCCCTCCGCGCCGAATAGGCGACATCACTTTAATAAGCCGATTCAGGAAAGACACGATGAGCCAATTGCTTCAGGATATTCGCTACACGTTGCGCCAGTTACTCAAGGCGCCCGGATTTACGCTCACCGCGGTGATCACGCTGGCTCTTGGCATCGGCGCCAACACGGCGATCTTTACGCTGGTGCAAGGTATTCTGATGGTTTCGCTGCCTGTAGCCGATCCGGCGCAGCTTTATCGCATC
>Ga0302319_10018003_pt1 | contig 12911 bp, 16 predicted proteins | sample Bog_T0_2_FD_203319 | JGI IMG/M metagenome (GOLD analysis project Ga0302319, IMG submission 203319) | Peat permafrost microbial communities from Stordalen Mire near Abisko, Sweden - Bog_T0_2 | ecosystem: Environmental > Terrestrial > Soil > Wetlands > Peat | place: Sweden: Abisko, Stordalen Mire...
TTGCGGAGAATCTGTTCAAGCAGGCGTGGATCGCTCTGGACCATCACGTCGGCGGTCACCCAGCGCAGAGCGAGGCCTTGCGCTTCGGCTTGATAAGCGAACTCGCGGCAGAGACGCGGCAGCAGATCCTGAAGGGAAAATGCAACCGGGCAGGTTCGCACATTGCCGGCCTTGATCTGATTGATGTCGAGCAGGGTATTCAACATGCCGGACATGGCGCCCAAGGCATCCCCCAGCCGCGCCACCAGCTTTTGCAGCTTGTCTCCTTGTACGTTGTTGGCGAGCAGCCCCTGCAGCAATGCCAGCGTCTGCAAAGGTTGCCGCAAATCGTGGCTGGCGGCCGCGAGGAAACGCGATTTGGTACGATTGGCTTGCTCGGCCTGCTGCTTGGCGAGATCGAGCGCGTCGGCGATGCGCCGCCGCTCGGTAATGTCGGCGAAGGTGATGACGACGCCTTCAACGCCGGCGTCTTGCGTGCGGTAGGGCAGAATTCGGCGCAGATACCAGGCACCGCTTTGCGCTTCGATCTCGCGCTCGGTCGACACATGGCTACGGAGCACCGCCTCGGCATCGGTGAGAAGCCGGCTGTCGGCGGTCAAAGAGCGCAATTCCGCCAAGGGTCGGCCGATGTCGGTAGGCACCACGGCGAACAGTGCCTTGGCGGTCGGCGTGAACAGTCTGAGCCTGAGCCCTGTATCGAGAAAAAGGGTCGCCATGTCGGTGCTGTACAGGACATTTTGCAGATCGTTCGACGTGGAGCGCTGACTGGACAGCAATTCCTGCAATTGGGCGTTGAGCGCGACAAGCCCTTCATTGAGCGATTGCAGCGATTCCTTCGACATCAGCAGCATGTCGTCGCCCACCAGGATTTCAGCATTTTCTGACCCATAGTCCGGGTGCGGCGCCGACGGCGCGGTCGGCAAAACGGGTACATCGGCGCGCGGCCTGCCGCGTTCGCCGTCTCGAGAAATGCAAGAAGGGCTCACCGCCATTGCCGAATTCTTCTCAGAGAGGGACTCCCACAGGAGAGTGTCTAGCACACTCTTTTGCCGGCAAAGACGCCTAAGTGGCCTTCTAGGTAGATTCCGAAACTGCTGTTTTGGGCATGTCAGAGCGTAAAGTGCTCGCCACCAAGAAATGTGTGGCCAGGCCCAAGATCGCGTGTCCGCGCGCTGAGCGGTCGCGAAACCCGGTTCCATCGCTCTCATGCTCGAGAAACCTGATATGACCTTCCGCAGCCGCTTTTGTCTGAGAACCATTCTGTTTGGTTCGACCCTGATTGCCGGCCTCGTTCTGGTCGGCGCGGCGATTCCGGCGCGCGCGCAGCCGCCGCTCTCGCTTTCGGTGACCATCGGTCCGCCCGAGATTCCGGTCTATGACCAGCCGCCAATACCGGAGCCGGGCTATATCTGGACACCTGGATTCTGGCAATGGAGCCCTGATGCCGGCTACTTCTGGGTGCCCGGCACCTGGGTGTTGCCGCCCGAGGCCGGCCTGTTGTGGACGCCACCTTATTGGGGTTGGTCCGACGGGGTCTATCTATTTCATGACGGCTATTGGGGCCAAAGCGTCGGCTATTATGGCGGAATCAACTACGGCTATGGCTATGGCGGGAATGGCTATCAGGGCGGCCGCTGGCATGATGGCGACTTCGTCTATAATCGAACCGTCAATAATTTTGGCTCCGTCCCCGTGCGCAACAGTTACGAAGCCGCCGTCAAAGTTAGAAATCATAGCCATTTGAGCTATGTTGGCGGCGTCGGCGGATTGCGAAGCACTCCCACCGCGGGTGAGCGGAGTGCAGAGCAGGAACAGCATCGGCCCGCCACATCGGAGCAGAGCCGGCATAGTGTCGCGGCCGGACAGACGCCGGCTCTCGCGGCGAGTCATAACAATGGCCGACCGGCGATCGCCGCCACGGCGCGACCAGCGCAGTTCGAAGGCGCGGACATCAAGCCGGCCAGGCCGGCCGCTGCTGTGCAGCATGCGGCGCCGGCCCGTGCCCTACCGGTCGAACATCCGGCGACTCGGCCGGAGCCGGCGGCGGAACCGCGTGCCGAGGCGCGCCCACAACCCCAGCCCGAAGCGCGCCCGCAGCCACAACCTGCGGCGCGCCCACAACCCCAGCCCGAAGCGCGCCCGCAGCCACAACCTGCGGCGCGCCCACAACCCCAGCCCGAAGCGCGCCCGCAGCCACAACCTCAGGCACACCCGGAACCGAGGGCGGAAGCCAGACCCAACGCGGAGAGGGAGCATGAGAAGAAACCAGAACTCTGACAGAGGATGAGCGGGTTGCGTATCATGGTGGTGGAGGACGACGTGGTCATCGCTTTGCTGTTCAGCGAAGTGCTTGAAGGCATGGGGCACAAAGTGTGCGCCATCGAATCGACTCAATCGGCGGCGGTTCTGGCGGCGGCCCGATGCAAACCCGAATTGTTGATCGTCGACGCGCAACTGCGGGAAGGAAGCGGCGTCGACGCTGTCGACGAAATCCAGTTGACCGGCCTGGTCCCCCATTTGTTCGTCACTGGCAATACCCTGAAAGTGCAGGCGCTCAAGCCCAACGCCGTGGTGATTCAGAAGCCCTTCTATGAAGCCGACTTGGCGAGGGGAATCGAGCGCGCGCTTGACCTGGCGGCGGCGAGCCGACCACTGAGCTGATCAGATACCGACCTGACTGAGCAGCGCCTGCAGACCGTCCATCACGGTCGAGGTAGCGCTGGTCGATTGACCGAACACCGATTGCACCTGTGTCAGGGCCGGGACGGCAGTCAGATCTGCCACCATCGAGGGGGCTGCAGCACCGCTGGCGGTGGAGCCCGAGGTCGCGGGCAGGCCGGCTTGCTGGTCGAGCAAGGCTGCCAGCGATGCGCTGTTGCCGGACGATGCCGCCGGCGTGTCGCTTTGCTGCTGGATCAACAGAGTCAGCAGATCGCTGGTCAGCGCTGCGCTACCGCCGGTCAAAGGCTTGGCTGCGCTGGTCGCCGCCGCCGATTTCTCGGCTTTGTCCGCCGCCGCGCCTGGCGGCGCTTCGATGCCGGCTTGGGGTGCGCTCACCTGCTGCTGTTGCATCAATTGCTGCTGTGACAACAAGTCATTGTTGATGGTAACCGACATGGCCCGTCTCCTGGTTTCGCCCGACTGCGATGCACGCAAAACCTGTGCCGTGCCTGACGCGCTGATGCACGCCAGAAATCCCGACTTGCCGCCTTATATCCTCGAGCGGCGCGACAAGGCGTATCAAACTCTTGATATTCTTGTTGTCCTTGACCGCAGCAGAGGATTCCTCACAGCAGATGAGCGACGCCTCTTGATGACAACCGCGGCTCGGCCAGCTTTCGATCGGGTGATAACGGGCCCACGGCAATATCCGGCAGAAGATTCCGCTGCCGGGCAGAAATTGCCGGCGCCGTGTGGCGCGGTCTCGCCCACGCCGGCTGCGTAGTTTCCGAGGCTGCCGTGACAGGAACGCGGGTTCGTAAGCTGCGGCAATGGCAATCGGGAAGGACTCACCATGACGATTTTAATGAGGTTGAGCATTGCGTTTGCCGTAATGGCGGTGGCCATCGCGGGTGCAGCCCTCGCGCAGGGCGTCGAACAGTCGGTGTCGGTACCCGGCACGGTTCCGCAGAGTATCGCCACCGGCTACAGAACATCAAAATTAGTCGGTCGCCTTGTCGTCAATGAAGGCAATATACCGGTCGCACGGATTGACGATCTTATCGTCACCCCGAACGACAAGGTTCCCTTTGCGGTGTTATCCGTCGGCGGATTCCTGGGAATGGACAAAAAATATGTTATTGTGCCCTTCAGTTCTATCAAAATTCAGGATGATAGATTAATATTCTATGGCGCAACAAGAGATTATTTGGAAAAGCTACCGGCTTTTCATTATAATACTTGACCATATTTTCTGGTGTCGTGCCACGGCAGAAGCGGCTGTCAGATCACCCACTGGACGACGTCATATTTGCGATGCGGTTCCTGCGGCCAGAAATGAAGATGAAGCATGTCTTTGCTTCCACTGTCCGCGGTCAGAATTTTTCTACCCAGGGCCGCAACTCGATTTCCCATGTCCAGGCGTTGCGCGGCTGGCGGAGGACATCGAGATAGGTTCGGGCGATGGCGTCGGGATCGAGCATGCTGTCCGGTCGATCGGGCGGTTCCGTGCGGCCGGGATTGCGGATGGCACCGTCGATCACGAAGTGCGCCACGTGAATGCCTTGCGGCGCCAGTTCGCGGGCCATGCTCTGGGCCAGTCCGCGCAAGGCGAACTTGCCCATGGCGAAAGGCGCCGACTGGGGATAGCCCTTGACGCTGGCCGAGGCCCCGGTGAACAGGATGGCCCCTCGTCCGCGCCGTAGCATGCGCCGCGCCGCCTGTTGCCCCACCAGAAAGCCACCGAAGGCGCTGACGGCAAGTGACTGGGCGACGGCAGCGGGATCCAGGTCGATCAAAGGGCCGCGCGCACGCGCGCTGGCGTTATAGATGACGACATCCGGCTCGCCGATCGACTCACTCACCCGATCGAACAGGCTAGCGACCTGATGCGCGTCGGCACCATCGGCCGCGAACGCGGCACCGCCGATGTCCACTGCCAGCGGTTCGAGTTTCCCGGCATCCCGGGCAGCCAGCGCCACCGCGAGACCTTCCGTCGCCAGCAGCCGTGCAAGCGAGGCGCTCAAGCCATTGCCGGCCCCGACGATCAGGGCGGTGCTGTAGGCCGTCTCAGACATGGACACGATCACAGGCATTTTTCGTCATCCAAGCAATTCAGCGATGGCCGCCCGCGCCACGGCATTTTACGTGGGCAGCCTGATCGAAATGCGGACCTAGTGGTTGAGAGGCGGGAAAGGTCGGCCAATGACAAGTCCCTTTGCCGCCAGAGCCGCCGCCACCTCAACGTGGGGCCAGCCGGTTTCGAAAAAGACGAAATTTCCGCGCGAGTCCGCATATCGAAGCTTCATCGACCGGAACAGAGCATGCCATGCCTCCCGTTCGATTGCCACCTTGGCGCGAATGGCCGCGACATAGCCGGTATCGGCCTGGCTGGCCGCCGCCGCGACCAGCGCCAGGCGGTTGAGCGTAAAGGGCGCTCCCCCTCCGCTCACTCGAGGGCACCACCCTCGCTGCCGAATAAAATAGCGGAAGCATCGGTTGGTTTGCCGGCCACTTTGCGCGATTCAGGCGGTCGCAGTGGGCCTCGTTGAGCCGTGGATCGCGCTTTGCTACTGTTGATCCGGAGCATGACCCGGTTTCTTGCCGGGGATAACCGTCAGCGTGGCGAAAAGGCATTTTTCCATGGCAATCGAATTCTATTATACCGGTGGCGGACCGTTCGCCTGGCGCTGCCGTCTGACGCTGGCAATCAAGAAAATCCCTTATAGACCAGTGATGCTGGATTTGACCAAGGGTGAAACCCGCACCCCCGAATTTCTCAGTCTAAATCCGAGAGGAACGCTACCGGTCCTCAAGGACGGCAAGATCGTTGTGCGCGAGTCCCAGGCGATCATGTTCTATCTGGACCGCGCATTTCCCGAGCCGCCTTTGTATGGCCGAACGCCGTCGGAAGCGGCGCGCATCATGCAGGAAATCGCGGAACAGGGATCTTATATCGAAGCGTTGTTGCGCAAAGTCATCGGCCCGGTCCTGTTCGCCGCTGGCCCGGTTTCGGCAATTGCCGATGTTGCCGCGCCGCTGGATCGCGAACTCTCGGCTCTCGATCGTCACTTGGGTGAAAGCCCTTATATCGCCGGTGACACGGTCTCCGCCGCCGATATCAATCTTTATCCGTTCTTGCCGACCTATCAGCGGGCCTTGCAGGAAACTTCCATCGCCGAGCTGGCCTCGGCCTTTCAGTCCGTCGACGCAAGCTATCCCAATATCGTCCTGTGGATGAAGCGTATGCAGGCGTTGGATGGTTAGCCTCGCCTAAGGCGCCCGGACCTTGATGGCGCTGAGTCGATTGGCCGCCGGCGCGAGGAGTTGGTCGAAGCTCACGAATGCGTCGCACCCCTGCGCCTTCGCCAGATGCAATGCGTCCGCGAAATCCATCCCGGCATCCATCCAGTCGAGCGCCTGGGCAGCCTGGTCGGCATCCTCGATTGTGACATGCGGCAGGCCGGCGAACGCACGTAGTGCTTTAGCCAACGGCGGTACGCCATAGTCATAGACGCTGCGCAGCACCCATTCCGTTTCCAGCAAAACCGTTGTGCAGACGAAGACGTCTTCACTGTCGATCAGCGCTTTCGCCCGTGCCGACTGGTCGGGATGATCCCCCGTCAGATATCGGACAATCAGGTTAGTGTCGATCGCCATCATGCCGCCGCATTGCCTCCGCGGCGATTCCCGCCTGCATCTCTTCCAATGTCTTCGGCGTCCCATTATAGGGAAGCGAGGCGAACACATCCTTGGGATGGGTTGGGGCGAAAGCGGGCGCCGCTGTCAAAAGAACACCCTCGGCCGTATCTTCCACAACCAGGCGTGTGCCGGCCCTCCACTGCCGCTGTTCGCGGATGGCTTTGGGCAGAATGACCTGGCCCTTGGTCGACACGGTAGTGCCAAGTCTTTTTGACAACGCCATAGCCGCGCTCCGGGCAAGAGGTAAGACATAAGTAAGATATGCTCTTGGAACCAACGACGCAAGTCCACTGCGACTTTGTCTGCTTCGCCGCTGGACTCTCCCTGCTCAAAATGTGAGCAGATTAGCGCGCGATTGCTTGCCTGCGCGGTTTCCGTGCAGATAAACTAAGCCACAGGAGGTGACAGAGTGGCCCCTTACATTACCTGCGATACGCCCGTGACCGACTCGGTGCTCAATCTCATCGTCCATCTTCCGACCGCCAGCCTGCCGATTCTCGTCGAGACCGGCTTTTTCCGGAAGCTGCGCGACGCGGATTTCATGCGGATCGGCGTGCTGTTGGCGCAAAAGAGCTATGACGAGGGCGGCTGTCCGATCGGCGCCGTTATCGTCGACGATCAAACCCGCCAAATTATCGGCAAGGGTCATAATACCTTGGTGCAGGAAAACGACCCCTACAATCACGGTGAGACGTCGGCCATCCGCGATGCCGGGCGGCAGGATTTCAGCGAAATGACGATCTTCACCACCCTCAGCCCCTGCGATGTCTGCGCCAGTTTGATCCCTATGCGGCAATTTGCCCGGGCCGTGGTCGGCGATGTCACCAACGCCGCCGGCAATGAAAAAGTGCTGCGCGACAAGGGCGTTATGGTGGATGTGCTGGAGGATCCGCAAGCCATTGCCTTGTACGCCCGCTACCGGGCGGAAAAGCCGGAATTGGCGCTGGAAGACTGGAAGGGACTGGGCGCCGTGCGCCACCCGCGTCAATCGGTCTGAATTTTATCTCCATCCAGAGGAGCACATGTCAATGAGCGGGACCGGGACCCTCTCCCCTGTCGATGAAATTTTGCCGGTTCGGCAATTGCTTGGCTTCGGTTTTCAACATGTGCTGGTGGTCTATGCCGGCGTGGTCGCCGTGCCGCTGATTCTGGGCAGCGCGATGGAGCTGACATCGGCGCAGATCGTCACCCTGCTCAATGCCAATCTGCTAACCTCCGGTATTGCCACTCTGGTCCAGACCATCGGGTTCTGGAGATTCGGGGCGCGGTTGCCGCTGGTGCAGGGCAGTTCATTTATTGCCATCGCGCCGATGATCTTGATCGGCAAGAATTATGGCATGCGCGATATTTTCGGCGCGGTGATCGTCTGCGGCGCGGCCGCCATCATCCTGGCGCCGATCTTTAGTCGATTGCTGCGCTTTTTCCCACCGGTGGTCATCGGCAGCGTCATCACCATCATCGGCCTGTCGCTGATGCCGGCTGCGGCGATCTGGCTGGGTGGCGGTTCGCCGGACGCGCCGGATTTCGGCGCCCCGGCCAATCTGGCGCTCGGCTTTCTGACCGTCGTCTACATTTTGCTCATCTATGCCCGATTTGGCGGATTCATCGCCAATCTGGCGGTCCTTATCGGATTGATCCTCGGCACGGCAACCGCCGTCATTTTCGGCATAACCGATTTCGCCCATGTCGGCGAGGCCGCCTGGTTCGAAGTCAGCCCCCCCTTCTCGTTCGGATTGCCGCAATTCGCCCTGGTCCCGGCGTTGATCATGACCCTGGCCATGCTGGTGATCATGGCCGAGACAACCGGCAATGTCATGGCCATCGGCAGGATCGTCGGCCGCCCGTCAACGCAGCGGACACTGGGCGATGCCTTTCGCGCCGATGGCCTGTCGACGATGCTGGGCGGCATCTTCAACAGTTTCCCCTACAACGCCTTTACGCAGAATACCGGCCTGATCGCCCTCACCCATGTGAAAAGCCGCTATGTTGTGGCGATGGCCGGCGCCATCATGATCATGATGGGCCTGTTCCCCAAGATCGGCGCGCTGGTCGCCGCGGTGCCGCGCCCGGTACTCGGCGGCTCTGCCATCGTCATGTTCGGCATGACCACGGTTGCCGGCATTCAGATTCTGTCGCGCGTGCGCTTCGACGGGACGCGCAATGCACTCGTTGTCGCGATCGCGGTCAGTGTCGGGGTCCTGCCGATGGCGTTTCCCAGCCTGTTTGCCCAGGCCAGCGGGCCGCTGCACCTGATTCTGGACAGCGGTATTTTTCTGGGCACCGTTACGGCAGTACTGCTGAATATCCTGCTCAACAAGGCACGCCATGACCAAGACAACCCAACCTGAATCGCCCAGCGATCGGGACATTGAGCTGCTGCGACAGGCCATCGTCCTGTCGGAGGAGAGCAGGAAACGAGGCCGCCATCCTTTCGCGGCTTTGGTCGCCGATGAAGGTGGCAAGGTCGTCGTCACAGCCGTCAATAATTCCATGCCTCCGGAAGGCGATCCGACACAGCATGCCGAACTGGCAGCGGTGGCACAGGCCGCCCGCCTTCTGACTCCGCAGCAATTGGCCAAATCCACGCTCTATTCCAGCGCTGAGCCCTGCTGCATGTGCGCCGGCGCCATTTATTGGAGCAATATCGGACGCGTCGTTTACGCCCTGTCGGAACATGTGCTTTTGCGCCTGACCGGTGATCATCCGGAAAACCCGACCTTCTCGCTCCCCTGCCGTGAAGTTTTCGCGCGAGGGCAACGCCCGGTGTTCGTTATTGGCCCGCTCTTGGAAGACGAGGCGGCAAAACCCCACCACGGATTCTGGAAATAGCCCGCGCGCGCGAAATTCCGACTGTAACGACCTTTTTTTATAATCCACCCGGCCTGCAATCGTCGCTATTCTCGGCCGGGATCAAGGGCGGCGAGGGCGAACTTCTGAATGCCGCCCTTGTCCGTCATGACACCGCCCCTGGTTGTCCGTCGGCCCGCAAATCCAATCACTGAAATATTTTTGCGGCACTTTGAACAACCTGTCCCGTTACTGGTTCGTCCCGATCACCTCGTCCCTTAAGTTGCTCTCTCCGACCGGCATGACCGTACGTGAAATTTCGGTGCACACCATCAAGCCCGGTCCCTCCCTGGGTTGGCAAGAAGCAGATTTCAGTCTGAGCGCAAGGTCTTTAGTAAGAGGCCGGTCCCAGTTGAATAGGACGCAGCGCTCGCCTGCGTTACCGCGCGTCTCGCCCTCCATTTGCGCTGCGTAATTGCCATATTGGCTCCCCACCCCATTGGCGACACTTGGCGGCAATTCAGAAACGGGCGCCGCAATCGCGTGTTTGGGTCCGACAGTGGCGTCACGATTCGTGCCGCATCCAGACAATACCAGCACCCCAGACATGAAAGCGCTTCCGACAAGTGACCACGGCCTATTCATCCCACGACCCCGACAACAACCGTCTAACAACTGAACATGCGGAATGCGGCGATTTTCTGGCATGGCTGCGCCCCGCGCATGGCTCTCTTTGGTGCAAGGTTGGCGAGTTTAGCCAAAACTGCCGGCGGATATGCAAACGCACCCACAACATCGGCCGCTTTCAGCGGCGCTAAGGCTTCTCTCTCTGTCGTTCGAATGATCCGGAGGAATTGGACAGCATCACCCCGTCCTCTCCGGAAACAATCCGGGCATCCAGCGTGAGGCGAGCGCTGCGGGGAAGGCGAGGCGCAAGGGCGCGCGCGTGCTTTCTGACGTAAGCGCGCCCCGATCGATCAGCGCGGAGACAAAGCGGCTGCTGCTGCGTTCGCTAGCTTCGAAAATCGCCGGCGTTTCCGCGCGCGGGATTTCGCCGCGATAGAGTAAGGCTTCCAGCAAAGCGCCGGATTTGGGCGGCAGCTTGCCCATGCGGATTTCCTCTTCCGCCCACAGCAGGATGCGTGTGCGCAGTTGATCCGGCTGCATTAGATTTTCCATGAAGGTGACCTGATCGATACAGGTAGTGAGGAAGAAGCTTGTGAATTGCGTCAGGTTTTCTTCGTTCAGGTTGCCGCTGCCGTCGAGATCGATGCGGCGTGGCAGGTCGCAGGCGGCAAGGTGGCCTTTATAGGCATCGACATTGCGGGCGAGCCCACGGGCGATCGACCAAACGCCGCCCGTATCGAGCGTTTCCAGCATGCGCGCGTGCGACATCAGGCGCACGACGCGGCCGTTGCCGTCGAGGAACGGGTGAATCCATGCAAAGCGGTGATGCGCCGCTGCTGCCGCGAGAATGGTCTCGGTCTTGCCGAGCTTGCTGTAGACCTCTTCGAAGCGCTTGAGAAAACGCGGCACCGCCCCCGGGCTGATAGGCTCGTGGTTGCCGACGGCGACATCGCGGTCGCGCAACGCGCCGGGGATCACCCTGATCTTCTCTTTCGTTACCGGGTCTTCGACCCACAGAAGGTCATCGGGCAGCAATTCACAGAAGCGGCGATGGATTTCGAGAATGGAGTCCGCAGCGACGGCGGGGCCTTTGAGGCCGCCGCCGTCGATCCATTGCTGGACGGTTATATGCGCCTTGGCCTCTAGCTGGAGGTCGCGCTTCTTCCTATCCTTGCTGTACTCGCCCTTGAGGGCGCGCTCGATATCGATCGGGTGCGTATTATGGCCTTCGATCAGGTTGCTGTAGTAGCAGTTCATCGAACGCACGAGATCGGCCAGCGACGCCAGCAGGCTTGCGGGCAGAGAGCGCCGGAATCCGGCGCTCTTTTGCGCCAGCTCCAAGGCAAGATCGGTCAGGGCGGCGCGCTGGCGCGAGCCATCGCCGATGACCATCGGCTCCATGAGGCCGATAGATTCACCGCGGTCTTTGGCCGGTGTTTTGGCGGGTTCTTTGTCTGGTTTATTTATGGTCATATCCCATTATAAATCAAAGTGTTACTGTTTTGCACGGGGTAAATATGGCGGGTTGTTTGGCGGGTTTGTTGGCGGGTTTGAAATGGCCCCATCCCCCTGATTTTCAAGGGAATAAGGAGCACCCACCTGGAGGGGTGGGGGCGCATCCGACAGGGCTGGCTTCTGCCATGCAGCTACAAGAAGACCGGTGTAAAGATACGGGACGGCGCAACACGGGAGGATGCAGCACATGGACATGTCTGACCCTGTAAACTTGGCTGAAGATTTGCTTGAGCGCGTTGCGCAGGGCAACCTCACCTTCACCAAAAGCGAAGTGAAGAAGATTGCCGCAATGCTGGACAAGCTGGCGTGGCGGGCGGGCGACGCCTGCCTGACGGGTGGATGCACGGCGACGCAGGAGAATTGATTCGCGATCTCCGCGAGGCCAAAAAAGACGACGCGGGTCTGGCCGACATCGACAGTCGGACCCAGGAGATTCGCGAACTGTCGATGCCGAGGCCGTCGGACCGACCGTCGAAACCCGACCAGTTCCTGCAGAAAATTGGGCTGATCGAGGAAGCATAGGCGTTGGTGCTGCAGAACCAGGTCGCGATCATGAAGGCGATGAAAGTGGCTCCAGCTGGCCGGTAGGTGTGCTCGAACTTTTCAGGATCCGCCTGCAAGAATCCGAGATGAAGAGAGCCAAAGCGGAATCGATTCGATCGGAAACGAAATCGAGGGCCGAGCGGTTGGAGGCCGATCTTGCCGCTGCCAGAGCTGCTGCCAGGGCATTGGCGGAAAGATTTGATGCAGGTCCAAAGCAACGGATCGAAATCTGGCGTGCAGCTTCCGATTCTGTCCTCCGTTGGCGCGCGGGCCGATGGTCGGAAGGATGGACAAATCCAGGTGCATTGGTCTGGGCGAAAGAGAAACTCATCGAGCCCGACATTAACCAGAAATCAGCCGACGAAATCTTCCATGCTGCGCGCCAAACTGCGGAAAGCGCACTGGCACAAGCCAAAGCCGCTGCGTCAAAATTCAAAACGACGCTGCCAGAACAAACCGTCGACGGGCAACGCTATGCTGACGCGTTGCGGGGTCTGGCGCAGGCAGAAGAAATCGCGAGAAACTTCGGATTGATCCGATTGGGCTTGATGAAATCTTCCGATCACTCGGCCGGCCGAACATGGGCAGATAATGAGTCGCGCCGTCTTTCAGAGGCCGCCAAAACGCTGATCGACGACAAGTCGACGGCTAAGGTAATCGTCGATGCCTATAATGCTATGGTCGAAACAGAGAAATCTGCGCGGACGGCAGTGCTCGAGAACATCGACGCCAGAAGAATTGCCGTCGAGGCCCGATTGGCAATCCCGGAATTGAGAACCGGACCAGCCGGCCACAGTGAGCGGGCCATTCGGACACGACCTAGAGAAATCGACCGATCATTGTAGGCCAATCGCTATCCATCGAAATCCACGCCTGTGCATGCACGCAGGCGGCGACGGACTCAAAATGTTTTTTCGGTACAGAGTACGTCTTGCTGGGTCCGCTATGGGTCCGCCCAAAATAATATCTAATCCACATGAAACCAAAAACCCCTAAAAACACAGGAGTTTTCAGGGGTTTAAGTGGTGGGCGCGCACAGGATCGAACTGTGGACCCGCTGATTAAGAGTCAGCTACTCT
>Ga0302319_10018004_pt1 | contig 12909 bp, 16 predicted proteins | sample Bog_T0_2_FD_203319 | JGI IMG/M metagenome (GOLD analysis project Ga0302319, IMG submission 203319) | Peat permafrost microbial communities from Stordalen Mire near Abisko, Sweden - Bog_T0_2 | ecosystem: Environmental > Terrestrial > Soil > Wetlands > Peat | place: Sweden: Abisko, Stordalen Mire...
AGAATGTTCCTCCGTTTGCCGGTCGCTTCCGCGCTTCCATCCGCGGCCGCCTGAGGCCTGGGATGTGAAGCAGGCGGTCAGTGCCGCCCACCGTGTGGTAAGTTCAATGCGGCCAGTTGTGTGGCGCTCAAGTCTCCTGCGAGTTGATTTCTTCATGTCCGACCTTTCGATCACCCGGTTGAGCCCAATCCGCTACGCACCCAACCTGCTTACGCTGGCGCGCATCTGCATGGCCCCTTTCCTGGTCGCGGCGATACTGGAAGATCGCTATGCGCTGAGTTTTTACCTGTTTCTGGCCGCCGGGCTGACCGACGCGCTCGATGGCACCCTGGCCCGCATCCTCAAGCAGCGCACCATGCTGGGCCAGTATCTTGACCCCGTGGCCGACAAACTGCTCCTGAGCACGCTCTTCCTGGTGCTTATGCACAAAGGCCTGATCCCGGCCAGGGTGACGGTGATGGTCTTCGGCCGCGATGTGGGAATCCTGGTGGTTGCGGCGCTTCTCTACGCCGCTGCCGGCAGGCGCGAGTTCACCCCCAGCATTTTCGGCAAAGCCAACACGCTGGCCCAGATCGCCGCGGTAGCCGCCGTGTTGCTGTACCAACTGATGAGTGTTTACTGGGTCGCGGAGGTGCGCATGATTGCACTCGATGCCACCATGCTGCTGACCGTCGTATCGGGCCTGCACTACGCATGGCTCGTCTCACGGCGCATCGGTGTTCCGGTAGTCGGAAGCCCGGGCGCGCGGTAAAGATCGCTGTTTCGGTCTCAGTCTTCGTCCAAGGCATTTTCGGTTTCAGCGGTTTCCTCAATCTCCATATCGCGGAACTCCTCGGAGTCAAAGACCTCGCCACATTCCAGGCACTCGACAAACTCAGTGTCTTCGTGCCGGGAAACGATTCGTACCCTGGGGTGTTTGCAGATGGTCGCCATTGCTTCGGATTCGTTTAGCTGAAGTCCTCTTTCCGCAAGATTGTAGCGGTCTTTTACCTATTTTGAAACGAGTTTTTGTTGAATCTTTGCGGTTCGAGAAAGATTTCCTCCACAAGGAACCGAAACGATTCCGGACGGGGCTTGAAATCCCGACAGAAACGGTCGTATACTGAACACGGACCTAAGAAGTCGGATATTCAATGCTCAAGCTGACCAAAAAGGCGGATTACGGTTTGATGGCGCTCAAGTACCTGGCCGAGCACCCGGAGAATCCTGCGCTGAGCGCCAAAGATATTGCCGATGCGTATGGAATTCCGGCGCAGCTACTTGCCAAGATTCTGCAGTTGCTCACCAAGCACGGGCTGCTCCGTTCGCACGCCGGCATGAACGGCGGCTACGCGCTGGCGCGCGATGCCCGCGAGATTTCCGCCTACGAGGTGATTCACGCCATTGACGGGCCGTTTTTCATCACCTCTTGCACTAAGGGCGCCAAGAACTGTGACCTGACGCCGAGTTGCACCATCAAAGAGCCGTTGGCGCGGGTGAACGACACCATTGCAGGGGTGCTGAAGAGCATCAGCATTCAGGACCTGGCCGAGCATGAACAACCGGCGCACCGAGCTCACGCGGCTCAGGGTCTGGTCGCATTGACATTAGGATAAGATCCACTTCCGCCCATTAGCGGAGGTGTTGCACTCAAGAAGGATGGAGATCAAGAAAATGGCTACATTTGCCAGCAATGTGGAAGTGCCCGCAGGCGTAAGCCTGCCGATTTATATGGATAATCACGCTACCAGCCCCATGGATCCGCGGGTTCTGGAAGCGATGCTGCCTTACTTCACTACCAAATTCGGCAATGCGGCCAGCCGCAACCACTCCTTTGGATGGGAGGCGGAGCAGGCCGTGGAGACGGCCCGTGAGCAGATTGCCAAGCTGATCGGGGCCACCGCAAAGGAGATCATCTTTACCTCCGGCGCCACGGAAAGCAACAACCTGGCCATCAAGGGCATCGCCGAAATGTACCGCGAGCGCGGCAACCACATCATCACCCAGGTAACCGAGCACAAGGCAGTGCTGGACACCTGCAAGCGCTTGGAGAAGCACGGCTATCGCGTGACCTATCTGCCAGTAAAGGCAGACGGCCTGATCGATCTGGATGACCTGAAGCGTGCCATGGACGAAAAAACCATCCTGGTTTCGATCATGGCGGCCAATAACGAGATCGGCGTTCTGCAGCCCATCCGCGAAATCGGCAAGCTGTGTCACGAGAAGGGCGTCATCTTCCACACTGACGCGGTGCAGGCCGTGGGCAAGGTTCCGGTCAACGTGATCGCCGACAACATCGATGTGCTTTCTCTCTCCGGGCACAAGATTTACGGCCCCAAGGGCGTGGGCGCCCTGTATGTTCGCCGGCGCAACCCGCGTGTGCAGATCGCAGCGCAGATTGACGGCGGCGGCCACGAGCGCGGCATGCGCTCCGGGACCCTGAATGTGCCCGGCATCGTGGGTCTGGGCAAGGCCTGTGCCATCGCTTCAGAGGAGATGGACACAGAAGCTGCCTACCTGCGCGGCCTGCGCGACCGGCTGAAGGCCAAGCTCGAATCGGAACTCGACTACGTCCACGTGAACGGCTCCTGGGAGCATCGCCTGCCCGGCAACCTGAACATGAGCTTCGTGTATGTGGAAGGCGAGTCGCTGCTGATGGGCATCAACGATGTGGCGGTTTCCTCGGGTTCGGCATGCACTTCGGCGACGCTCGAACCGTCGTATGTCTTGAAGGCGCTCGGACTGGGCGACGATGTGGCGCACAGCTCGATTCGCTTTGGGCTCGGCCGCTTCAACACCCAGGCGGAAGTGGACTATGTAGCCGCCAAGGTGATCGATATTGTGAAGCATCTGCGCCAGCTCTCACCGCTTTATGAGATGGTGCTGGAAGGCATCGATTTGACCAAGATTCAGTGGGCTGCGCACTAGTCGCTGCTGAAGCGAAACGCTGCCGGAGGTTGACATGACAAGGAAGCCGATGAGCTGGGGACAGACCGCTGCGATGTTTCTCCTTATGACCGCAGTTATTTTTGGAGAAACCTTGGCGTTCTACCCCACCCTGCGTCACCAGGTAGGTTCGATTCATTCGGTCTTCTGGCAGCTTGCATTCCCGGCCGACCTTTGTGCCACTGCGATCTTGGCAATCGGTATGCGATTTGCCTGGAACCGGCTTGGGACTTGTCGCGGAGTTGGAGGCGCTGGGTATGAGTCGTAAAACAGGATTCCAGTTTCTAACGGTATCGCTGGTGGCATTCCTGACGACCACGGCTCTACGCTTCGTGAACGGCGGCCGGGCTTGGGCGTATACGGAGAGTCATCTCGGATTGATGGTTTTGTTGCCGCTCGCATTGATCTTTCTTGGATTGCTTGCTCGTAACTTTTACCTGGTGTACAGGCGGGAGCCGGCCGAAGCGCTCTCAAACGGCGATACCAGGAACGCAAGGGTTTGAAGCATCGGCGGGCATGTCTGCCGAATCTAACAAAAGTACCGCGGCTTCCCCCGCAGAAGGATGGCACCAATGGCATACAGCGACAAGGTAATCGACCACTACAATAATCCCCGTAACGTGGGCCAACTGGACAAGTCCTCCACCGAGGTGGGCACGGGCCTGGTGGGCGCGCCGGAATGCGGCGACGTGATGCGGCTGCAGATTCGCGTGAACCCCGAGACGCAGGTCATCGAGGAAGCCAAGTTCAAGACCTTCGGTTGCGGCTCGGCCATCGCCAGTTCTTCGCTGGCAACCGAGTGGATCAAGGGCAAGACGGTGAGCGACGCGCTCGAAATCAAGAACACCGACATTGTGAAGGAGCTCTCGCTGCCGCCAGTGAAGATTCACTGTTCGGTGCTGGCCGAGGATGCGATTCGCGCGGCCATCGGCGACTGGAAGAAGAAGAACGGCGTGGCGGAAGCAGTTGAGGCAACAGCCGCAGCGCACTAAGGGACGCGGGATAAGCACCACGGCCCCGTGCCCCATCCATTCGCGCATTTTGCGGATGGGTGGGAAACTATAAAAGCTCGGTGCCGGAAAAGAAAAGGCAAGCATGTCGAACATGGTGACAATTGAATCGAAGCCTGCGGAAGGGATTTCAGCGGCGCCGCCGCAATCTCCCGCACCGCAGGCTGCCTCGGGTGCGCCGGGCGGCTTGGAGGTGACGGACCGCGCCATCAAGCGCATCCGCGTGGCCATGGCCAAGGAAGACGTCTCGCCCGAAGAGGGCGGACTGCGCCTCGGCGTCATGGGCGGCGGCTGCTCGGGGCTCTCGTATTCCATCAAATTCGACACCCGCCCCCGCGAGCGCGACCGCATCTACAACTTCGACGGCGTCCGAGTTTTCGTCGACCCGAAATCGTTTCTCTACCTGCACGGCATGACGCTCGACTACGAAGAAACGCTGATGCGGCAGGGATTCAACTTCATCAATCCGAACTCGTCGCGCTCCTGCGGCTGCGGTTCGTCGTTCTCCTCCTAGATTCGCATCCCAGAGGAGCCGCAGGGTCCGTTTCGCCAAGAGTCCAACTATGCTCAAAGTCATTGATACCGCGGTTCCGATTGCGTGCTGGTCATGTTCCGTCGCACATAACGACTCCACGTTGTTTTGCCCGCATTGCAGCAAGATTCAGCCCGCCGCCGCGGGCGATTTTTTTCGCGTCTTCGGGTTGGAGCGCGCATTCGAAATAGATCACGAAGCGCTGGAACAGGAGTTTCACCGCCTCAGCCGCAAGCTGCACCCCGACCGCTTCGCCCGCTCCTCTGAGACAGAGCGTCAGTTGAGCCTGGCCGACACCGCACTGCTCAACGACGCCTATCGCACCCTCAAAGACCCGCTGCACCGCACCGAGTACCTATTGAAGCTCGAAGGCGCGGAGATTGGCGAAGAGCACGCCGGCAAGGACAGGAAGAAACAGCAGGATCCTTCCCGCGTCCCCGCCGATCTGCTCGAAGAAGTGTTCGAGCTGAATATGCAGCTTGAAGAGATGCGCATGGCGCGCAAGATGGGCGAAGAAGATCCCGATCTCCATGCGGATCTGGAACAGGCGAAGAAGAAATTCGCAGGCCTGCTCGGGGCAGTCGATGATGACCTGCGCGCGCAATGGCAGGTGTGGGACGCGGGCGACAGCGCAGCGCGCCAGGCAGCGCAGAAGACCATGGTGGCCCTGCTCGACCGGCGTCGCTATCTCAGCAATCTGGTCCGTGACGTTACCGAGACCCTTGGAGCTTAAAAGACAAGCATGGCGGAATCGAATTTGACGGGCCGCGTTGTTGGAATCGACCTCGGCACCACCAACTCCCTGGTCGCTTATATGCAGGGCGATGCCCCGGTGGTCATTCCCGGCGCGGACGGCCTGAATCTGGTGCCTTCGGTGGTCGCGCTCGATCCCGTTCAGGCCGATGGCGGCCGTCCGACGGTTACAGTGGGAAACACCGCGCGCCGCGCGCTCATTGAAACGCCGGAGCGTGTGATCTACTCTGTCAAGCGCCTCATGGGCCGCGGCCTTCACGAGATTCAGGATGAGTTGAAGCTCTTCCCTTTCCGGATTGCCGAAGATGTTGAGGAAGGTGAAGTCCCGCGCATCCAGCTAGGCGAGCTCAAATTCACGCCGCCGGAGATTTCCGCATACATCCTGCGTCAGCTCAAGCGCAACGCCGAGCGCTTCTTCGGCGCTCCGGTCACGCAGGCCGTCATCACCGTGCCCGCATACTTCAACGACGCGCAGCGTCAGGCCACCAAGGACGCAGGCCGCATGGCTGGCCTCGATGTTCTGCGCCTGGTGAATGAGCCCACCGCGGCCGCGCTCGCCTACGGCCTTGACCGCGCCAAGGAAGGCACCATCGCCGTCTACGATCTGGGCGGCGGCACCTTCGATATTTCCATTCTCAAGCTGCGCGACGGCATCTTCGAGGTTCAGTCCACCAACGGAGACACGCACCTGGGCGGCGACGACATCGACAACCTGCTGCTGGCCATTGCGCTCGACGAGATCTACTCCGAGCACGGCGTCGACCTACGCACCCATCCCGGCGCGGTGCAGGCCTTGCGTAAGGCCGCCATCGACGCCAAAATAGCGCTCTCCACCGAGCGGGCGGCCCGGTTCGACATTGAATTGCCCAATGGCGACCGCTACCAGCGCGAGATTCCCCGCGATGTCTTCGAAGTCCTCATCGAGCCCGTCCTCAACCGCACCGTCGGCCCCTGCAAGCAGGCCCTCACCGACGCCGGCATCACGCCGGAACAGATCGATGAAGTGGTGCTGGTCGGCGGCTCCACGCGCATCCCCGCCGTGCGCCAGCTCGTGGACGATCTCTTTCATCTCGCCGCACGGGGCAAGCGCCCGCACATCGAGCTCAACCCGGACGAAGTCGTCGCACTGGGAGCGGCCGTGCAGGCAGACATTCTGGCCGGTGCATCCAAGTCCACCGAAGAACTGCTCCTGCTCGACGTGACTCCGCTTTCGCTCGGCATCGAGGCCCTCGGCGGCACCGTCGCGCGCATCATCCAGCGCAACTCCACCATTCCCGCATCGGCCACTGAGCACTTCACCACCGGCGTTGAAGGCCAGACCAACGTGGCCATTCACGTGGTGCAGGGCGAACGCGAAATGGCCGCCGATTGCCGGTCATTAGCGCGATTTGACCTGCGCGGCATTCCGCCCATGTCTGCCGGCCTGCCGCGCATCGAGGTCAAATTCCTGATCGACGCGGACGGCATTCTGAAGGTGACAGCGCGCGAGCAGCGCAGCGGCCAGGCCGCGAAAATTGAAGTGAAGCCAACCTATGGATTGACGGATGAGCAGGTCGAAAGCATGATTCTCGATTCCTTCGATCACGCCGAGGAAGACTTCGCCAAGCGGCTGCTGATCGAAGCCCGCAACGAGGCAGAGACGATTCTCGCCGCCGTGGAACGGGCTCCGCGCAGTCCAGTGTGGGCGGCTCTCACCGGCGAGGAGCAAGCCGCGATCGCCGCCGCCCGTGACCGCTTGCAAGCCGTCAAGCTGGGAGAAGATGCAAAGACCATACGCGACGCCACGCTGGCCCTAGACCAGGCAACGCGTCGATTTGCAGAGCTGATGATGGAGGCCGCAGTCTCGACCGCCATTCGCGGCAAGACGATGGACGCAGCCGACGAAGAACTGGGCGAGGCCGTCACCGCACCGCATCCCATGGCGCGAGCGGAGTTCAAATGAAAGCGCAGTTAGCGTTGTTTGCGGAGTTAGCGGAGTCAGCAACCCGGCAAGCGCGCCCGGAAGGACGAATTTTATGAACGAAGCAAACCAGAAAGACATCCCCCCCGACAAGCTCGTGCGCGTCATGTTTCAGCCTGAAGGCAAGACCGCCGAATTCGAGTACGGCACTCTGCCCTACGAGCACCACGGCAAGCCGATGAGTTTCCTAGACGTTGCGGAGAACTTCGACATCTTTCTCGACCACGCCTGCGGAGGTGTCTGCGCCTGCACCACCTGCCACCTGTGGATCAAGGACCAGAGCGGCATCAGCGAGGCCGACGACGACGAGATCGACCGCATGGACATGGCCGCCGACCAGCAGCTGGACTCGCGCCTCGGCTGCCAGGCGGTGATCACCAAGCCCGGCAACTATGTGGTCGAAATCCCCAAGTGGAACCGCAACTACGTGTCTGAAGGCAAGCCGCTGACATTAGCTGAAGGCAAGTAAGGAGAGACGGATGCCCCGCGAGATTCTGTGGACCGACTCCGAAGAGATCGGCATTCAACTGCAAGAGAAATTCCCAGAAGTGGACCCGTTGACGGTGCGCTTCACCGACCTGCACCGCTACGTGACCGAGCTTCCCAGTTTTGCCGACGACCCCGCCAAGTCCAACGAAAGCCGCCTCGAAGCCATCCAGATGGCGTGGCACGAGGAGTTTCAAGACGCGCAGGGGTGAAACCGCGCTATTCCAGGGTGAATCCAGCCAACCCGGCTGCTTCCCGGAGGCGCTTATCGAATGTTAAGAATACGTTGCCAGGGGGGGTCCTTCGCACCACTCCACGGCTGCAGCCAGTCGCAAAGCCTCCACCGCGCTCAGCGGATGCACCTCAAGCAGCGAACAGGCAGCGGCTGCAATCCTCGCAGAGGGCTGAATCTGCACCCAGGTACTGGCGATTGTCTCCGCCAATCGATTTCCTGCAAGCAATTCATCCGGGCCGATCTCGCCCATACGCATGAGCCGCGTCAGCCCACTGATAATTTCGACTGGAGTAGACCACCAGACGGCGATTCCGTGGATTGCGAAGAGCGCGGCCGACCCCTCAGTTTGCTTCTGTTCGACGCAAAGTGGAATGAGTGCGCTTGAATCCCAAAAAGCGATCGGCAGGCTCATCGCCCATCCCGCTCCTCGCGCCAAACCTGCTCCATCACCGCATCCGATATCATAGGCCCAGGCGGCCGGGGCAGCTTATAACCAACCGGGGGGCGCATCTTCCGTGGGGTAACAATCCCTTTGGCGATCAAACGGCGGGTTCGCTCGTCGTAATCATCAGGTGACCCGACAGAAACAAGCCGCGCAACTGGCGTGTTGCGGTCCAGAATCAGCACTTCCTCCCCGTTCTTCACGTACTGGATGTGGGCGCTAAGTTTGGCTTTCAATTCGCTGATCTTCGCGGTTCGCATAAGCCACTCTATCACGACGTGACCAACATGGTCACATTAGCTACGGGGGTCCGCCCTTCCCCGCAAATTCAGCTTTGGCGTTTCAGCTAGCTCCATCCATAGTCGTCCCGCTCGCTCCACCCGAATGCTCCCTCGAAATGCACGAATTCCTTCTCTTTCCCCGGAATCAGGTAGACGCTCAGCACGTCGAAGCGCACCGGCGGGCTCACCTTCATCGGCAACTGGCGCACGTAATGCCGGGCAAGCTTACGCAGGGTATTGCGCTTTTCGGAGTCAACTGAAGCCTCAGCAGCGGCGATATCGTGGGCAGTACGCGTCTTCACTTCGATGAAACACAACAGCGGCCCCCGCCACGCAATCAGATCGAGGTCGCCCCGCTGGTAACCGGAAGACCAGCGCCGCGCCACCACCGTATAGCCCTTGCGCCCAAGATAGACGAAAGCCGCGTCTTCGCCGTCGATTCCGATAGTCAGATGGCCAGCCCGGCTCGACGAACCGCCGCTCCGCCGCGCAGCCCATTTCATTCCAGAAAGTGCGTGCTCCAGCCAGTCAATGCGTTTCTGCTGCAGCCATCCCATGGCCAACCATTTTCCTCCCTATGAGGAGAACAAGCAAATGCGGCCCGATCCTCAAGCGAGAATCGGGCCGCATCGACGTCCAAAGCCGGTATGCCCGGGAAGGTCTACGCCGTCACAGCCTCCAGCGTCCGCGCCTGTTCGTGTTCTTCTTCAACCTGGGTGAGCGAATCTTCCAGGATGTCGAGCGCAACCGAGGCTTCCTCCTTGCTCACGATCAGCGGCGGGCACAACCGCACCGAGGTCTCCCCGCAGCCTAGAATCATGAGACCCTTTTCGAACGCGAGAGTCTCCACGCGATTGCGCAGCGCCGTCGCCGGCTCGCGCGTCGCCTTGTCCTTCACCAGCTCAATCCCGATCATCAGGCCTCGTCCGCGCACGTCGCCCACCAGCGGGTGGCTGTGCTTCCAGCCGTGCAGTCGCTTCAGCATGAATTCTCCTACGTTTGCCGCGTTCTCGATGCCCTCGCGCTCCAGGATGTCCATCGTGGCCAACGCGGCTGCAATCGAGATCGGGTTGCCGCCGAATGTGGACGCGTGCGAGCCGGGCACCCAGTCCATGATTTCAGCGCGGCTCATGCAAATCCCCAGCGGCATGCCCGAGGCAATGCCCTTGGCCATGCAGACGATATCCGGTTGCACGCCAGAATGCTCGATAGCCCACCACTTGCCCGTGCGCCCAGCGCCCGATTGCACCTCGTCCACAACCAGCAAAATTCCGTGACGATTGCAAATGGCGCGCAGTTCGCGCAGGAAATTGTCCGGCGCAACCACGTAGCCGCCCTCGCCCTGGATCGGCTCGATAAAGATCGCGGCCACTTCCTCCGCCGGAAGAATCGTCTTGAACAGCTTCTCTTCGATGTAGCGTGCGCAGCCCAGGCTGAAATCTTCTTCTTCCTGCTGTCCGCCACTACAACCGCGGTAAGCATATGGATACCGAATATGCGTCACGCCGGGAGGCATGGGGCCGAACCGCCGCTTCTGTTGCGGCTTGGACCCTGTCAGCGACAGCGCGCCCATGGTGCGGCCATGAAACGCTCCAAGGAAGGAGATCACGTTCTGCCGTCCGGTATGGTAACGGGCCAGCTTCAGCGCGCACTCGATCGCTTCGGCGCCGGAGTTCCCATAAAAGAACTTATGCGGCCCCGGCATGGGCGCCACGGCAGAAAGCCGATCCGCCAAATCGGTCAGCGGCTCGTTGTAGAAGTCCGTCCCCGAAATGTGGATCAATTCCGCAGCCTGCTTTTGAATGGCCGCAACCACCTCGGGATGGCAATGTCCGGTCGAATTCACCGCGATGCCGGCGGCAAAGTCGAGAAACTCGTTGCCGTCCACGTCTTCCACGCGGATGCCGCGGCCGCGGCGGGCGACGAGCGGGTAGGAGCGGGTATAGCTGGGCGAGATCAGCCGGCCATCGGCCTCGACGGCCGCCCTAGCCTTGGGCCCTGGCAGCGGACAGCGTAGTTTCGGCCCGTATTGTGCATACAGCTCTTGCTTGGTCATAGTCTTGTCTCCTCGGCAGATTCGGTTCTGTGGTCCCGGATGCCTTGATATCTGGATGTGGCTCGGCCCGGACCCGGTAACGCGGGATCAATCCATTTCTCTGTAGACCCGTTATGGTCGATAAGCGGGGATCGCAAAGTGCGATCGAAAGTCGTCGTCGGAAGGGCAGCTAGTCGCTTGCGAAGAGGCTGGGCCGAGTGCGGGTGGGCAGCACGCGCAGATGCCGCCGCGGGCAGATGCTCCGCTCGCGTGACCGCGACCAGCGCCTGGTGGCCGGTGCAAGCAACATCGCGTTTGAAGTTTGCCCGTGCATGGGAGCCCCGCTGCCCTGAGGATAGCCGATTTTTATGTCTCGTGTATAGGCTCTCCAGTACCGCGAGCTGTTTCAAAACCGGCATCCTGCGCTGCTGGGCGTTCCCTCGCAGGCTAAAGCCGTACCCTTTGAAAACAGCGAATCTCCCACTCAACCGAAGGATTCTTCGTTCCCGAAAGAAGGCACAACTGGTCCGAACGCATCAAGCAGTTTTCTGATCGGCTTTGCTCAGCTCAATCAATTCCAGGATGACTTGCGAGAGGTCCTCGCGTTTGCGCCTGCTCATTTCGGCGAATCGAATCTCGAGCATCCGGTCGCCATGCATCTCCTTCGTTGTGCCGGGAAGAAGGAAGGACAAGCCGCGCAAGCGAAAGTCTACTTCTACCTGGGCGTTCATGCGCACCTGAATCGGCCGCGCCAGATGTATCAGGCAGCCATCCTGGCTTACATCGAGCACGTTCCCTGGGAGAATAGATTCTTCGGAAACGAGGCGCAATGACCCGGGAGAGTCGCCTTCTTCCAGGCTCAATACTTTGTGCTCGCTACGCAGTTCGGGCCGCTTCGGTGGCGGGGGAGGCGGCGGAGCCTCTTGAAACTCCTCCTCTGCAGCGTCGCCAGCGGCGGACTCTGACTCAACCAGCAGCGGATGCTCGAGCGCAACGATGGGGTTGTCCACTTGCTCTGCTGCAATCGCCGCCTTCACCACATCGGTCGCACTCTGGTCCAGAAGGCAGGTCAGCAGGCCGGCGAGATGATTGCGGGTGCGGCCTGTAGGGTGAATGAAACGGATTCCGACGGCCCGGTCCCAGGTCGTCCATTGCGTGACGCCCCAGATGCTCAACACCATCCCCTTGATGGTCAGAATAACCTTGACGGACTCCAGCGCGCCGGCGGTGAATGGCCGTAAAGTTCGCAGGCGGCAGCCGCTGAGGCTTACGTCAAGCATCTCGCACGGAATGCTCACGCCCTTGTGTATCAGGGTTCCCGGCGCGCGTTCGAGGTCGAAGCGCTCGTCGGCGCGCTTGTCGCGCCCACCCCGGGTTTTGCCGGTGGCTGACGCTCCATTGCCGTTGGCTGGCATCGCCGTCTCCACTTTCCACCTGCCGGAAGGAAAAACCGTCTCCCCTATCTATTCTTTCGGCAAAACCTGGCAGGGTGTGAGGCCCAGCAGTTTCCTGAATGCAGATTGTCCGGTCCCGCCAGTTCTACGAACTCGTTGAAAAATCCAGAACCCAAACGCTTTGTAACAGGGCGCGACTTTGGTCGTGCCGATAAGGCCCATCGAATCAACGGGGGCTCAAGCCCCTGCAGGACGATGCCGCATATGTTCAAGACCGTGCCATCCGCGCCGCAGCATTCCGGTGATTCCTAAGTGCCGCAAGAACCGGGAAGCGCCCATGCGCCGCTCACGCTACGATTGAATTACCTCGATGGCGAATCCCACGCTCCAGCCTGCGCAGCCCAAGAAGAAAGCGGTCACCACCGCCTCAATCGTCCTCGCCTTCGCCAGCGTCTACTTTTTCTGGGGCTCGACTTACACCGCCATTCGCATTGGCGCGGAAGACATGCCCGCGCTCCTGCTTGCCGGCACGCGCTTCCTGGTTGCGGGCACGATTCTGCTCGTCTGGTGCCGTTGGCGCGGCTTGCGCCTGCTTTGGCCTGCCGCAAACATGATGCGCCTGGCGCTGATTGGCCTTTTGCTGCTGGCCGGGGGCAACGTGGGCCTGGTTTACGCCGAGAGAACCGTTCCCAGCGGGCTTGCCTCTCTGGTGCTGGCCGTGGTTCCCCTCTACGTGGCGCTGATTGAGATGTTTTTGCCCGGAGGAGAACCGTTGCCGGCACGTGGATGGCTGGGAATGGCGCTGGGTTTCGTCGGGTTGGGCCTGCTGGTGTGGCCGTCGCTGCAATCGGGCCTG
>Ga0302319_10018006_pt1 | contig 12909 bp, 9 predicted proteins | sample Bog_T0_2_FD_203319 | JGI IMG/M metagenome (GOLD analysis project Ga0302319, IMG submission 203319) | Peat permafrost microbial communities from Stordalen Mire near Abisko, Sweden - Bog_T0_2 | ecosystem: Environmental > Terrestrial > Soil > Wetlands > Peat | place: Sweden: Abisko, Stordalen Mire...
TCAGCAAGACCTTTCGGCTGCCCCGTCAGCAGTACTCGACGCTCAAGGAGCGAGCTCTGCACCCGTTCCGGAGCACCGAATACGACGAGCTGCGCGCGGTTCGCGACATCTCCGTCGACATCGCCGAGGGTGAGTTCTTCGGGATCGTCGGACGCAACGGCAGCGGCAAGAGCACGCTGCTGAAGTGTGTCGCCGGGATCTACGGCGTGCAGTCCGGCCGAATCGCGATCGCCGGCAGGCTCTCGCCGTTCATCGAGCTCGGCGTCGGCTTCAACCCCGATCTGACCGCGCGTGACAACGTCATCATCAACGCCATCATGCTCGGCATCTCCCGCCGCCAGGCACGCGAGCGTTTCGACCACGTCCTGGCCTTCGCCGAGCTCGAGGAGTTCGTCGACCTGAAGCTCAAGAACTACTCCTCCGGGATGCTCGTGCGCCTCGCCTTCGCGACCGCGCTCGAGGTCGATGCCGACATCTTCCTCATCGACGAGGTGCTCGCCGTCGGCGACGCCGCCTTTCAGCAGAAGTGCTTCGAGGAGTTCTTTCGCCTCAAGCGAGAGGGCAAGACGATCGTCTTCGTCTCACACGACATGTTCTCCGTCGAACGTTTCTGCGACCGCGCGATGCTGATGGAGCGCGGTGAGATGATCGAGATCGGCCCACCCCCGGAGATCGCCCGCGCCTACCACAAGCTCAACTTCGGAGAGCTTCCCCACGAGCAGGCCGACCAGCCATCCCCGGATCACGGCACCGCAATCACCGCCGCGTGGTTCGAGAACTCCACCGGCGAGCGGGTTACGAGCACCAGCCGCGAGGAGGCGCTCAGCATGTGCTTTGAGGTGCGCCTGCAGGAGGAGCTCCTCGATCCCGTATTCGCCGCCACGCTCCGAAACGAACTCGGACACACGATCGTCGTCGCCCGCAGCGACCAGCACGGCGCCCTCAGCGGATCATTTCGCTCCGGCGAGACGCTCACCGTGCGCTTCGGCATGCCCAACTGGCTGAGCGCGAGCCGCTACACCCTCACACCGTCCGTCGCGCGCGAGGGCACCGGAGCGGACGCCCTGGCGCTGGTCGAGGACATGGCCTCCGTGATGATCCACGGGGGCGCCACCGGCGGGATACTCGAGCTCCCCATGAACATCAGGATCGATCGGACATGAGCGCGAGCGCACAGGTGCCCGTGCCCGCCGGACGGCGCACACCTTCGCGCCACATGCATGGCCCCTCAGCCCTCGGCGGAGATCTGCGTCGTTTCTGGGCGCTGACGTTCACGCTCGCACGGACCGAATTCAAGCTTCGCTTCTTCGGCTCGGCGCTCGGCTACGTGTGGACGCTCGTCCGTCCCCTGCTCTTCTTCGGCGTGCTCTGGCTGTTCTTCACGAAGGTTGCCCATGTGAACAACAAGAAAGGGCCCGCGGAAGATTTCTATGGCGCCCAGCTGCTCGCGTCGATCGTGTTGTTCACCTTCTTCTCCGAAGCCACCAGTGGCTCCGTGCGTTCGGTCGTCGATCGCGAGAACCTCGTCCGCAAGATCCACTTCCCGCGCATGGTCATCCCGCTGTCCGTCGTCCTGCTCGGAGTGTTCAACCTCACACTCAATCTGATCGTGGTGGCGATCTTCGCGTTGAGCGCAGGGGTACATCCGATGCTCAGCTGGCTCGAGCTGCCGCTGATCATCGGCTTCCTCGTCGTATTCGTGGCGGGGGTTTCCATGCTCCTCTCCGCACTGTTCGTCCATTTCAGAGACATACAGCCGATCTGGGAAGTGACCTGCCAGATCCTCCTATACGCATCGCCGGTGATCATCTCCGTCGTCACGATCAAAGACAAAGTGAGTTCAACGCTCCTTCACCTCTACATGCTCAACCCGCTCGCCTCGAGCTTCCAGCAGTTCCGTCACGCATTTATCACTCACGCCACGCCGAGCGCAGGACAGGCGCTCGGCAGCTGGGCGGCGCTCGCTGCCCCGATCGCCATCGTCCTCGTCACCTTCATCGCCGGTTTCCTCGTCTTCAACCGCGCCGCCGTGCGCATCGCGGAGAACCTGTGAGCCGGGCAACCGACCCCCAAGGTACCGAGGAGCTGCTTCAGCAGGAGGTCGAGCGCCTGCGCGCGCGCCTCGCCGCGCTCGAGGACGAGTTGCTGGAAGTCCAGGCGCAAGCGAACGACGCCGTCGCCGAATGGCAGGACCGCGCCTACTGGCTGGATCGCTGGCATCTCGATCTCAACGCGCTGATGGAACGCCCCGTCGCCGGCCGCGTTCGCGCCCTCCTGCGAGCCGTGCGGACGCCGCTGCGGATGATGAGGATAGCGATCCGCGCGATCCGCTCGTGACCGGCACGCGAGCCGCAACTTGACCACGAACACCCCCCGCAGTCGTGTCTCCGTGGTGATCCCCGTCAAGGACGGCGAGCGCTACCTGGGGGAGCTGCTCAGGGCGCTCGAGCGCGAGGGCCCTGAGGAGGTCATCGTGATCGACTCCGGCTCACGTGACCGCTCGCTTGAGATCGCCAGGGCCGCCGGAGCCGTGGTGCTGGAGGTCGAGCCGTCGGAGTTCGGGCACGGTCGCACGCGCAACCTCGGCGCAGAACGCTCATCCGGTGAGCTGATCGCCTTTCTCACCCAGGACGCCACCCCCTGCCCTGGCTGGCTCGACGCCTACCGCGAGGCCTTCACCCTCGACGAGCACGTCGGCGCGGCCTACGGCCCGCATCTGCCGCGCCCGGACACCAGTCCGATGATCGCCCGCGAGCTGACCGAGTTCTTCGCCACCTTCACCCCGGACGGCCGACCGGTTGTGCAGCGGCTCGGCGACCCGACATTCCACGCCAACGTGAACGCCTGCTACGCGCGCGCCTGTTGGGAGGAGCTGCGTTTCCGCGACCTCGAGTACTCAGAGGATCAGGCCTTCGGCGCCGACCTGCTGAAGGCCGGCTGGACGAAGGTCTACCACCCCGGCGCCGCCGTTCTGCACGCGCACGACTACGGCCCGCTGGAGTTCATGAAGCGCTACTTCGACGAGTACCGCGGCCTTCGCTCATCGATCGGGCACGTGGAGACGATCGGCGTGCGCTCGACCGTGCGCGACGTGCGGGCGCTCGTGGGACACGACATCAGGTGGATGGGCGAGCGCGACTACCCGACGCGCGAGCGCATGCGCTGGGCCGCCCGATCGGCCACTCACCACTCCGGCCGCAAGCTCTTCTCTGCGCTCGGCTCGCGGGCCGAGACCCTGCCGCCTGGGCTTCGCCGGCGCCTCTCCTTCGAGGGCAGCGACTACGCCCCCTCCTCGAACGGGCACGCGCACGACGCCCCGGGGGAGGTCCACCGCCTCCCGCTCTCTCCACAGCCCGCGCGCATTCCCGCTCACGAGTATGAGCCGATCGCTCGGGTGCTCGCCGACGGCCCGGCCCCGCTCTCAGATCCGATTCCCGGCATGGCCGATCGGGAGCGGCTGCATCTCGCCTTCGTGATTCCTCCCTTCAGCGAGGGCAGCGGTGGTCACAACATCATCTTCCAGCTCATCGCACGCCTCGAGCGAGCCGGCCACACCTGCTCGATCTGGGTCGACGATCCGCTCAGTCACCGCGCCCACGAGTGGCCCGCGGTCGTGCGCGCCGGCGTGCGCGAGCACTTCGCCGACGTGCGAGCGCCGGTGTACAAGGACCTCCAGCACTGGTATGGCGCCGATGTCGTCGTCGCGACCGGCTGGCAGACCGTCTACCCGGCGCTCAGCCTGGAGAACGTGCGCGCGCGGGCGTACCTCGTAAACGACCACGAGCCCGACTTCTATCCAACCTCCGTGGAGGCGACATGGGCCGCCGAGACCTACCGTCTCGGCCTCTACGGCATCTGCGGCAGCCCGTGGCTGCAACAGCTCTACGTAGAGCGCTACGGAGGTGCCGCCGAGGTGTTCGACTACGGCGTCGACCATGACATCTACCACCGGCACGCCGTCGAGCGGAGTGCCGGCACCGTCGTCTACTACTCGCGCTCCACCACCCCGCGACGCGCCGTCGCGCTCGGCGTGATGGCCCTGCACGAGCTTCACCGCCGTCGTGCGGACGTCCGCATCGTGATGTTCGGCGAGCGCTACCCACTGCCCACGCCATTCCCCTACGACCACATCGGCGTCGCCAGCCCCGAACAGCTTGCACTGCTCTTCTCCGAGGCAACCGTCGGTCTCTCTCTCTCGATGACCAACTACTCACTCATTCCGCAGGAGATGCTCGCGTGCGGCCTGCCCTGCGTCGACCTGCAGGGCGCGAGCGCCGAATCGGTGTTCGGGAGCGACGGGCCGGTGGAGCTCAGCCGGTTCGACCCAGCCGAGCTCGCCGGCCACATCCAGCGGCTTCTCGAGGATGCGGCGCTATGGGAGCGGCGCTCGGAGGCCGGGGTCGAGTTCGTCAGGGGGCGGACATGGGACCACGCGGCCGAACAGGTGGAACACGCGCTGCGGTCGGCATTGCGCGAGCGTGAAACGGCCCCGCGCGAGAGTCTCTGACCGGCGGGCGCATCCGAGCGCCTCCCAACGATCAGTGCCCGCGATGTGGCGAGATCGTGATCGGACAGTGGTAGTCCGGATGCGCTGTTTCCGGGTCTCCGAGCACGACATACAGTCCGCTCCCGTCCGGGAAAAGGCCGCATGGCCGTGGCGCCCCAGCATTGACCGGCCGGCGGGAGAGGTAAGCGTCCGAGAGGGTGAGTTCGCTCGGTTTCAGCGACGCCGGCACCTCGATCTGGGCGATCTCGGCCAAGCGTTCCAATCCGCCCGGCTGGAAGAACAGCCTGTTCGCCGAAGCCCGGTCGTACTCGAGTCTCTGCACCCCGTGCCGGTGAAGCGCGAGCAGCACGTTCAGCAGCAGCGTGCGCGATGGTCCTTCGATTTCCGGATGCTCCTGTTCGAGCACTGAAAAGGGCAACGGCCCGGTGCGTTTGTAGAACAGCGGCGTGCGACCTGGACAGACGAACGTGTAGAGGGCAAACGGCTCGATCGGATTACCGAGCACGACGTACACGCCCGAACCGTCGTTCAACCGCTGGCATGGCGGAGGATCGCCCGGCAGAGGGACATGGCGAAGCACGAAGGCATCGTGCGGGCCGAGGGCTGCCGGGTCGTACACATATCGCGGCTGCAAGCCGGCCTCGGTGGCCAGCACCTCAAGGCCGGAGGTATTGAAATTGATCTCTTCCGAGGAGGATGCATCGAAAGTCACCGTTCTGACGCCAACCCGCTTCAGGCCGCGCAGCAGAGCGAGGATGTCACCGTCGCGTTCAGGGCCGCCTCGCAGCCACCCTTCTGGCCGGTAGAGCGTGATGTGACGCTCCTCCAGCGGGACGTTGAGCGCAACGTGCTCGCCCATCAGGTAGCTGTTTGACGGCGCCCCCGGCAACGCGATCCTGATCGCGCTGCCGATCCCCACGGATACGCCGACAAAGTTGATGAGTACGACCGCAATGAAAACGGCCATCAGGGGCTTGCGCGCGCGCCCAGAGGTGGCGATCCAGCCGGTGCCCAGCACGGCGATATACACGAGCGCCGGCAGCGTGTAGCGCGGATCCTTGTGCGTGATCAGGGTCATCCCCAGCCAGGAGATGAACAGACCGCCGAGCAGCTCCGGCATCAGATTCTCCGGCGACCAGCGCCGGAGGCTTCCGCGAATCGCAAGCACAGCGCCGATCAGCAACGCAAGCGACAACGGCGCGAGCAGCTGAATGTTCAACGCATCCCAGAAGTACCAGCTGAAGCTCTTGTGTGACCACCGCGGCGGATAGATCCCACCGGCTTCATTGGCAGAGGCGGCGCTGGTTTCACCGTCGTGCACCGACACCAATTCGCTCAACTGGTGACGGTGGTAGAGGTACCACGGACCCGCGATCAGCGCGAGCGCCAGCGCGTACGCGAGCACGCCCTTCCAGTTGCGCCAACCGCCGCGCATGATCACCACCGCGAGCAGACCCGCGAGGAACACCAGCGATGTCTGCTTGGTGAGCATCGCAAGACCCGACAGCACACCCGCAAGCAGCGCGATCCACGGTCGTTCGAACCGCCTGGATGCGAGGATCGCCCACACGCTGACGGCGACCATTGCCGCCTGCCCGGGATCGAGCAGGAACTCGTGCATCTCCGAGACGATCATCGGGGTACCCAGTGCGAACAGGCCGGCGAGCAGCCCGGCGGTCCGGGAGCCGTAGACGAGGCGGCCGACGCCAAAGCAGCTCACGGCCAGAAGCGGCACAAACACCACATTCGATGCGAGGATCACCGACGCCGGACTGAATCCTCCGACCAGCACGCCCAGCGCACCCACCAGATGTCCAAACGGCGGGTACATGTTGAATTCCGTGAAAGGCGCCGTGAGGTGGCCCGCGACGATCTCGTTGCGGATCGTGAACGAGTCGAGCGTGTGCAGGCCGTTATCCCAATCCTGCACGGTGTTGTCCTGCGTGAGCCACCAGATCGTGACCCCGATGAAGGCGATCACGCTGCCCAGCAGCAGCCTGCCCTCACGCGATACGTCATGCAGACGGCGTGAGAGGGCCCCTGGCACGACCCGGCACAATAGCGCCGGCTCAGCCGTAATAGCGCGAGATCGTCAACGTCTCCGCGAACAGGCCATGCGCCATCGCCAGCACCACCAACGCCCCTCCCAGCACCGGAGCCCAGCGACGTCCGAGACCCCGCGCCGCGAGCACGATAAAGAGTGCGTAGAAGCTGAGTAGCGGGAACAGATAGCGCGCCTGCTCGAACTGGTCGCCGGTATTCAGCCGGTAGCGAAGGCCGGCGTAGCCGATCGCCCCCAGGAGGCCGAGCGCCATCACGCCGAAGCACACAAAGATCGGCAGCATGCGCGCGATGCCCGCGCGTACACGCACAAGCGTGAGGGCCGCGAGTGCGGCCAGCACGTAGAAGAGGTCGCGCGCGTCACTGTAGACCCACGCGGGGAAGGAGTAGTCGAGCCAGCCGAAGTGCCCGATCGATCCGTTGAACCAGATTTCCCAGACGGGGTCCTTGCTGAAGAACGTGTGGTTCATGAACGACAGGCGCGGCAGATACAGCTCCCATATGTAGTCGAGCGACTCCTTGAGGGTGACCACATTCCCGCTCGCCAGCGTGCTGTTGGTCGCTCCCGCCACGCCTCCGGCCGTCGGGCTGCCGCGATGCCAGACCGTGATGTTCAGAAGCGCATAGAGCAGCACCGGCGCGGCGGCAACGCTCGCGGAGACGGCCAGCAGACGCAGCGCACGCGCTCTTCCCTCGGGCAGGGCGCGCCAGGCGAGCAGCAGCAGAGCCAGAGCGATGCCCGGAAGCAGCGCTATGAAGGTCAGCTTCGACAACACGCCCGCGGCGATCACGACGCCGAGGAGGACCGCGCGACGAGTGTTCAGGCCGCGGCGGTAGGTGCGCATGAGCATCAGGATCGTGAGTGCAGAGGTGAGAAAGAGAAGGTTGTCCCCCTGCACACCCGAGGAGATGAAGTCGAACGTCGGCTGAAAGGCCACGGCGAGCGCGCCAACCGTCCAAGCCCACCGCCATCCCGGCAGCAGCTCGCGCAGGAACATAAAGACGACAAGCACCGTGCAGGCGGCCATCAGGGCCGATAGCAGGCGCATGAACGCCAGTCTCGTAAGGAGTTCGTGCGAAGGCGAGAGCCAGTATGGAACGGCCTCAAGCGCGTAGTACAGCGGCGGCTGGTTGGTGACAGACGAGCTGCCACCCGGACCAACCGGGCTTGGATGTGCGGCACGCACCGCCCGCAGCGGGGCTTCTTCGGAGGCCGTGAGAATCCCATGCATCTGCGGGTGACCGATGACACTGAAAAAGCTCAGCGCGGAGAGCGTTTCCTGCTCTTCAGGCGAGTATTGGGGCAGCGGTCCCTGTGGCGGGGGCTTGCCGGTCTCGGCGAGGTACTGCGCGTAGGCAAAGTGGATCACCTCGTCGGGCACCTGGAAGGGTGGCACTACGACCCCCCAGATCGCCGCGTTCACGAACGCAATCAGAAAGCAGATGCGCCCGGCGCGAGGTATCCGGCGAGCCCCGGCGAGCACCCGCCCCCACGCCTCGCTCACCCCGGCGCCGGCGCCGGCGAGGGGGCCGGCGCCGCCGAGCGCCGAGCCGGACGCGCCTGCGACGGGCACGTTCATGCCAGCTCCCTGAGCAGCAGGCGAATCGTGGCGACCCACACACCGACCAGCAGCAGCGCCATCGCCGCGAGAGTCCAGCTCCCGAAGAACGAGGCCTTGCCGAGACCAAATCGCCGGCTGAGGGTGGGTAGGAGCTGCCACCAGGATTCCCTTCCGGGCCGGTAGTAGCTCAGGCTGATACGCCCGCCCTGGAGCGCGCCGTTGATGATCTCATCCCCTGAGTTCACAGCACCCTCTTCGCCCCCCACCGCCAGCCGGCGCACGCCACCGACGTGCAGACACGCGCGCGAGGCTTCCCCGCGCGCGCGGCTCAACGGGATCGTCACGTCGCCCTGGCCCCCGCCCGCCGGCCTGCGACCGCTCGAGACCACGTGGCCCGTCGCGTCGAGAAAGGTCAGGCCGAGTTCCGGAACCGCGTAGCCGTAGGTGCCGACCATCAGCACCGCGGTGGCGGTGTCCGACGGGGGCGCGGAGTCCGCCTGACACAGCGTCCCGCCCCCGGGAATGACCGCGGAGAAGACAACGGGGCTGTTGTGGTCGCTACCGGCGGTCCGTGGCGCCGTCCCGGACATGTCGAGTGCCAGCGCGCTCACGGCGGCCACAACCGCCACGCCGAGCACGACACGCAGGCGCACGCTAGCGGCGCCGCAGCCCGAGGATGCTCAGCAGGAAGGAGGAGAAGAAAATCTGGATTCCGACGATCACGAGCGAGGCCGCGACCACGGCGAGGCGTTCGTCCGAGAGGGACCCGAAGCCATGCGCGATCCAAGTCGCGAGGATCACCGCGCCGACCACGACCCCCACCAACGCAAAGAGGCCGCCCAGCAGCAGGCCGTGCTCGAGTCGAAAGCGGCCACGCATTCGGTCGAACCAGGGATCGCGCTCACCCATGAAGTACGTGCCGTAGGCGTGCGCGCAGAGACCCAGCGCCACAACCTGCGTCCCCACGATCATCAACAGCGAACCGCCGATCAGCGCATGCAACCCCCAATCTCGCCCGAAGAAGTTCAGGCCGGCACCGACGAACGCCACCACCAGCGTGCCCACTCCCGCAAGGATCGCACCGGGGAAGATGAACAGGTGATTGGGGCTGTGCACCAGGAGGAAGCGCAGATGACGCCAGCCGTCGCTGAAGCTCGATAGCTTGCTCTCGCCCCCTCGCGGGTGGTATTCGATCGGGAACTCCGCGATCCGCAGGTTCTCCTTGGAGGCGCGGATGACCATCTCCGAGGCGAACTCCATCCCCGTGGTGCGCAGGTCAAGACGCGGAAGCACGTCCCGCCGCAGGGCCCGCATCCCGCAGTGGGCGTCATTGATACCGGTCCGGAAGAAGAGGTTCAGAAGGCCGGTCAGAATCGGGTTGCCGACGTAGCGGTGAAGCCACGGCATCGCCCCCGGCTGGATGTTGTCCATGCGGTCGCCCATCACCAGCTCGGCGCCTGCCTCGAGCTCGGCGACGAAGCGCGGGATCTCGTTGAAGTCGTACGTCAGGTCGGCATCGGCCATCACGATGTAGCGGCCGGTCGAGGCCGCGAACCCGGCCAGGTAGGCGCTGCCGTAGCCGCGCCTGCGTTCCACCACGACGCGCGCGCCCGCCGCTTCGGCGAGGCGCGCGGAGTCATCCTCGGAGTTGTTATCCGCGACGACCACCTCGCCGACGACGCCCATGCGCTCGATCGCTTCCAGAGCGGCCGTCACGCACGACTCGATGTTCTCTGCCTCGTTCAGACAGGGGATGACGACCGATACGAGCGGGGCGGCCGGCTCTTCGGCGGCGGCTGACCGGGGAGGTGCGCTTGTGGGAGCGAGTGTGCTCAAGGCTTATGGCTTGTCGAGCGCGGGTTCGGTGAGCTCTGCGCTGGGTACTTTCGTTATAACGCCTGCAACGGCGAAAAGTGGCGCAGTCCGCTGGGCCAACGGACGAGGTGAGATGCTAGCGGTATGCGCCTCTGTGTTGTCTATGACTGCCTGTTCCCCTACACGGTGGGGGGCGGCGAGCGGTGGTACCGCAACCTGATCGAGCGCCTGGCCGATGAGGGGCACGAGGTCACCTACGTCACGCTCCGTCAGTGGGAGCACGGGGAGAGCCTGGACCTCGATCCCCGCATCAGCGTCGTCGTGGCGGGCCCGCGGATGGCGCTGTACACGCCGAGCGGACGGCGGCGCATCCTGCCGCCGCTCGTGTTCGGGCTCGGTGTATTCCTGCACCTGCTCCGCAACGGCCGGCGGTACGAGGTCGTCCACACATGCGCCTTCCCCTACTTCTCGCTGCTCGCCGCAGCGCTCCTGCGGCCGCTGCAGCGGTACGCCGTGTCGGTCGACTGGTTCGAGGTCTGGAGCGACACATACTGGCGCGACTACCTCGGGGGAGCGGGCGGACGCGTCGGTGCGCTCGTGCAGCGCCTCTGCGCCCGCGTCCCTCAGCGGGCCTTCTGCTTCTCCGCACTCCACGCAGAGCGCCTGCGCGCGGAGGGATTGCGCGGGCATGTGACCGTGCTGCGCGGGCTCTACACCGGAACGACCGAGCCGGTCGCCGCGAGCCCGACGGCCCCGGTTGTGCTGTTTGCGGCCCGGTTGATCCCCGAGAAGCAGGTGACGCTCGGAGTGGAAGCGGTGGCCCTCGCGATGAAGCGGATCGATGGACTGCGGGGCGTGTTCCTCGGCGATGGCCCCGAGCGCGGCGCTCTGGACGCGGCGATAGCCGAGCACGGGCTGCGCGATGTCATCTCCGCGCCCGGCTTCGCAGACGCAGAGACAGTCGACGCAGAGATGCGCAGAGCGATGTGCATGCTGCTCCCCTCCCGCCGGGAGGGATACGGGATGGTCGTCGTGGAGGCGGCCGCACGGGCCACCCCGAGCGTCGTTGTGGCCGGCGAGGACAACGCGGCGACCGAGCTGCTCCTCGCGGGCGTCAACGGGGAGATCGCTGCAAGCTCCGACCCCCAAGCGGTGGCGGAGGCGATCGTCCGGGTGCACGAGGGGGGCCTGACTCTGCGCGAGAGCACCGCCGACTGGTTCAAAGAGCACGCCGGCGAACTATCGATCGAGTCCTCGCTGTCGACCGTATTGGCCGGCTATCGCGCGCCCGCTCATGGCGTTGACGCATGAGTAAGCTTCGCGCGCGATGACCGCCGTTTCTCGTCCGCGTCGCGTCGACGTGAACCTCCGCTCGGGTCCGCAGATGCGCGAGTACCTTGCGATCGCCGACAGGGTGGCCCTCGCGAAGCCCGGTCGCGTGCTCGACTGGGGCTGTGGACATGGTCAGATCACCAAGCTGCTCCGCGACCGCGATGTGGATGTGGTCGCTTTCGACTATGTCGCGGGCAGCGAGCCGAGGATGATGGCGCTCGAGCATTTCCCCGAGATCGAAGCGCACGTCAGCGGCGACCCGGTCGCGCTCCCGTTCGAGGACGGGTCTTTCGACACGGTGCTCTCGTGTGGCGTGCTCGAGCACGTGGAACGCCCGGGCGACTCGCTCGATGAGCTACACCGGGTGCTACGCGCGGGCGGGCGTCTACTCGTCTACAAGCTTCCCAACAGGCTCTCCTACCTCGAGGCGATCGCGCGCAAGGCCGGCATGTACTACCACGGCTCGCTTCCGAACGACCGCGTGTATGACGAGCGGAGTGCCACAGCCCTGGTCTCAGCACACGGTTTCCGCGTCGATGACTTCAGGCGGACGAACATGCTGCCGCTGACCGTCGAGCACCCACTCGCCTGGCGCCTCAGTGGGCAGATCTGGCGCGCCAACCGAGCGCTGGCGCGCGTTCCCGGACTGGCGTTCCTGGCGACCAACCTCGAGCTGGACCTCACGGCCACATAGCCCGGGTCCACGGTTCAGCCGGCGAGCGCGCGGCCGTAGCTCTCGAGCGTGAGCCGCGCGGTGCGCTCCCAGGTGAACTGCTCTGAGCGGGCGAACCCAAGGCTGCGCAGGCGGGCGCGGAGCGCGTCGTCGCCGAGCAGCCTTGTGAGCGCTCCCGCGATCGCCGCCTCATCGCGCGGGTCGAACAGCAGCGCCGCATCGCCTGCAACCTCGGGCAGCGAGGAGGTGTTCGAGCAGGCGACCGGCACCCCGCGTGCCATCGCCTCGAGCACCGGCAGGCCGAAGCCCTCATAGAGCGAAGGGAAGACAAAGGCCCGTGCGAGCGCCCAGAGACCCTCGAGCTCGGCCGCGGAAACCCACGCGGGGAATCGCACGTCATGCTCGACGCCGAGAGCGAGCGCCCGCGCTCTGAGCTCATCCTCGTGCCAGGTGGGATAGCCCGGCAACACGAGCAGAGGCCGCTCGCCGGGGGGCATCCTCGAAAGCGCCCCGATCAGGGCGGAGAGGTTCTTGTGGGGACGCTTTGCCGACAGGGCGAGAATGACGGTGCGGTCTCCCAGGTCCATGCGGGCGCGCACATCCGGCTCGCTGAGCGGCTGCTCGCGACGCACCGCCCCCAGGCCGAGGGGAACGACGTCAACGCGGTCGGGCGCCGCTCCGAGCAGCTCGATGAGGTCCTCGCGCGTGCTTTGAGAGTCGGCGATCACCCGATCCGAGCGGCGAACGGCCAGCGGCACCAGCAGCCGCATCCCCCTCTCCCGAATCCCTGAGTGGGCCTCGGGAAATCGTGCGTAGATCAGGTCGTGAACGGTTACGACCCTGCGAGATCGCCCCCATCCCGGCGCTGTGCTCGCGAGGCTGTGAAGGAGGTCCACGCCGGCCCGCCGGGCCAGCCACGGAAGCAGCGTCTTCTCGCCGTGCACCCACTGTACGCGGCT
>Ga0302319_10018010_pt1 | contig 12905 bp, 14 predicted proteins | sample Bog_T0_2_FD_203319 | JGI IMG/M metagenome (GOLD analysis project Ga0302319, IMG submission 203319) | Peat permafrost microbial communities from Stordalen Mire near Abisko, Sweden - Bog_T0_2 | ecosystem: Environmental > Terrestrial > Soil > Wetlands > Peat | place: Sweden: Abisko, Stordalen Mire...
CACTGAGTCCGCTCCCCCGGCAGGAGTAACATGCTCTCTCCCTAACGCACTGATACGAAAGGGACAAGCCCATCCCTTACCTTCAATGTGAAATGGCTTCGCAAGGCTGACGGTGAGCGTGGCCGTCTGACCTTCGTGCTCGATATCCAGAAACCGCTCGGCGATCGTCTCGAATGGAACCAGTTCCAATCCGGTCCAGTTTCCGGCCGCATCCACTTTCAGCGTCTCCACCGTTCCGCTCAATACTTCGCTCGTATCCGTCATTTTTGTCTCCTATCTGCGTGATTCGATGCTACAGCGCAAGAAAGTTCTTCAGTACCTTCAACCCCGTCTCGGCAGATTTTTCGGGATGAAACTGTACCCCCATGACATTGCCTCGCTCCACGGCCGCCGTGAAGCCGCCGCCGTAGATCGTGGTGGCTGCAGTGTCCGCGGACAAGGGTGCCCTCCACGAATGGGTGTAATACACGAAGCTTCCCGGCTCAACGCCCGCAAGTAACCTCGAATCAGCGCGAATGGCCTCCAGCGAATTCCAGCCGACATGGGGAGACTTCAATTCATCGCCCTCGAATGTCGCGGGAAATCGTTCGCAATGTCCACTGAAGTAGTGAAGCCCTGCGGTCTCGGCCGATTCGGTCGAGCCTTCATACAGCCACTGCAGTCCGACGCAGATGCCGAGAAAGGGAACGCCGCTCCCAACCGCTTCTCGTATGGCTTCTGGGAAGGCGAGATCGTGAAGCAACTGGGTTGCGCGAAAGTGACCGACGCCGGGCAACACAATCTTGTCTGCACGGACCATGTCGGCGGCCGAATTTGTGACGGTAATGTCGGCTGCCCCAAGAAACCGCAGCGCTTTGACCACGCTGGTGAGATTGCCCGCCTTGTAATCAATGACAGCGATCATTTTTTTCGCTTCGTGTTCTGCCAATAACGGAAAGGGTCTTCGTACAGCTCCCCTTCCAGGTCCATTACTCGCTGCTGCATTCGAACCTGCGCATCGGCGATTGCCTGGTTGTAAATGGCAGGCCCAATTTCCTCGACAAAATAATTCAGTAGTAACGTGGCGCCCAGTTCGCCGATGGGCTCTGGCAGGTTTCGCTCGAAGTATTGCTGGATGGACGCAATGGCCTGGTCGCGGACCTGCTTGGAAAGTTCGATGCTCATAGCAGGCCCTTGGTGCTGGGCAACAACTCTTTCATACGTTCATCTCGCGAGCAAGCTCCTCGCAATGCTCGGGCGAATGCCTTGAAGATTGCTTCGATCTTGTGATGATTGCTGCGGCCGTACATGATTTTGACGTGCACGTTGGCTCGGGCTCCTCGAGCAAATCCTTCGAAAAAGTCAGCCACGAGTTCGGTCTGAAGATCACCGACTACGGGAACGTTCACCTGGTCATCGACGACGTAGGCGACTCGGCCAGAGAGATCGACAGCCGCCACAGCGAGGGTCTCATCCATGGGCATGACGAAATATCCTGCTCGCAAGATGCCTTTCTTGTCTCCGAGCGCTTCTGCGAAGGATTCGCCGAGGGCTATTCCGACGTCTTCAACGGTGTGATGCTGGTCGACGTCGAGATCACCCACACACTTGAGTTGAAGGTCGAAGCCACCGTGACGGGTGAACAATTCGAGCATGTGATCAAAGAAGCGAATTCCGGTCGAGACAGTGTAGCTTCCTTGCCCGTCGACGTTGAGCCTGAGTGAGATCTTCGTCTCGGTAGTGTTGCGTTCGACGACGCCGATGCGCTCCGGTGCAATGGGCTGCGGTGTAACTCCTACTTCTTGTACTAGGTCGCTCATGCTTGTCCTTTGCCTTCTGATGGAGTCCAGCCTATCTCCGATAATGAATCTCTCAGCGCAGCGATGCCGCGGGTTACGTGATCCTCGATGCCGACGGTGATGCGGACATAGCCTTCGCAACCGGGATCGGTCGAGCGGTCGCGAAGCAGGACCCCGCGCCTGCGCACAGCTTCGCAAAGTTCCTTGTGCTTCGGGCCGATATCCATCAAGACAAAGTTTGCTGCGCTTGGCCAGGTCCTGACACCCAACTCTTTGAGAGCATCGAATATTCTTTCGCGGCCTTCCCTCACGCGGTCGGCATACCAGCCGAGGTATGCGTCGTCGGCGATAGCATCTGGAAGCACGGCGAGCGCCACGCCATTCACGTTGTATGGAGAAGTGACCTTGCGGATGAAGTTGATCAGGCGAGCATCCCCGGCCAGCATCCCGACACGCAAGTTCGCGAGGCCGTAGGCTTTGGAAAATGTGCGCGCGACGATGAGGTTTGAGATGGCACCGACGTCGCCGAGAGTGGTCTCGCCGTGGAAATGGAAGTATGCTTCGTCGACCATCAGCAGGGCTTGCGGGGCGGCGGCTGCGATCGCAAGTAGATGCTCACTGCTCACCGTTGCGCCGGTCGGATTGTTCGGCGACGCGACGATGATCAACTTTGTCTTCGGTGTGATGGCGGCTAGAAATCGTTCGAAAGGGAAGCGGAAGGAATCGTCGGATTGCACACGTCTCAAACCCGCAGTCATCAGGCCGATGGACACGTCGTACATGAAGAACGTGGGAGTGCAGATGAGCGCTTCGTCGCCCTCCTCGAGGAAGGCGCAGGAGACCAGATGAATGGCCTCGTCGACGCCGTTCGTCAGGAGCAGTTGATCTGGCTCGAGGCCGAAATGCTTTGCAACGATGCGCTCGACCGGCACGCGCTCGGGGTAGATGGTCAGGCCTTCAGAAGTAAGTTGCTGCAGCTTGCGCAAGACAGACGGGCTGGGGCTGAAGGTGTTCTCGTTGAAGTCGAGACGGAGGGCGTCGCGACCCGCGAGCGGCGGATGATACTCGGGCATCGCGAGAACGGCCTTTCGCGGTTGGACCAGCTTCGTCTCTTCAAGTATCGTAGTCATCTCATCCTCACGCGCACGCTCTCGGCGTGGCCGACCAAACCTTCTGCTTCCGCGAGCGCGATGGTGTGAGGACCGACCTCACGGAGAGCGTCGAGGGTATACTGCTGCACGGTAATTATCTTTACGAAATCCAGCACGCTGAGGCCTCCTCGGACGCGACCGTTGCGGCCGGTTGGAAGGACGTGGTTTGGCCCGCTGATATAGTCGCCCATCGATTGCGGCGTGTGATGGCCGATGAAGACCGAGCCAGCATTCTTGACCCAGCGAAGATCCGCTCCGGCGTCGACCGTTAGATGTTCGGGGGCAAGTCGGTTGGTCAGTGAGTGAGCCTCTTCTGCGGTGCTCGTGACAAAGGCGAAGCCCTGCGCGGCAAGCGATTGTTGTGCGATCTCGTTCCCCTGCGACTGGCGCTTGACCTCTAGAGCTACCTCGAAGGCGAGATCTGGCTTGCTGGTGATCAAAATGGCAAGCGCCTCGGGGTCATGCTCGGCCTGTGCCACGAGATCGGCGGCGATGCCGATGGCGTCTCCAACCTCGCTAGTCACGACGATCTCGGTCGGGCCGGCGGGCATGTCGACACCAGTGTGGTGAGAGACGGCCATCTTTGCGGCAGTGACGTAGAGATTGCCGGGGCCGACGATCTTGTCGACCGCCGCCACTGTTTCGGTGCCGTAGGCGAGTGCTGCAATCGCCTGCGCTCCACCAATGCGGTAAAACTCAGTTACTCCGGAGAGATAGGCAGCAGCCATGGTTTCGCGCGCGGGTTTCGGCGAGCAGACCACGATGCGCTCGACTCCTGCAACCTGCGCCGGCGTGACGGTCATTAGTAGGGTGGATGGGAGGGGATAACGACCTCCTGGGACGTAGCAGCCGACCGATCCAAGCGGCCGCACGACCTGGCCCACCTCCATTCCCTCGGACGGACGAAGGCTCCACGCACGAGGAAGCTGCTTTTCGGCGAAGGTGCGAATATTTGCCTGGGCCAGCCGCATCGCGGCTTTCAAGTGTTCGCTGGTAGATTCCCAAGCGTCGTGCATCTCTTCCCGGCTGACGAGGAAGGGCTGATCGTCGCTGAGGCCGTCGAGACTGGCGGCAAAGCCGCGAACGGCCGCATCGCCCAAGGCTTGCACGGAGGAGAGGATGTCGCGAACCACGGCATCGACCTTCGCCGTGTTGAGGGCGCCTCTCTGCTCCAACTGCTGGATTGCCGCATAAGCAGAAGGAGCGTCCGGGCCGAATGTCTTCAAAATCTTCATGGCATCCCCCCCTGGTTATAAGACGACTTTGCTGAGCGGGTATTCGACGATTCCCGCTCCGCCGGCTGCTTTCAGCTTCGGAATGACATCGCGGACGAGATGGGTTTCAAGGATGGTATTAAGCGCAACCCACTCTTCATCGCGCAGCTGCGAAATCGTCGGGGAATTGAGCGCCGGGAGGACGGCAAGCACTTTGTCGAGATCGGCTTTCCGCGTGTTGAGCATGAGTCCAACCTGCACCTGCGCATCCATTGCGCCGTTGAGCATGAGCGATAAGGTCTCGATCTTGGTGCGCTTCCAGTCGTTCGCCCAGGAACTCTTGTTGGCGATGAGTTGGGTCTCGGACTCCATCAGGGTTTCGATAATGCGGAGGCGGTTTGCCCGCAAGGAACTGCCTGTTTCGGTGACTTCCACAATGGCATCGGCGAGGGTCGGGGGTTTTACCTCGGTGGCACCCCAGCTGAACTCGACCTTGACGGGGATGTTCTTTGCAGCAAAGTAGCGCTTCGTGTATTCAACTAATTCTGTGGCGATGATTTTACCGGCGAGGTCCTCGGGTTTCTGGAAAGGGGAGTCTTCCGGAACGGCCAGCACCCATTTCACCGGAACTCGAGATTGTTTGGAGTAGGTAAGCGAACAAACGCGTTCGACGTCGGATTGATTCTCGAGGATCCAATCGTTGCCAGTAAGGCCGGCGTCCAGGGCACCATGCTCGACGTAGCGCGCCATCTCTTGAGCGCGAACGAGCATGCACTCGATTTCGACGTCGTCGATGGTGGGAAAGTAGCTTCGGCCGCTTGCGTAGATGCGCCAGCCGGCGCGCTCGAACAGCGCGATCGTCGCATCCTGGAGGCTTCCCTTGGGAATGCCAAGCTTCAACTTGTTCTTCTGCGCCATTATTTGCTCCCTGTCTGGATTGGCTTGGTAAAGCAGCTGACGGTTCCCTCGTGACAAACCAGGCCATCTCCCTCGACGTCAACGCGGAAGAGCAGTGCGTCGCTGTCGCAGTCGGTGGAGGCTGAAATCACACGCAATCGGTTGCCGCTGGTTTCGCCTTTCATCCAGAGCTTGGAACGGGTGCGCGACCAGAAGGTCACAAAGCCGGTTTCGAGGGTTTTGCGGTAGCTCTCTTCGTTAAGGAAGCCGAGCATCAGGACCTCCTTGCTCCTGGCGTCCTGCACGATTCCGGCAACCATGCCTCCGGCTTTTGCAAAATCAATCGTTATGCCTACTGAATCGGTCATTCTTTTTCCTTTGGTTAGGTCACGATTTACTGTTATCGATGCGTTCAACGCGACACAGCAAAAAGCCCGCTCGCGATGTGCGCGTCGGCGGGCTTGTCGTAGATCCTGGAGAGCGTTGGTTTCTTACTTTTCCGCTCCGGACACAGCCGCCGACATGCGATGCGCATGATGATGGTGATGCCCGAAAGGGTGAAGTTGAACACTCATTGATATTTACGCTAAAGGCATCGTGCCGCAATGTCAATGAAGGGATAAGCCTGAAGTGGGAATAACAAAACGTCGGAGGATGTTTCGCTCTGCGAAATCCGAGGCATGTAGGGAACCTACGTTCTCGGGAATGTGCATCTCAATAACAACGGCAACCTGCCGAGGAGATTCACTTTATGACAGACCATCGCGTACATGCTGGAGATGCCCAGGAAGATCAATTAACCGCAGCCATCGAGAAGTACACAGCGCCTGTCCCCTCTAGCGTCTATCTAGGCTTAGCCCTTGCTTCGATTGCGGCCTCCGTGACACTTCAGATTACGCAGAAAGACAAGGCGAATTCCGCGTTGTTCGTCGGGCAGTGGGTCGCGCCGTTCCTACTGCTCGGAATCTACAACAAGCTGATCAAACAGCACGGTTCGGATGCTCAGACACATTAAGGACGGATTGCGTCAACTATCCGCCGACCGGGAATCCTATCCCGATCGGCGTAAAGCCCTGATCGCCGTCAGCGATTCGGACTTCGCCCGTGCCGATGTTGTAGATCCAACCTGAAATCGTCAAATTTCGTTTCGCGATGGCCCCAGCGACAGACGGGTGAGTCTTTAGATGTTGCATCTGCAAAAGGACGTTCTGCTCGGTAAGGGTATCGATCAACTGCGATTCTGGGTCCGTTTTAATAGCCTGTTCATGTAGGGTTTCGGCAACAACGAGGGCGGCGTGCGCATTATGTAGCCACGACTCGACGGTCGGCATGGTTGAAACGGACGCGGGATCGAGTAAGCCCTGCATAGCGCCGCAGTGCGAGTGGCCGCATACAACGATGTGGCGGACTCCTAGCGAACTGACAGCAAACTCAATCACTGCGCTAACTCCTCCGAGCATATCGCCGTAAGCCGGAACCATGTTTCCGATATTCCGGGCCACGAATATCTCACCTGTCGACGAACTGGTGATCGCGATGGGGTCAATACGGGAGTCGGCGCAAGTGATGAACAGAGTGTGTGGAGATTGTTTCTCGCTAGCGGCTAGGGCGAACATCTCTGCTTGTTGCGGGAAGACGTCGGATTGAAAGCGGCGAACCCCCTGAATTAGTCGCTGTAATATTTCGTCCACCTGAACTCCTTCATTTCGATCCTGGGTTTTGCTTGGTCACGAAGTCACCTTAGGCGACTTCCCGCCATTTGATGTTGCATCCGATGCTGCTGCGCTGGTCAGCGTCGGGCTGCCGTCCGGCGATGAGAGCGTCCATTGCTGATCGGAGGTCTTTGCCGGTGACCGGCTCGTCGTTGCCGAAGTCCTTACGTCGCGGTCGGCTGGAATCAAGCTGGCCTCGGTAGGCTAATCGCAGATCTGCATCGAAGAGGAAGAAATCCGGAGTGCAGGCGGCCTCGTAGGCACGCGCAACTTCCTGGGTGGCGTCGAGTAGGTACGGAAAGCGCCAGCCAAGGCGATTAGCTTGTTCGCGCATGTGCTCGGGTCCGTCTTCAGGATATTGCTCGACGTCGTTCGATTGGATTGCAGCCATCGCAATGGGTCCATCGCCGGATTCGCCGAAATAATCCTCGCCAATTCTGGCCAGTTCCGCCTCAACATGCTTCACGTAAGGACAATGGACGCAGACGAACATGATGAGCAGCCCAGATCTGTTGGCAGTTCCACGGACGTCATCGAGGGTTACTGTATCGCCAGTCAACACATTGACGAGCTGGAAATCGGGCGCGACTGCTCCGAGTTGGACCATGGAAGATTCAGTTCTGGACATAACGGCCTCCAATAGACATCATAGCTAGGGTGTTCTTCTGCGTTTCGGTGCTCTCCTGAGATTTACCGCTGCGTTTCCCTCAGCACGTCGCAATACCGTAACCTGTTTGCAGCGAACACCACATCATTTCGCGATCAGATCCCGAGGGCCGATGCACTCCTGTTTGACGATTCGTCATCGTTGTAGCTTCCTCTGCGCCCTTTTGCTGGGGATGTTGGGATGTTGCCTCGCGCCCACAGTGACGGCTCAAGTGCGTCCTTCCGTTATCGCCAGTCTGCGACCGGTACAGCAAGCTGATCGAATTACAGCATCTGCGGATTATGGCACCCTGGTGCCATTGCAGCAGAAGCTACCGGCGTGGGCCACTGGCGGAAGGCAGATAGCGGGCGAGGCTATCGATCTTGGGGCGACGCTTGATGTTTCGATCCTCTTGAGCCGAGAGGCTTCCGCCCAGGCGGCCTTTGACCAGTTGGTGGCGAACCAGCAGAATCCCGCCTCCCCGCTGTATCACCAGTGGCTGACGGCGCAGCAGGTTGGTGAGTTGTATGGCCCCACGGCGAATGACTTGGCGGCTGTGACCTCGTGGCTGTCGAGCCAGGGCCTAAAGATTGAAACAATCTCTCCCAATGGCTTGCGCATCCGTGCATCCGGATCGACGGCAGCGATCGGTGGTGCATTCCATACCTACTTCGGAAGATTTGCCGTTAATGGGAGGCAGCAGCTCTCGGCCCTTTCCGAGCCATTGATTCCGGAGGCGTTGGGCAGGGTTGTCCAATCTGTTCATGGACTCAGCCAGACGCAATATGAGCCTCAATCGAAAGCCTCGCTGCGTGAGCTCACGGGCGGTGGAATGAAGCCGCAGGTGGATCTAGGGGGTGGTTTATATGCGGTCCTCCCAAATGACTTTTCCGTGATCTATGACATCGCCAGTCTTTACGCTGCAGACAACAAAGGCGCTACGATTGGATCGAACGCACAGCGTATTGCGATCATCGGCAAGTCACGCATTGTGGCGAGTGACATCTCGAATTACGAGAATCTCGCGGGTCTTCCCAGTGTTCAGCCAAACGTGGTGCTGGCAGGTACGGACCCCGGAGTTGCGACCGGATCCAATGTCGGATTTGCGAGCGAAGCTACGCTGGACGTGGATCGGGTGATTGGGACAGCGCCGGGCGCGCAGATCGACCTGGTGATCAGCGCCGATACGAGCACGAACGATGGAATCGATATCGGGATTGCATACAACATCGACAAGCTGCGAGATCCGATCATGACGGTCTCGTTTGGAAGCTGCGAGGCGCAGAATGGCTCGGCGGAGACAGAGTATTGGAACTCGCTGTTCGAAACGGCCGCGAGCGAGGGGATCTCGACATTTGTTTCAGCGGACGATTCCGGGGTGGCCGGTTGCGATACACCGTTTACAGCGGTGACCTCAGCGGAGACACCACAAATTGCGAGCATCAATGTACTTTGTTCCAGCGGGTACGTGACCTGCGTGGGTGGAACTGAGTTCAACGATGAGGCAACTCCTTCCCTCTATTGGGCTTCGAGCAACGCAAACAACGGTTACGAGTCAGCACTCTCGTATATTCCGGAAGGTGCATGGAACGAAACGTCTACGATCAATAGCAGTGGAGCGACCGTGTACCAGGTGGCGGCCGGGGGCGGCGGCGTAAGCGCCTATATTGCTAAGCCCAGCTGGCAGACGGGAGTTGGCGTGCCGGCAGACGGGTTCCGCGATGTGCCGGATGTGTCGTTCACGGCGGCCGATCACGATGGATACCTCGGCTGCTTCGCTGCGGGAGGCGGAAGCTGCGTGTCGTCGTCGAAAGGAACCCAGATTACGGTGTTCAGCGGGACGTCGGCGTCTGCGCCGGGGATGGCGGGGATTGCTGCGCTGTTGAACACCAGAATCGGAGCGGCGCAGGGTAATCTCAATCCGCTGTTGTACAGGCTGGCGGCATCGACACCGGCGGCATTCCATGACGTCACAGTAGCCTCGTCCGGTGTAAGCGGGTGCGTGGCATCCACTCCATCCATGTGTAACAACAGCACGCCGGGCCAGGGGAGCCTGACAGGCGGGCTGGCTGGATACCTGGTTGGTTCAGAGTACGACCAGGCGACGGGGCTGGGCTCGCTGGATGTAGCCAACTTTATTGCCGCTGCATCTGGCGGAAGCATCGGTGGAGGAGGCGCGACGACGGGGAGCTTCACGTTGACGGCGAGCCCCTCGACGCTGTCGGTGACGCCGGAGGCGAATACTACGACGACGAGCACATGGACGCTGACGGGCAAGTCTGTGAGCGGGTTTGCGGGGACGGTTGCGCTCAGTTGCTCGGTAACGCCGGTAACGGCGCAGCCTCCTTCGTGCTCGGTAACGCCGGGGACGCTGAATCTGGCGGCGGCGGGCACGGGGACGGCGACGATCTCGGTAATTTCGGCGGGACCGAGCAGCAACTGCCTGACAAACTCAGCGACGAACCGGTCGGGTGTGGTGGGCGGAGCTGCGCTGGCCGATCTGCTCGTACTGCTGGTGCTGGCGCGGCGTCGGCGGGTGTTGCGCGGCGTGGTGCTGGTTGGCCTTATCGGGTTAGGGCTGGGGATGATGAGCGGTTGTGCTGCGGCCGTCACTGTGGTGTGCTCGAATGCTGTCACCGCGGGAACGACGGCCGGAACCTATACCGTGACTGTGACGGGGACGAGCGGAAATCTGTCGGAGACCGCCCCGGTGACCGTGAATGTCACCGTGAATTAGAGATGGATACCCCTTGGTCGGCGTTCCGATTAAGTTTATGAGCATAGGCGGCGGAGTGAGTCCACAATGGAAAGTGGAGAGAAGCTATGAGCCTGAGGCGGAAGGCGTTGTTCCTGGATCGCGATGGCGTGATCAACCAGGAGGTGGGGTACCTGCATGCCACGGAGGACGTGCGGTGGGTGGAGGGGATTTTTGAGCTCTGCCGTGTGGCAGCGCGGATCGGATACAAACTGGTGGTGGTGACCAACCAGTCGGGAATTGCTCGGGGGCTCTATACGGAGGCTCAGTTCGAGACGCTGATGGCGTGGATGCGTGAGGAGTTTTTGCGGAGGGGCGTGAAGTTGGATGGGGTGTACTTCTGCCCGTTTCATCCGAAACATGGGGTGGGTGAGTATCTGAGGGAGCATGAGGATCGGAAGCCGGGGACGGGGATGCTGCGACGGGCGGCAAAGGAGCTGCGTGTGGAGTTGGGCGCGTCTGTGATGGTGGGGGATCGGTGTACGGATATTGCGGCCGCGAATGCGGCGGGATTGCGGCAGGCGTTCTTGCTGGAGGGTACAGAGGCAGGCGCGTGCGATGGGAAGTACAAGAAGGTGAAGTCTTTGGATCAAGTGCAGGAGTGGCTTGTGGTAGCGGCGGCGGCGAGCGCGGATGAAGTGGCGCACGCCGATGTGGATGAAGTGTTGGAGTAATCAGGGATGATGCAGGGGATGCGGGATGTACTGAGGGGGTCGCTGGGGAGAAGCCTTCGCGAACTCCCCGAAGAAGACCGGTTGATGGTGGCTTGGCCGGTGGCCTGTGGGAGCGCGTTGGCGGGGCATGCGCAGGTGATGTACCTGGATGCAGAGAACGTGCTCCATGTTCGGGTGGACGGGGCGCAGTGGATGCAGCAGTTTGTGTCGATGCGGTCTGCGCTGGCGAATGATGTTGGGCGGATCGCGGGCGTGAAGCTCAACGGGATACACTTTGGGGAGCAGAGAAAAAGCAGGTTTTAGGAGTTGCAAATGAACGAGGGGAATGGAGCGGTGTCGGTGGAGGATGTGCGGCATGTGGCCGATTTAGCGAATTTGGAGCTGACGGAGGAGGAGTTGCCGCGGATGGCGAAGGATTTGAATGCAGTGCTGGGGTATATTGCGCAGATGAATGAACTGGATACGTCGGCTGTGGAGCCGATGGCGCAGGTGGGGCAGGCGCTGGGATTGAAGCCGGCGGTCGGAGGAGAGACGCTGCGCGAGGACGTGGTGAAGGACTCGGTGGACCGGGGAACGGTGATGGCAGCTGCTCCGGAGAGCGATGGGAGGTTTTTCAAGGTGCCGAAGGTAATTGAGCGGTAGGGGTTGAGCAGCCGGATTCCCAAGGGGAATGACGGAAAGAACGGCAAAACAGGGTAAGGCAATGGCAGGTAAGGAGCAGGGCGTACGCATGGCTGACGGGTTGCATTCTTCGATTGATAGGATTTCGCTGGTGGAGGCGCGGGCGGCCGTGGTGGAGGGCCGCGTTTCGGCGGCGGCGCTGGCGGAGGAGCACTATGAGCGGATTGCGAAAGTTGATCCGGAGATTCATAGCTTCCTGGCGCTGACGCGTGAACGGGCGATGACGCAGGCCGAAAAGGTTGATACGGCGGTGAAGGCGGGTGATCCGGTGGGGCCGCTGGCTGGCGTGCCGGTAGGGATCAAGGACGTGCTGACGGTGAAGGGAGTCGCGACCACTGCAGGGTCGAAGATTCTGGAGGGGTATCGGCCGCCGTATGACGCAACGGTGGTGCGGCGTCTGGAGGCAGCCGGTGCGATATTGTTGGGGAAGTTAAATTGTGATGAGTTTGCGATGGGTTCGTCGAATGAGAACTCGGCGTATGGCCCGGTGAAGAATCCAAGGGCATTGGATCGAGTGCCGGGAGGAAGCTCGGGCGGGTCGGCGGCGGCGGTGGCGGCGGGGCTGTGCGTGGCGAGCCTGGGGACGGACACGGGCGGATCGATTCGTCAGCCGGCGGCGTTCTGCGGAGTAGTGGGCGTCCTGCCGACATATGGGCGGGTGAGCCGGTATGGGCTGATTGCATTTGCGTCTTCGCTCGATCGGGTGGGTCCGTTTGCTCGGTCGGTCGAGGATGCGGCGGTGATGCTAGAGGTGCTGGCTGGACCGGATGAGATGGACACTACATCGTCGCGGGAGGCTGTGGGCGGGTATGCGGCGGAGTTGGGCAAAGGTGTGGAAGGGTTGAGGATTGGGGTGCCGGAGGAGTACTTCGGGGAAGGATTGAACCCGGAGATTCGCGCGGCGATTGAGAAGTCGCTGGATGGGTTGCGGGTTGCCGGATGCTCGATTCACAAGGTGAGCTTGCCGCATACGAGGTATGCGGTGCCGACGTATTACGTGATTGCCACGGCGGAGGCGAGTTCGAATCTTTCGCGGTTCGATGGCGTGAGATTCGGGCTTCGGTCGGAGGAGGCGGGGACGTTGGCGGCGATGTTCCGGAAGACGCGGGACGAGGGGTTTGGCGCGGAGGTGAAGCGGAGGATTCTGCTGGGGACCTATGTGCTGTCGGCTGGATATTACGACGCGTACTACAGGAAGGCGCAGCAGGTTCGGGCGCTGCTGACTCGGGATTTTGTTGAGGCATTTGATACGGTGGATGCGATTGTTGCTCCGGTTACTCCGACTCCTGCGTTCAAGCTGGGCGAGAAAACCGATGATCCGCTGCAGATGTACTTGGAGGATATTTATTCGGTGGCGGCGTCGCTCGCCGGGATCTGCGGGATGAGTGTGCCTTGTG
>Ga0302319_10018013_pt1 | contig 12904 bp, 11 predicted proteins | sample Bog_T0_2_FD_203319 | JGI IMG/M metagenome (GOLD analysis project Ga0302319, IMG submission 203319) | Peat permafrost microbial communities from Stordalen Mire near Abisko, Sweden - Bog_T0_2 | ecosystem: Environmental > Terrestrial > Soil > Wetlands > Peat | place: Sweden: Abisko, Stordalen Mire...
GTCTGGTAGTGGGTGCGTGGATCGTCGACCATCCCGATGGCGGAATATTCTTAAGCGAGGATGGTGGCAAGACGTGGAGTGACGTTCCTTCCATGCACGGCCAGTCCGTGAGGTCCGTAACGCGTTAGGACTCGGATCAGGACACGATGGTTGCGGGAACACTGCAGGGAGTATTTCGTACCACCGATAACGGCGCGCATTGGAGCCCAATCAGCCCGGCCGCAAGCACCGAGATTCACGAAGTGCAGTCAGTAGCGATCGACCCCAAAAATCCTCAGATAATCTATGCCGGTACATGGCACCTGCCGTGGAAGACAGTGGACGGCGGAGCCCATTGGCAGAATATTAAGCAGGGAATCATCGAAGACTCTGATGTGTTTTCGATCATCGTGGATCCTGTGCAGCCACAGACTGTCTACGCGAGTGCCTGTTCGGGCATTTACAAGAGCACCAATGCGGGAACGTTGTTCAAAAAGGTGCAGGGAATTCCCTCGGCAGCTCGTCGAACACGCAAGCTCGAGCAGGATCCTGAGCATCTATCCACAGTCTATGCAGGTACGACAGAAGGCCTCTATCGCACGCTCGATGCAGGCCAGGTCTGGAGCCGTGTCACTCCAGACAACGTGATTATCAACGACGTGTACGTCGATCCGCATGACTCCGGACACGTACTGCTGGCGACGGACCATGGCGGAGTTCTGCGCAGCGAAGATTTTGCAGCGAGCTTCCATGCATCGAATGCGGGCTTCTCCGCACGCCAGGTTGTGGCGTATGCGGCCGATCCAGCACGTCCGGCCGTTGTCTACGCAGGCGTAGTGAATGACAAAGACGACGGTGGCGTTTTCCAGAGCACCGACGGTGGAGCCCATTGGAGGCAAGATAGCGTCGGCCTGAACGGGCGCGATGTCTACAGCCTTACCACGACGCCAGCTGGCACGCTGCTCGCCGGAACGACGCATGGCATCTTCCGTAAGCAAGGCGACGTGTGGGTGAACTCCGGGCAATGGCTGAAGAACATTTCGCATGAGCGGCGCCCAGCATCTGAATCCGCGGCGCTGTCCCGCGATGATAGCCGCCTGATGCGCCAACCGATGATTGATTCCATCACCTATTCGCTGATCTCCGATGGAAATTTTGCGACCTTTGCTGGTACGTCCGATGGCCTTCTGCGCAGCGAGGACGACGGCATTGCCTGGACGCCCATGTCGAACCTCCACATGGGCGAGGTACGGTTCTTCGCGGTGGAGCACGGCGTGCTGTTGGCCGCCGGGCTCAAGCGCATGTCGCTGTCGGTCAACAGCGGCGTGCGGTGGACGCCGGTCGCGCTGCCGTCCACGCTGACGCAAATCTCCGCGGTTGCCGTGGATGGTGAGAGGAACCTTTGGGTTGGCGGACCCCAGGGCATCTATTATTCGGCAGACAATGGCGCAAGCTGGCTCCCAATTCACAATCTGGCGACGCCCCAGGTGGATGGAATCTACTTCGATCGCTCTGCCAATCGCATCTTGTTGACCACCGCTAACTCGACGATGGTCTTCTCGGTTCAGCTTCCCGATCACACTGTTCGCTACTGGGATACGGGCTGGAGGCTTCGGTTTGCCCGGCCCATGGGAACGCACCTTATCGCTGCGACGCTGTATGACGGTGTCGTCCTTCAGCCGAAGATGGTCGATTCTGACTTTGGCAAGGAGTTACCGGCTACCGCTGCCAAAGCGGGTGGAGCCGTCGCAGGGTCCCAATAGGGTAGGAGACTCAAACGGGGGACGCGCTAGAATAGAGGAGTATGGAAGCAGCCATGTCTACGCCCCGTCCGCGCCACTCATTTCAGACCGACGATCCTGCCCTTGAGCCGATCGCGAAGAAGGTACAGGCAGGGGAACGCCTGAACTTCGACGACGGTCTCGCGCTCTATCGCAGCGGTGACATCCTGGCTGTCGGCTGGATGGCGAACCTTGTGCGCGAGCGGATGCACGGCGATCTCACGTACTTCAACGTGAACCGGCACATCAATCCCACGAACGTCTGCGTGGCGTCGTGCAGGCTCTGCGCGTTCGGTCGCAAAAAAGGCGAAGCGGATACCTACACCATGGCCCTCGAAGAGGCCTGGGAAACAGCTGGTCAAGGCCTCACCGAAGCGGTCACCGAGTTTCACATCGTCGGCGGTTTGCATCCCGATCTCCCTGTCGAATACTTCATGGACCTGGTTCGTGGACTGAAAGAGCGCTATCCCAAGGTTCACATCAAGGCCTTCACGATGGTGGAGATTGCGTTCCTCGCCAAAGTTGGCAAGATTTCGATTGCCGAGATGATCGAGCGCATGAAGGCAGCGGGAGTGGACTCGTGCCCGGGCGGCGGTGCCGAGATATTCGCCGACCGTGTTCGCCACATTATCTGCGACCACAAGATTGACGGCGGTGAGTGGCTGGAGACCGCCCGGCTGCTGCACAAAGCCGGTCTTCGCTCCAACGCGACGATGCTCTACGGCCATATCGAAAATGATGAGGACCGCGTCGACCACCTGATGAAGTTGCGCAAGGTGCAAGACGATACTGGCGGCTTCCAGACATTTATTCCGCTGAGCTTTCACCCGGACAACACGGCGCTCGGGCATCTCCCTAAGTCAAGTGGCATGACAGATATTCGGCAGATTGCTGTGAGCCGGTTGCTGCTCGATAACTTTGCCCACATCAAGAGCTACTGGCAGATGGTCACGCCGAAGATGGCGCAAATCTCGCTGCGGTTCGGTGCGGATGACATCGACGGCACCGTCGTGGAAGAAAAGATCTATCACGATGCTGGGGCGAATACGCCACAGGGACTTCGCCGCCAGGATCTCGTTCGCTTGATTACCGAGGCCGGCCGCATTCCGTTTGAGCGCGACACGCTGTACCGCGCGGTCACCCGCAGCGAGGACAGCTTCACCGTTTCGGTTTGATACCTGAAGCTTTAAGACTTTCTTCTCAGGTATTCGAAGACCACATAGCCAATCATCGCTGAGCAGATCGCGATCGTAAAGTTCTTCGCGGTTAAGATGTCGTGCACCGCGGCTGTCAGTGTTTTCCCCGGCCTACTGCTGGCGTTGAACTCTCCCATCAACAGATTCGAATAAAACAGAAACACGATAAACGTGATCTCGATGGTGGCCCGTACGAAGGGATTGTGTTTTCGTGATCCTTTGGAAGTGTCGGGCATGATTCATCGTATCTCGGTTTGAGGGTGGGTGGAGAAGGTGATCACATTACGTCCGTATCGCGACGCCGACCTCGACGCGATGCACGCGCTCGATGTCGTTTGCTTCGAAAAGCCCTTTCGCTTTTCCCGAAGTGCCATGCGTCGTTTTGCAGAATCCAAAAAGGCGCGCGTAGTGATTGCGGAAGAAGATCATGCGCTATTGGGCTTCGTGATTCTGCATGTCGAAGCGTCGGATACGGGGCGAATCGGCTACATCGTCACGTTGGATGTAGCAGTGGACCATCGCCGCAAAGGTCTCGCCGGGCAATTGATGCAGGCTGCCGAGCAAGAAGCTATCCGCGAGGGTTGCGTCGCTATGGTGCTCCACGTCTTTACGGGGAATGAGCCGGCCATCCGTTTCTACGCGTCCCACAATTTTGTGCGGGCGCATTGTGAACCGGACTTTTATGGCTCAAAGATGGATGCGTGGGTTTTTCACAAGCCGCTTCATTCGCTCAGTCAATAAAGCCCAATCCAAAGGTGTGCGATACAGTGAGTTCATTAGAATTGGTTTTCAGGAGACTTGAATGCGATTTGGTTCTGCGCTGGTGGCAGTCTTATTCAGTGGGTGCGTGATCCAAGGGAGTGCGCAGACGGTGGCGATTCAAGGCGCGAACGGTGTGACGCTTGGGACTCCGCCGACAGCGGCGGTAAAGCCTTTGACCGAGGAGGTTGGTGGCCACGAGATCACCGACAACTATCACTGGCTTGAAGATCAAAAAGCGCCCGATACGCGAGCCTTTATCCAGGCAGAGCAGCAGTATACGGACACGTACTTTGCGCAGATCAAGCCGCTGCGCGACCGCCTGGTCAAGCGGCTGACGGAGATGCAGCGTGTCGACTCGGTGAGCGAACCCATCGAGAGGCATGGCCGGCTCTTCTACAGCAAGCGCCTGGCTGCGGAGAATCAGGCTTCGATCTACTTCCGCGATGGATTCGACGGGCCTGAGATCAAGCTTATCGATGCCGGCACGCTCAGCGTGGACGGGAACGCGTCGGTCAGCATCGCCGACGTATCGTCGGACGGCAAGCTGCTGGTATATGGCGAGCGCCACGGCGGTGCGGACGAAGAGACGGTCCACCTGCTGGACGTCGAGACGAAGCAGACGCTCACCGACGAGCTCCCGTTGGCCCGCTACATGGGCGTCAGCCTGAGCGGCAAGACGCTCTACTACTCCAAGATCATCGCCAGCGGGAGCAGCGCGGTCTTCTCCCATGCGCTGGGCGCCACCGCCGACAAAGATACCGAGGTGCTTGCAGGAAGCTATCACGGCATGCAGCTAAGCCCGCTGGACCTGATAGGATGCCGCGTCTCAGAGAATGGGCACTGGCTGATCGTAACGATCGCGCATGGTGTGCCGTCAACGCGGGACGACATCTTAATCGAAGATCTCCACAAGCCCGGCGCGTCGCTCGAGCCGTTGGTGTTTGGCATCGACTCTCGCTTCCAACTTCATCTCGACGGCGACCGCATGCTCGTCAGCACGGACTACGACGCGCCGAACGGCAAGGTGTTGCGCGCAAGCTTTGGTGATCCAACGACGAAGAGCTGGCCTGTCGTCATTCCCGAAGGCAAGAGTCCCATCGGCGAGGTGTCGATCGCCGGAGGAAAGTTATTCATAGGGCGGCTGGTGGACGTGAAGTCGGAAACGACGATCTACAGTTTGGATGGCAAGAAGCTCGGCGCGATCGCTTACCCCACAATCGGGACCGGCACGGTGGTGCGCGGGCGTGCCGACTCGAAGATCGGCTTTTACAACTTCTCCTCCTTCACCGTGCCGCCAACGATCTATCGCTACGACGTCGCGACAGGGAAGTCCTCGATCTGGAATCGCGAGCGAGTGCCGTTCGATACCGACAAGTACGAAGTGAAGCAAGTCTTCTACACCTCGAAAGACGGCACCCGCGTGCCCATGTTCATCGCCGGCCGTAAGGGCCTGGCGCGCGACGGAAACGCGCGTGTACTGATGACCGGCTACGGTGGTTTCCTGATCTCCGAAACTCCTAGCTTCAATGCGAAATACGCCTGGTGGATGGAGCAGGGAGGCTTCTTTGCCTTGCCCAATATGCGTGGCGGCGGCGAGTATGGCGAGACCTGGCACAAGGCCGGCATGTTCGAGCACAAGCAGAATGTCTTCAACGACTGGTACGCCGCCGCCGAGTATCTGATCGCGAACCACTACACCACCAGCAGTCATCTCGCGATCACGGGCCGTTCGAATGGCGGCCTGCTCATGGGCGCATCGATGACGCAGCGACCAGACCTCTTCGGCGCCATCTTCTGCGGCTACCCGCTGTTGGACATGGCACGCTTCCAGAAATTCCTTGTTGGCCGCTGGTGGACGACGGAATATGGCTCGGCCGAAAATCCGCAGCAGGCTGACTACATCCTGAAGTACTCGCCGTACCAGAACGTGCGCCCCGGCGTGAAGTATCCCGCAATCATCTTCTTCACCGGCGACAGCGACACCCGTGTAGCGCCGCTCCATGCCCGCAAGATGGCAGCCCTAATGCAAGCCACGGTGATGGCAGAGCCCGAGGCGGATCGCCGCCCAGTCCTGCTCCACTACGACGTGAAGAACGGACACAGCGCTGGCATCAGCGTCGATCAACTGGTTAGCGACATGGCCGACGAAGTTGGTTTTCTCTGGAACGAGACGGGCGGAAAGTAGCCGGGCCGTCTATCGTGGGATCGGCAATCGGGGCAGCGGCAGGAGCAGGGCATCGTAGCTGCGGCGGAAGCGCAACACGGCGGCCCACTCGCCGCCACGGTCGTCCTGCCACACGACCTCTCCTCCCAGCATAGCCGCGATCTCCGCGGGCGTAAGGTCGCGGCTTGCAGCATACTCCCGGCCGCGACGCGTGTCGGGATGGCTCGTCAGGTAGTCGCGGAAAGCCGGCGTGACGAAGTGTGCCGAGAAAACAATCGCCGTGTCATAGCGATCAGGTTCCAGTGCAGCTTTGCGAATCTGCGGCAGGGTGAAGTCGTCGATCGATATCGCCTTCATCGGTTGGGTAACGTAGCCGAGTTCGGGGCGGAAGATATCCGCGGCAACGGGCCATGCCGTAAGGACCGTAGCGCCGGGATAGTGTTCGGCCACGAAGTCGATCGCCTCCTGGTGAACAATAATCATGTCGCGATAGGTCAAGTTGTCTTCTGGTGCAAACGAGGTGGGTGGGTTCATCCAAAGCGCACTAAGGAACGCGGCCGCAGTCGCAAGCGCAAGGATAGGCCAGCGGCGAGTATGCGTTCGCCAAACCGCCACGCAGACGATCAGGATCAGCGGATAAACAGGCAGCAGATAACGCGTGAGCAGCGCGCCTCCCAACACCGAGAACGCGATCCAGTTGGCAACAACGAGCAACGCGATCGTGGAGCGAACTCGGCGGGACAGCGCGACCGGAGCATCGTCGCGTCTCGGCAGGAAGAAGCATGCCAACGCGAACGCAATGGGCATCCAGATGTTCCGCTGCCAGAAGAGGTGAAGGAAGCGATAGCGCAGCGCCTGAAGGATATGCGCCACGGTGAAGTTTGCTGTCGCGTTGTAGCGCAGATATTCGGGATTCCCAAACGTGAAGCCGGTAACGTGGTGGTGATACGCAAACCAGGCAACGAGCGGCAGCACGGGGAAGGCAAGAGCGGCGATCCACGCGAAATGCTGTCGACGCAGCATCGGACTTTGCCGGTCGCGAACAAGAAGTCCTGCCTCCAGCGCGGCGAGCGCCAACGGCTGGAGAATCGAAGTTTCCTTCGATAGCGCTGCCAGGGAGAAGAGCACGGCGACCGAGACGTATCGAGGAGCACCCGTCTTGGCGTAGGGGAGATAGAGCGCAAAGGCCCAAAGCGTAAATGCCGCCGCGAACATGTCCGCATGGGCCAGCGAACTCTGCACAAACCAGATCGGATAGACGGCAGTCAGCAGCGTGACCGTAACGGCTGCTGGTGCATCGAGCAGCCTCTGCGTCAGGCGAAAAATAGCAAGCAACCCCGCTGCAGCGAAGGCGCACACCAGCAACCGCGTTGCGATAATATGCACGCCCACCAGGTGCCATAGCGTGCCGATCAAGACGTTGGGTAGTGGCGGATGAGCGTTGGTGAAGTGGGGAACCAGCTGCCCGGTGTGGTAAAAATCGAGCGCGGCGGGGATGTAGTAGCCCCCCTCATCCCAGTAGTAGGGCAGCTGCAGCAGGGTGAGATGGCCGATCACAACCGAAGCAAAGATCAGCAGAAAAAGGGTGGGGCCGGGCACTGCCGCGAACCGGGCGCACGCTTGGCGAACTCGATGGTATGGAGTATCCACGGCCTAGTGGACGGGGCCGTTCGAAGGGACGACGAACCGCTGAACGCCGGGCCCTTCCAGCGAAATCTCCCCAAAACTCTGCTCATACTGTGCAAGGTTGTGGTTCAGAACGTTCGCCAGCGCCTTCGCCTGCTGCGGGCTCAGATAGATGCCCTGAAAATTATTCACGTTCACGTTATCCGGCGTCTCCTGCTGCAACGTTCCGAAGACCAGGAAGAAATCCCAGATCGAGAGGCGGACCTGGACGCTATTGGCGTACGAATCGCGATAATCGGTCGTTTTTTCGAGGGAAATTCGCGTGTTATCGGGTTGGGTGATGGTCTGGCTCATACATCTGCTTTCCGGATCGAACAATGGTGCGGGAGAGGGGACTTGAACCCCTACGCCTTTCGGGCACAGGCTTCTAAGACCTGCGTGTCTGCCATTTCACCACTCCCGCTATCCATCTAAGCCTAACGGCTTGCGTGTCCGCTTGCAATGAAGCACCAAGATTGCCCGAAATTCAGTGGTTGCAGCAGGACAGGCGTGCATCTCATTGAGTAATACGACACAAACTTTGGAGCGCTGCCCCAATTTTTGCCGGGACGCTCGCAGCAAACGACGACGCAAATACTTCCAGGATGGACCTCGCGGAATGGGCCACGCCACCGATGAACGCTGAGAACATTGATGGTCTCGACGCGCGAAGGGGATGACGGCAGGCGCAAAATGGTTGCGTCCAAACCGTATCCTAGTGCATCCTATTCAAGAAAGTTGATAAAGGAACACTCAATTATGGCAAATGAATTTGTAAGCGTGATCAAGCCGACCAGCAAGTCCGCCGGTACTGAGGGCAAGGGAAGATCGTATCCTGTTCTTCCCGTGAGGGATACGGTTCTATTTCCGCATGCGGTTCTGCCGTTGACGGTGGGCAGGGAAAGTTCGATCCAGCTGATCCAATCGCTTGGCGAGGAGAAGACGATCCTGGTGGTTGCCCAACGCGATGCCCGGCAGGATTCCCCTGAAGGCGGTGATCTCCATCAAATTGGCACCCGTGCGACCGTGCACAAAGTCGTAAAAATGCCGAACCAGAGCCTTTTTGTGTTCACAGAAGGAATGGAGCGCGTCCGCCTCGGCGAGTTTGATCAGACGCAGCCCTTTTTGACCGCGAACTACACGGCTCTCGACGAGATTGCGCCGGAGCGTTCTCCAGAAGCGGAAGCTCTGCAGCGCAATGTTCTGGGCCAGTTTCAGGAGATTGTGACCTCGTCCTCAACCCTTTCGGACGATCTACAGACCATCGCGTTGAATATCGACGAACCCTCGCGCCTGGCTGACTTCATTGCCGCCAGCCTGCCCTTCCTCACCACCGGAGAGAAGCAGGAGCTGCTCGAAACCTCAAACGTCAGGGTACGGCTGGAGATGATCAACAGCTATCTGGCCAAGGAACTCGGCGTTCAGCAGTTGCGCAACAAGATCCAGAGCGAGGTTCAGGATTCGGTTCAGCAATCCCAACGCGACTTCTACCTGCGCGAGCAGATGAAGGCTATCCAGAAAGAGCTCGGCGATCTCGACGAAACCCAGAAGGACGTTGCTGATCTCAAGGAGAAGATCGAAGCGGCCGGCATGCCAGACGAAACCAAGAAGGACGCTCTTAAAGAACTCGCTCGCCTGGCGCGAATGAATCCGGCCGCAGCGGATTACTCCCTTACCCGCAATTACGTGGAATGGCTTGCCGTTCTGCCGTGGTCGAAGAGTTCGTCGGATGGTGTTGACATCAAGAAGGCCAAGGAGTTCCTCGACGAGGATCACTACGGCCTGAAGAAGGTGAAGGATCGCATCCTGGACTACCTTAGCGTTCGGCGCTTGAAACCGGATATGAAGGGGCCGATCCTCTGCTTTGTCGGACCTCCAGGCGTGGGCAAAACCTCGCTTGGCCGTTCGATCGCGCGAGCTCTCGGTCGCAAATTCTCCAGGATTTCGCTCGGCGGCATGCACGACGAGGCAGAGATTCGTGGCCATCGCCGTACGTACATCGGCGCTCTCCCCGGCCAGATTATCCAGCACCTGAAGCGCGTCGAAGTAAACGATCCCGTCTTCATGCTCGACGAGATCGACAAGCTAGGACGCGACTTCCGTGGCGACCCCGCCAGCGCCCTGCTCGAGACACTCGATCCGGAGCAGAACAACACGTTCCGCGACAACTACCTTGATCAGCCGTTCGATCTGAGCAAAGTGCTCTTCATCTGCACGGCCAACCAACTGGACACGATCCCGGCACCATTGCTCGACCGCATGGAGATCATCGAACTTACGGGCTACACCGAAGAGGAGAAGGTCAACATCGCGGAGCGTTACCTGGTTCCTCGTCAGATCAAAGAGAACGGCATCGAGCCCAAGGAAGGTCAGGACGCGATCATCGAATTCCCGACGGCGAGCGTCAGCCTGATCGCACGCCACTACACGCGCGAAGCGGGGGTACGCCGCCTCGAGCAGTTGATCGGAACGGTCTGCCGGAAGACGGCGCGACAGGTTGCCGAAGGCCGCACCGAGAAGCTGATCGTTACGCCTGAAGTCATCCACGAATTTCTGGGTGGCATCAAGGTTCGCGTCGATACCGAAATCGCAGAGCGCACCAAGCGCCCCGGCGTGGCGGTCGGCCTCGCTTGGACCCCGGCCGGAGGCGACGTGCTCTTCATCGAAGCCAACAAGATGAAGGGTAAGGGCGGCTTCACGATGACCGGCCAGATTGGCGACGTCATGAAGGAGTCTATGCAGGCAGCGCTTACGTGGGTCCGTTCGAACGCGCTTTCGCTGGGCCTGGATGACGACGTTCTCAAGGACATCGATCTTCACATCCACGTTCCTGCAGGAGCGATTCCCAAGGACGGCCCAAGTGCCGGCGTGACCATGGCGACCGCCCTTGTGAGCCTGTTGCTCGATCGGCCAATCCATCCTCTACTCGCGATGACTGGCGAAATCACACTGAGTGGCAACGTGCTCCCGGTCGGTGGCATCAAGGAGAAGTTTCTTGCGGCCAAGCGGGCAGGCGTGCGCGACGTGATCCTTCCCATCGACGTAAAAACGAACGTCGAAGAGGACTTGTCCGCCGAGCAAATCGAAGGTGTAACCATCCACTACGCCTCGCGCATTGAAGACGTTCTGGATATTGCTTTGCCGAAGACCATCGGCGAGGCGGTCCAGGACGAAGAAGTCCGCGATGAGGTTCTGGCCGCCGTCGAATAATCGGTCGTGCGCGGTATGCTCGGAACTGTGGACAGACTGTTAGCGAAAAAAGAACGGCTGCTTCTCATCGACACCTGCGGAGATACCGCGGGTGTCGCCTTGAGTTGCGGCGACGAATTATTAGTCGCAGAAGATCTCGCGCGGGGAAGCGCCTCAGCGGAGATCGTGGCGGCCATCCGCCGACTGCTCACCCAGTCTGGCTTGCGGCTTGGCGATTTGAACGCCATTGGCGTCGTCAACGGGCCTGGCTCGTTCACAGGCACGCGCGCGGGCCTGGCGACGACGAAAGGCCTGTGCGAGGCGACGGGACTTCCGATGGCCGCTGTCTCGCGTCTTGAAGTCCTGGCGAACGCGGCCGACTTGACCGATGGATTTGCTGCTCTCGATGCTGGACGCGATGAAGCATATGTTCGCGAAGTGAGCTCTGGCCGCGAGTGGCTTTCCGCCATCACCGACCTAAAGGCGCGATGTCACGGTCAGCGAATCGCGGTAGCCGAAATTCGTCTGCAAGGCCAACTCGAAGGCTGCAACCCCATCCTCCTTCCGCTGCATGCATCCGACTCGCTCACGGCGGTCCTCCGCCGTCTGCGCGACGGAGGCAGCGATGTGGCGCTCACCGACGCGAACTATGTGCGCCAGGAAGTCGATATCTACCGCAAGCCTCCTGGAGCGACCGCTTGAAACCCGCTGCATGGCGCGTTCGTCCAGCCTCGTCCGCCGATCTCGAGGCAATCTTCGCGCTGGAACAGGCCTGCGCCGAAGCGCCTCACTGGAGTCGTGCCGCGTGGTTGGCCGCACTCAGCCAGGAGCCGCCGGCAGTGCCAGCTCGTGTAGTGTTCGTAGCGGACAACAAGCTTGCCCTGCTAGGGTTCGCGGTCGGAATCTGTGCGGGTAGATTCGCGGAGTTGGAGAGCGTGGCTGTCTCCGCGCCCGCCCGCCGTCAGGGCGTGGGCAAGGCCCTCTGCAGGCAAATCATCGACTGGTCTAAGCAAGTCGGTGCACACACCGTCGAGCTCGAGGTTCGTGCGTCCAGCGAGGGTGCCTTGGCGCTCTATCGTTCGCTCGGATTCCAAGAGCAGGGTAGGCGCCCGGGCTACTACCGCAACCCGACCGAGGATGCCGTGCTCATGGCAGCCCGCGTCTAGTAGTTCATTTTCACAGGTTCTCGAGGCCGTCCAGCCACTCAGGAGATTGCGGGTAACGAAGGTATAATCGATGCCTATGGTTCGGGACGGACTTTATTACGGAATTTCGCTGCTGGTTGTCGCAGCGATCGTTTTTGTGGGCACCCACTGGATCAGCCTGACGGCGATCCCAGTTCTTCTGGCAGTGTTTTTCCTGATCTTTTTTCGAGATCCGAACCGCGAAATTCCAGACGGTCCTGGTCTGATTGTCTCCCCCGGCGACGGCAAAGTGGAAGAGGCAGAATGGATCGAGACCACGGCCGGCAGCCGCTTCCGGGTCAGCATCTTCCTTAGCGTCTTCGATGTTCACGTAAACCGCATACCGATCAGCGGCAAAGTCACGGTGATGGAATACCGCGAAGGCCAGTTCCTCAACGCGATGAATCCAGAGTCGGCGATCTTGAACGAGCAGACCCTGATTGTCATTGAAGACGGCGAAAACAGCGTCAGCTTCAAGCAGATTGCCGGGCTCTTGGCGCGGCGCATCATCTGCGACGTCAAGACTGGCGACATGGTTCAGCGCGGGCAACGTATGGGCATGATCAAATTTGGATCGCGCGTGGATGTGCTGATGCCCGCCGATGTGGAATTGCGAGTACAGCCGGGCGATCGCGTGCAGGGCGGGAAGTCTGTCCTCGGCGTGCTTCCTGGGTATGGCGGGGACGCTGTAAAGAAGTCCTCCTATGGACGTGGCTGATGGCCGAGGCTGAGGCGCAAAGAAGGCTTTCCGCGCGGCGCGGTATGTACGTGCTGCCGTCGTTATTTACCTCGGGCAGCATTGCGCTGGGGTATTACATCATCATGCAAAGCATCCGCGGGTCGGTCAATGCCAATCCCGCGCTGGCATCGGCTGCCTTTGATCACGCCGCGCTGGCAATCGCGCTTGCGATTGTGTTCGATGGCCTCGATGGCCGCATCGCCCGCATGACCAACACGTCCAGCGCCTTTGGCAAAGAGTTGGAC
>Ga0302319_10018016_pt1 | contig 12903 bp, 11 predicted proteins | sample Bog_T0_2_FD_203319 | JGI IMG/M metagenome (GOLD analysis project Ga0302319, IMG submission 203319) | Peat permafrost microbial communities from Stordalen Mire near Abisko, Sweden - Bog_T0_2 | ecosystem: Environmental > Terrestrial > Soil > Wetlands > Peat | place: Sweden: Abisko, Stordalen Mire...
GCCTTGACGCGATCCGACAATTCGACCTTCGGCGGCTCGGCGCCCTCCACCTTAGCACCGAACCCAGCGGCGTCCAACAGGCTTGCCGCGGCCTCGTCGATCGTGTCGAGAAGGTCGCTCATCGAACATTGACCCGGTGCTGGATGTACCGACCGGCCTCTTCGCCCATGAGCCCGACAGCGACGGCGGCGCCGACCATCTTGGCGAGCCTGACCGCGTGTTCGTGATCGGCGTTCTTTGTCTCGGCCTCACGCACAGCGCTGAAGAACTTCTGGTATTGGGCCTCACTGATCGAGCCGCGATCGTACAGCTTCTTGGCCGTCGACTCCGCCGCCGAGACGATTTGCTTCGGCGTGTTCTTCGGTTCGTTCATCTCGATCTCGAGACGACGGATGTCGCTGCGCGCGGCGACCGCTTTGGTCTTTGTTTTGGCGAGATCCTCGATATTGCGCTGCGTCTCCGCCGCGCGCCGCGGCGCTGCCTCGACAGCCTCCAAGCTCGGCTTGATTGCGGAGAACTCCTTGTCGAGACCCGTCTTCTCCAGCACCATCCGATTGTTGCTGAGGAACGAGCGCAGTTGCGCCGCCGTCGGCGTGCGCGCCGTCGCGCCCGAGCCGTAAAGCTCGTGCTGCAAGACATTGCGCGTCGACTCGCGAATCGCCGGGTTCTTCTGGATCAGACGTTGGAGCGCCTCGGCCCCGGCTTGCGTCTTGCCGGTGACGGCGCGCTTGATCGCCACCGGGTCCATCGTTCCGGCGCCGGAGTAGGGATCTTCCATCGCAGCTTTCTTAAGCGCGCCGGTTCGCTCATAGACGTCAAGCGGCCGGCTGAGCCGCGCGTAGGCCTCGCGTGCCGCCTTCATCTGCGGATGTGTTTTCTCCAAATTCGCCAGAAAATCGTCGCGAACTTCGGTCAGCCGATGAGCGGCGTTGGGCGACATCTCGTCGATGTGCTTGTTGAGCGTCTCGAGGATTTCACGCGCCTGGCGGATCGACACCGCTTGAATCGCCGGCTGCCCCTTGACGCTCGGCGCGTTGGTCAACGACTTACGGAATTGGCTGAGCGCCGCCTTGAGTTCGGAGCTCTTGGTCTCAGCTTCCGCCGCCTTGGCTTCAGCGGCGAAGCGACCCGTCGGCACCGACGGCGCGCCGCCATCTGACTTGACGGCCTTGTCGAAGCCCGACTTCGTGGCGCGCTCGGCCTTCAAAGCCTCCATATCGGCGACCGCTGTCTGGTGAACCTGCTCGCCCAACGCCTCGGGCGTCGAAACCGGTTTGGCGGCCTCGGCGGCCTCGGCGGTGATCTTCTCCTGGTGCGCCGCCGTGTCGGCCACGCCGGCCGCTGCTTCCTTCTTGGCGCCCATCTTGTCGATCTGTGCCAGCTTGGCGGTCCGCTCCTCGGCGGTCAGCGCCTTGCCGGTCTCGGCGTTGACGCCCTTGCGCAACTCCTCGGACAGTCGGCGCGCCTCGCCGCCCCAAACGTCGCCGACTTCCTTGCCGACCCACTTGGCGCCGCCGGCGATCGCCGGAAAGGCGCCGCCCGCCGCGCCGCCAACTGCGCCGCCGACCATCGCCTGCTTCAGCTTCTCATCAGCGCGCTTCTTAGGATCGGTTTCGTCGGTCGGCGTCATCAGCCCGGCGCCCGCGCCGCCCCGCGCGCCCTCGAAAACGCCGCGCCCGAGCCGCGCCAGCGTCGGTCCTTCCTCGACCAGTTCCTTGCCGACCGTGCCTGCCGCCTTGGCCCCAGCGCCGACCGGAACCAACTGCGCAGCCACGTTGCCGAAGGTCTGCGCCTGCGGCGAGCCGACTTTCCCCAGCAGACGAGCGGCTTCGGCTGAGCCTTCGCCCACGTCGCCAGGGACGCCCGAGAACAGTTCGAACGGTGCGCGCGCCGCGCCCGCGAGAGCGCCCGCCGCGCCCGACGCCTCGTCCTTGGCGAACTCGCCTGGCGACTTCGGCGCTAGAAACTCAGGGTCGCCGGCGAGGTTGGCCATCAGCCGATGCGCGTAATCCGGCGCTTGATCCTTCTCGACCTTGATCTGCGACTCGTAGCCGCCTTTGTTGACGTCCTGCTCATAAGCCTCTTGCGGCGTGATCGGCTTGGCGCCGGCCGGCAGCGGCGGCAGGTTCTCGCCCGGCTCGGCAACTTCCGACGCGGCTTCGATCGGCTTGGCGCCGGCCGGCAACGGCGGCAGCGAAGCGTCGTTCGTCGCGTCTGAAATCGCGTCGGAAGCGATCTGGGGCTGAGAATTTTCGACGGATTTCGTCTGAGCGGCCTCGACAGCCGTTCCACCGAAGTCCTTGGTCATCATTCCGTAGATCTGGCTCAGATTTCTCGGCTGATTCGGGTCGCCGCCGTGAAAGAAGATCGTCGGATTGTATTTCGCTTCGAGCGGAAACATCGCCGCGGCGTTGGCCGTTGGCTCGGCCTGCATCGCTTTCAGAAACTTCGGACCGCCCCCGGTCCCGAGGAAGTGCATCATGTAGAGATTGCCGCCGCTGGCGTCCAAGCCCTCTTTCTGCAGGACGCGCGTATTGTCGGCGGTCAGCGCTTTCATCGCCTGATCCTGCTTGTCGCCGTTCCAGATGTCCTCGGGCCGCAGCCCCAGCTCAGGGTGCGAAGCAGCGACGCCCAACCACGTCCGCTGGGTGAACTGGTAGCGGCCGAACGCCGCGCCGTTGGCCGCCATGTCGTTGCCGCCGCTCTCGCGTCGGCGCACGGTCGCCATATAGTCGCCGCCCGCCGGCTGCGGAGCGGCGGGCGAGGCGCTCGCTGCCAGCTGCGGACCGGCGGGAGCGCCGCCGGCCGCCGGCGCGGGCGCGTTGAAGTAGCCCGGATGGGTCTCGGGCGTGATCTTGCCGGGCTTCACCGCAGGCTGGGGAGCGGCCTCCGGGGGCGGCGCAAGAACCGTCGGCGCCCAAGGCGTCGTTTGGTCGAGCGCAGTGCTGTCATCCAAGAGGCTCATTTTAGATCACGCTAGTTGACATCGAGCTTGATACCATGGTATGTAATAGCCGAGGCCGAGAAGGAGTGCAAAATCCGAAGAACGGCAGTTCTGGCTGACACGTAGCGCCAGCAGGCACGAGATTCCTTTGCAGGAGTCTCGTGCCTGACGACCGCGCCATCCAAGAGGTTCATTTTAGTTCACCGCCCTTGACACTTAATCCATACCATGGTATCAAATCAACCCGACCAAGCACGGGGGTTAAAATGGCGCTACGCTGGCAAAAATTTCGCCACGGCATAACAATCTACCAACTTGTCTCGGACACACGCTTTGAAGGTGATAGCGCGCTCGTAGCTCTGATAGTGAAAAATTCAGAAGGCAGGTATGAAGCGCGTATCTACGTAGCTGGTAGCAGCAGAACATCGTTCAAGCTCCTACGCGATTCAAAAGAGTGGGTGGAAAAAATGGTTAAGATTTTCTCCAAAGAATGTTTCGGGTCTGACGACATCGCTATTATTGACGACATCGAATGGGCACCTCACCGAGCCGCCTCTTAAAAACAAAGCGCTGTCATCCAGCAGGCTCATTGCACCGGTGTCCCGTCTTCATAGACATATTTTCCGTTCACGAGGCCAAACGGCTTGCCGCTCTTGTCGGTCCAACGCGCCTTGAAGCCGCCCTGCGGCGCGCCGCCAGCCGCGGGCGCGCCTGCCTCGACCGCGACGCCGTTCGGCCCGACCTTGTATTTCTGGCCGCCGAAGTCATAGGCCCCTTCGACACGCGGTCTGCCGGTGTCGGGATCGACGTGAAAATGTTCCATCACTTCGCGAGAGCCAACCGCGTCAGTCACTTCCTGCGGCGACAGCGTCGAGCGGTACTTGTTGATCGTCGACACCATCGCGCCGCCGACCAGCACCTGCGCGGCGTTGACGTTGGCGCGCAACTGGTCCTTGGACAGCGACGGGTCGAAGTTCTTCTTAATCTCCTCGCGATCGCCAAGCGCTCCCGCGACGCCCGCGCCGGTCGCCGCCTTGACGATTTCGTCGCCGACCAGCGACAGCGCGGTTTCGTAGGACGTGACATTCGGGTCGCCGGTCTCACGGCCCCACGCCGCCGCGATCTTGTCGGCCAGCTTGATGTCGGACGTGTCGGTCAGCTTGTCGACGAGGCCCTTGAAGAAGTCCAAGTGCTGATCGAGTCGCACGTAGGAAGCAATCGCGTCGGCATCCTTACCGCTCGTCAGCTTCTGCCGCGCCGCCATCACGGCCTTGTACTTGGCCGGGTTGAAAGCCGGATTAATCTTCTGCGCCTCGGCGATCGCGCCGTCTGGCCCATCCCAGCCCGGCTCACGAGCAATCTGGAACTGACCGGGAACCGGCAGCTCATAAGTCGCGAGCTGCTGGGCCTGCCAATGCTTGTTCTCGTCGGTCAACGGTGGCAGCAGCCGCGCGCCGCCCTGCGACTTGAACGAGCCGTAAATCTGAGCCTCTTTCTTCATTCGAGCGTCAGGCGGCGACGCTTGGCCCTCGGGCGACGCCGCCCAGGCGTCGTATTGCTGCTTCGCCTGACCGGCGGAGCTGTCCTGCTCCTTGGTCTGGCGATCCTTTTCGGCTTGGTATTTCTCCAAGTATTTGTCAGGATTCGCCTCGGCGAGCAGCTTGAAGGCGCCCGTCGTGTCACCGCTGGAGATCGCGTCCTTGTAGGGCTGCGACTGCTTCGCTTCGGCTTCGTCGCGTGCGCCCTGGACTTGGCCCTGTATCTTCTCCCAGCCCTGCGCCAATTTGTCGCTTTGGGTTTGGAGCATATCCATTTCGTGTTGACGCCGATCGAACTCGAGCTTCTGCGCGTTGTCGTCGTGCGTCTCGCCGAGCTTCAGCATCGTCTCGTCCTTGAACGCCGAGGCCAGCGCTGTCATCTGCGCCCGCACATCGGCCATCTGGTCCTTGGAGAGATCAATATCGTTCTTCTCGCGCCGCTCGACCGTCGTCATCAGGTTCGCGTAGGCGGCCTGCTGGTACTTCGCCATGTCGAGCGCCTGCGTGTTGGCGTCCTTCCACTGCTGATAGGCGGACGTGGCGGCCTCGATGTCCTTCTCTTTGAACGCTTTCATGACCGCCGCGCCGGCGTTCAGCGCCGTCGTCATCGGCGTGCGCGTGAAATGCGAAGCCAGCATAGCGAAGCCCATCGCCAACGAGCCCCACACCTGCATCGGGTTCGACGCCTCCGGCGCCTTGTAAGGCGCGGGCGGCTTGTAGACCGGCGGCTTGTTCTGGTCGAAGTAGTCCTCGAGCTTCTCGTTGCGCTTGCTCGTGTCGGCGCGCACCGTGTCGATCTTGCCGGCTAAATCAGCCTCCTTGGCGTCGAACGCCTTCAACCGCTCGTCCGAATCGGCAAGTGGGCTCGGCTGCGACGTGAGCGCCGCGGCGGCGCTACCGGAAGAAAACGGATCGGCGGCGAGCGGAAAAGCGGTCGGCATCGATCACCCCACAGCCTTTAAGCCCATGCCGGCCATCCCGCCGGCGAAATTGGCGATCGAAGCCGACAGCGCCGCGTCCTGCTTGATCGAAGCGTCCATCAGGCTCTGATAAAGCTGAGCCGAGAACTCGCTCTCGCTGACGCCCTGCTGAAGTAGGTTCGTGGCGATCTGCGCGCCCTGGCTGACTGTCGTCTGCGAAAGATTGGCGAGATCCTGAGCCTCCGCGCTCGAACCCGTCTGGCCGCGCGAAGCGTACTGCGAACGGATCGTCGCCGCAGCGGAATCATGCGCCGACGACAGCCCTGCCGAAACACCGGGCGGCAGCGTGCCAGAAGTCAAGTAGGACTGAAGTTCCTGGCCCTGCGCCGACATCTGCGCCGCCTCGGCGCTGACTTGGCCCTGGTAAGCTGGCTTCTTGTCTCCTTGCAAAACTGACGACAGCAAGCCACCGGCGCTCAGCGCCAGTGGCCCGTAGGACTTCAGCATACCAAGCACGTCAGCCCCCGCCTTTGCGCCTGGGCCAAGAGCGCCTGCAACTTCTGCTCCTGGTGCGGCCGTAGTCGCTGGCGCAGCTGCGCCGGGCGCCGCGGCAAGGCCCGTCGGCGCGCTCGACGTCCCGAGCGCCGATGCGGCCGTGTCGCCGGTCAGACCTGACGACGTGCCAGCGCCACCGCCGGCGCCAGTCAGCGATGAATCACCGAGACCAAACTCGCCGGTGGCGCTCGGCGCCGCCGCGGCGCTGGCAGGCGCAGCAGCGCCAACAACCGACCCTGCCGGCGCACCAACGCCAGGTGCAGCACCAGAAGCCACGGCAGTTCCAGGCGCTGTTGCGGTGTCGAGACTCGTACCAAGGGAGCCAGGTACGCCAGCGCCCATTGCTGGCGTAGAACCAAGCGCGGGCATGTCCGAAGTAGCCCCAGTAAGAGCCGAGCCTAAACCGCTAAGAGCGCTCCCCGTTGCATCAGCGGCCCCAAATCCAGCCGCCAATTCAGCATCTGTAGTGCCGGCCATCCCAAGACCTGTCACGACAGACCCTACATCCAAAGGCGCAGTCGCGCCCGCCAAAGCCAATGGTGCGCCAACGTCAGCCGCGACGGTCGCGCCAGCGCCAAGCGCCGCGCCAGCCGCGCCAATGCTGTCCGTGATGGCCGCAATAATCGGAATCGAAACGCATCCCATCGTCAGTCTCTCAGCCAGAGATAGTACTCATGCTTGATCAGCACCGCTTTGAGCCGTCTGAACCATACTCCAAGACGAGCCCCGCGGCCAAGCATTCGGTGGTGCATCAGCGCGTAGTCGGCGCCGGCCGCCTTGAGGCCGGGAAGCGAAAAAGTCAGCATCCGATAGCCGAGGCCGGCGAACCGAGGGTCGACGTAGATCGCGCCCTGGTTCGCCACGATCAGCCCCTTCGATTCGATGTCAGGCATCAGGCTCCATGAGAAATAGCCGACCAGACGACCGCCGACCCGCGCCCCGACCACGCGAAGCACCCCGGCCCTTTCCGCGTCAATCATCGCCTGCTCGTCAATTTTGCACGGCCTTTTCTTGGCGAGAACGCCCTCGACCTCGTTGAAATGTGCTCGCACCAGCACTTCGCCTTCAGGCCACGCCGACGCCCACGTCTCCCATGCAATAACCACGGGATCATCCATGACCGACAGCCGAACAGTGCGCTGCAACCTCCCGCTTCATCGCATCAATCGAGACTTGATTCGCTGCAACCTCCCGCAACTCAGCTACGAGATCGATCTGGACATTGACGTGCGCCCATCGCGCGTCCCACTCCGGCTTCCAGCCATAGATAAGGCAATGCTCGAACATGCGCCGACGGTTCTTCTGCTCGTACAGATCACGAAACGACATCGACAGCACGCCTGGCTCGCGCTCGATCTCGTCGAGAATAGCGTCGCGCTCCTCCAGATCCCCGGCGCGCGGCACGATCCCAAACTGCGACAGGCTCAACTTCACATCCTCAATCGGCCGCCGCACGACGGCGATCGCCGCTGCGGGAAACCGCTCGCGCAGCAGACGCCAGCCTGCCATCGCACCGGTCTCGACCGTGCCGATCATACCGCTATCGAAGTTGTGAAAGAAGTCGTCTATCGAAGCGCTCCGCGCCGCGATGTCGTGGCCGACACACTCGCCACTGTACGACAGATACTTCGAAAGCCACGCCGTTCGGCTGCGAGGAAGAGCGAAAACGACGAACGGCCTCACACTCAAATCTCCAATTTCAGTTCGGCTTGCTGATGCTCGAGATAATGGAGACGCACCCACGCCTCGAACTGTGGCTTGTCGCCGAAATTGACGTCCTGCAAATCGCTGCTTTGCAAGCCGAGAACACCGTTCATGTCGCCGTGAAGCTGCGAGTTGTTCTGCAAGAAATCGCCGATCGCGTTAGAGTCGATCGGGTCGACCTGATAGTCGCTCAGATCGGCGCCATATTTTGTCTTGATCGCCGCACGGATACGGTCGTGGCTGTTGCGATGGTCCCACGAAAACCGATTCCAGCCGTCAGGCGTTTGCGGGAGATTCTCGAGCGCTGCCAGCATATCATTCGCCAGTTCGATTACTGCGCCCAGCGGGGCGAGTCGGTCCTGGCTCAACCTGCGGAGATGTCCACGGCTCATCGCGATTCCACCCCATCCCCCGCCACGACGCGGTCCCGTTGACAGTCTGAGCTAAAAAACCGTCAGCGCCGCGCGGATTCTCGCCGCGAGCGACGTTCTTCTCAAAGTCCATTTTGACGCCGGTGGTGCGCATGGCCATGGGGTTTCTCCTCACGTGAAGAACGCGTCTTGCTCGATGTAGCCTATCACGAGATCGGCCAGGGTGAAATCAGGACTGTTGCTGGCGAAGCGTAAGCCCATCGAAAAGAAGGCGTTGCCCTGGATCGACGTGCCCCAAACGTTCCAAGCCGGCGCCGGGGACGCTATGGCGACCTGGTTGAGGAACGGCGCCGACACGCCTTCTGGCACGGTGACGGCGAAGCCGTTGATCGCGCCGCCGCCCATACCGGAGATCGTCGCCGTCAGCGCGCCGCTAATTCCGACCTCACCGATGGAGTTGTCCTGCGCCTGCATCCAAACGCCTTGCGCCGCCTTTTCGATGAAGATGCGGTCGGACCCGTAGAGCTTCGTGTCAAACCGCGACTGAAGGTTTGACGACGGCGCTGAGAACAGCGGGTAAATTGAAATCCCGTCAGTCCCAAAAGCATTGTATATGGAGCCGGTCTTCTGCGTAGAAATGAATTGAAGACTGACTGTTTGCGACATGACAGCCCAGTCCTTCTCGTTCCACGTCGCCATAACGTTGCGCGTCGCGCCCGTGTCGGGATCGACGACCGTCATCAGCAGCAGATAGTGCTTGATGTTGAAGATCGTCGCGATTGCCGAGCACGGCGTCACCGCACCCGCCGTCGGCGGGAAGATCGCGTTGGTGAACAACTGGTCAAGCTTGCCGCTGATCTTGGTCGCCGCGCCGCCGTACAGACCGTAGATCCCGGCTCGATTAGCAAAAATCGTCGAGCGACTAAAATCCTGCAGCGAATCGCGCCACGCGCAACCCACCTGCGGATCGACGTTCTGGTAGTTGAACGTCGTGGTCGACGGACTGCCCGACGTGTTGACGTTGGAAATAACGCTGACCGAGCCGTTGCCGAGCGCATAGAGATAGCCCGACGATTGGCGGACCTGCGTGTATTGGAGATCGAGAAAAGCGTCGGTGTTGACCGCGCTGACGCCGCCATCCGAAGTGGCGAAATCGACAAACGATCCTGGTGCAGACGCCTGCCAATTACCGCCAGGCGGCAGCGTCGAATATGGTGACGGCGCTGGATCAAAAATCCACATCCGCGACAGATAGGTCTCCATCACCGAACCGCTGACGCCAAACGGCATCAGCGTCAGCGTCGCCGCGGCGGCGTTGTTGGCGCCGGGCTGAACGATAACCGCAGGCGCCGTCGTGTAGTACTGACCGACAGCCGACACTTCAACCGAATCGATCGACGTTGGTGCATACAAAACCGTGGCGCCGGCGCCTGAACCGCCACCGCCGGTGAACGTAACTTGGACCGGATCTGTGTAGCCGAAGCCGGGGTCCGTCAACGTGATGTAGCCCACCGCGTCGCCGTCAAGAACCGCCGCCGCCGCGGCGTTTGAGCTGCCACTGCCACCGCCAACGAACGCTATCGTCGGCGCTGAAGTGTAACCAGAGCCGCCTGCCGTCAGATTCACCGAGGCAACTCTCGTTGCAGTGAGCACCGCAATCGCAACAGCGCCTGCGCCTGCGCCGCCGATGAGCTCCAGCAGCGGAACTGACGTGAAACCGCTACCGCCATTAGCGACTGCTATTCCACCAACGCCTATCGGAACCAGAACGGCACTCGCCTGAGCGCCGACGCCACCACCAACGATGAGCACGCCTGGCGCTGTCGTGTAGCCGGAACCGGCGTTGGTCATCGTGACTGCCGTAATGGCCCCACCGACGATCGTCGCCGCCGCCGCAGCGTTCACTCCGCCGCCACCACCCGTGAATTGAACGCTAGCGAATGTGTAGCCCGAACCGGGAACCGTGACCGTCACGCCGGCGACAGACGTCGCAGTGAGCGCGGCAACGAGAACCGGCGATGTGTCGGTCCCGCCGCCACTGAACGCTACCTGGACGACATCACCCGGCTCATAGTTCGAGCCTGGATTGGTGATGTTCATCTCGACGATCTGACCGCCGATAATGACTGGTGTAATCGTGATACCCGAGCCGAAACCGCCATAAACCGTCAGGTTCGGCAGTGACGAATAGGCTGCGCCTCCCGAAGTGAGGTTGACGCCAGCTGGCGCGACTGTTCCGGCCGAATAGAGCAGCACGCCGTCCCATGCCCAGTAGTCGTCCTGCGTGTTGCGATTGCTGATGAGCAGATACTGCGTGCCCCACTGCCGCGCGTAGGGCAGATAGCCGGTCGAAGCCTGGTAAAACATACCGGGCGGGCCGATCTTCGTCTGCGCCAGCGACGACATGCTGACTTGGATAGCCGAGCCGTCGGAAAGGAAAACAGCACAGTAATAAACGATTCCAATGTTGAAGAAGCACTTCCAAACGATTGTCAGGCCGCCCGGCGCCGTGAAAATCGGCGTGCCTTTGTCCCACACCGTGCGCAGGTTGCCGTCACCCAGTCGAACGAAGTTCTCCAGCCACAGGAACTCGTTGTCAGCGATCGCCACTGGCGACGCCTGAACGTTCATTCCACCGAACGGGAATGGGCTATAGGTTTTGAATCCATCCGGCAGGCCGAGCGACTGCTGAGCCTTCGACGAAAGCTGGCCGCGCGGATCAGGCATTGCGCGCCTCCGCGGCGGCGCGCTCGGCGTCGAGCACCTTCTGGAATGCCTCTCGCGTGCGTGCGATCGTCATCGTACTGGCGGCAATCGCGGCGCGCTGCGCCTCACGAATCTTCTCAGTTCCGGGCTGCGAGCCGAGATCGATCAGTGTGTCGAGCAACAGCGCCAGCGTCGCCGTGCGCACCGGCGTCTCGACGCGCGCCGGATCGAGCCCGTCGCGAATCACGCGGGCCTGAGCGATCGTCGAAGCAGTGTGATCCTGCGGCATTGACACTACGCCAGAGCTAGTATAGGGGTGTAAATCTTACCACTGTGAAGGCCATAGAGATGTCCAAACGCGGCGAGCCTAGAAGCAAGCTCACGAAATTGCAAAGAGAAAACATGATAAGGGACTACTACGACGGAGTTAAATATAAAAACTTGGCAGTTAAGTACAGCGTCAGCGACTCCGCTATATCCAGTATAATTTATCGCGCTAAACTCCCGTTTAACCGGCTTGTTGTCGCAGAAAATGACATCAGATACGCAGAAGATTTCTGCGAAAAACAGCGTAAACTCTCTATAGTGGTAAGCGTAATAGAAGACCCCTCTTTCATACGCAATGGTAAATCTAAAAATGTCGACGAACGCGCTTTTGACACGATTACGCCAGAAGCCGCTTATTGGCTCGGCCTTCTCATGTCGGATGGCTCGGTTCTGCACATACCGTCGCCAAACATAGTTCTTCAACTTACTACTCCTGACGAGTACCAAATTGAAGCATTCAAATCGTTTCTTAAAAGCAAACACAAAGTATCGTATCTTCCTCAAAAAATTACCTCCCAAGGCCTCACGCAAAGACCAAGAGCAAGAATATCTATTGTATCCAAACGACTCGGATATGTGCTTTCTAAATTTGGTATAATTCCTAATAAGTCTAAAAATGCTTGCGCCGCACATATACATAACCACCCTGACTTTTGGAGAGGTATGATAGACGGCGACGGGCATATTGGGGAGAATAGTTTCACACTTATAGGAACAAAGGCTATAATATATCAATTTAATGATTTCTGTAAAAATCTGTGCCCTCAGATCCACATAAGGCTGTTTGAACGAGGAAATATATGGGGCGCCAATATAAACGGCAAATCCGCATCCATAATTCTCTACAGCCTGTACCATGATAAGACACCGTGCTTGGCTAGAAAATCACGTGCTGCTACCGCTCTGTACTGCAAACACATATATTCTACAGATAAGAACTATAGTATGACTTGACCTTGCCGCCGTCCACGGCGACACGCGCGACGCCTATGCCGCTGGCGAACTGATCCTCCATCGCCTGCGCCTGAGCGTAACGGCCGCGCGACATGAACGAAAACTTGGCGGCGCCGAACATCAACGCGTCCTGAAACCCGCTAGGGATGACGTCGAAGTCGTCGTCAGTGTTCAGGTTCTTCGGCGTGCAAATCGCGTCGAGCTCCATCTCGGTCGCCTGAGACGGCGCAGGGTACACCCAGATCTCGCCCTGAGGCCCGTCATTGTAGACCGACCACAGCACCGGCCATGACGTGTTCAGCACCGAATAGGCGCGCGCGTAGGCCTGAAGGTCGTCCCAAGGCATCCAGTCGAGTTGCGGTCGCGTCGTGCCACCCCAGTTGACCGCCAGCGCGACAGCGTCGATCACCTCGTCGCAGCCGGCATACTGAGCCTGAAGAGCAGGATTGAAGAAGCCGACGAATGGATAGCGCTCGACGCCGGGAATCGTCATCATCGCATTCTGCACCGCGCCATATGACCCCGACAGGGCCTGCGGAAAAGCGCCGGGCAGCGCGCCGGGCTGCATCGCGCCGGGGATCGCGTAACCCGGCTGTGCGCTCGCGCCGAACGCCGATTGACCCGTCACCAGCCGGCGAATGCACGCCGTGCGCTTGGCGCAATCACGCCTCGCTTGATTGCACCACCTAACTAGCTGACTTCTCGACGTGAATGAAAAATTAGGGTCATTCAACAGTTGAGATGCGTCATTGATGATCTGGGATAGCGGCATGGCACACCAATGAAAAGCCCGCGCCCGCTGTTCGCAGGCGCGGGCTCTGAAACACCGTCAGCGTCGTATTAGTCCTTGAGCGGATCGACCGGAGCGACCGGCGTCTTGATGT
>Ga0302319_10018017_pt1 | contig 12903 bp, 14 predicted proteins | sample Bog_T0_2_FD_203319 | JGI IMG/M metagenome (GOLD analysis project Ga0302319, IMG submission 203319) | Peat permafrost microbial communities from Stordalen Mire near Abisko, Sweden - Bog_T0_2 | ecosystem: Environmental > Terrestrial > Soil > Wetlands > Peat | place: Sweden: Abisko, Stordalen Mire...
AGCGGGAAGGCGACCAGGATGCCCTTCATCGGGATGTGGTGCTCAAACGCGGGGCGCTTCGAGAAATGGTGGCCCGGCCCCTCCTTGTCGCCGTGGATGTGCCGCGTCAGCCCGCCCTCCCTGTAGCTCGCCACCCGGTTGCGCAGGATCAGGTCGTGCATGCGCCCGCACACGTTGATCGGGTCGATCTGGACGTAGCCAAGGTGGCTGATCACCGAGCCGATGTCCGGCGCCTTGGAATCCAGCAGCGTCGCCCGCAGCATGAAGCGGCGCGCCTCGATGCGGGAAACCTTCATGGGCCCGAGGGCCTCGTCGGCTGCGAGCGGGCCGGGCCGGGAGGAGGCGTTATCTTGCCGAACGAGGCGGCCGGCACCGGCGTCGGCGCGGGCCTGAGCTTCCTGAGTTCCTCGTCGTAGTCGTGGATGCCCGCGGCGATCGCCCCCGCGATCGCGTCGCGGTACGGGGCGGTCGCGAGGCTCGGCCCCTCGGAGTCGCTCGAGAGGAACGCCGGCTCGACCAGGATGCCCGGGCACGCGAGGCCGCGCAGCACGGCCAGGTGCTCGAACTTCTCGCCGCGGTCGCCGTTGTGGAGCGCGTCCAGCAGGTGACGGTGAAGGTAGCTCCCGAAGAGCGTGTTCCAGGCCGCGAATGCGTTCACCGGAGCGTTGCCCGCCTCGGAGTCGTTCGCCTTGCCCGGGCTCCAGGAGTCGGTGGAGCGCTGGCCCTTCCACGGGAAGGACATGACTTCGACGCCCGCGGTCTTCGAGTTTGGGTACGTGGAGTTAAAGTGGATGCTGATGAAGAGGTCTGCGGACCAGTCGTTCGCGATCGCCGCGCGGCTTTCCTTCGGGACCGTGACGTCGGTGTCGCGGATCATCATCACCTTGTAGCCCGCGGCCTCGAGGAGCACGCGCAGGCGAAGCGCCACGTCCAGCGTGTAGGTCTTCTCCATCGTCCCGAGCCTCGGGTTCTCGGTGCCGTGGTCTATGCCGCCGTGGCCGGCGTCAATGACGATGATGTGCGGCTGCCTCGGCAGCGGGCCGCACAGGTCGGGCCTGAGGCGCGGCAGCAGGTGGTACTCGTAGTCGGCGCGGCTCACATAGAAGACGCCGCCGTGCTCGATCACCGGGTCGCCCATGAAGACCCGCAGGCCGTTGACATCCGTGTCGCGGCTCCTGTCGGACACCTTGGCGACGGGTCTGGCGCCGTCCTTCAGTATCTCGGACGTCACCGGGAGGCCGCGCTCCGTCCTCAGGCCCAGGTGAGCCGCGACATCGTCGAGGCTCACATAGTCGATGCCCTTGTTTACGAAGGAGGAAAATTCCGCGCGCGCGACCGGCGCGGCGAGGAGGAGGATCGAGAGGAGGGCGGTTGCCGCCGGGCGCATGGCCGCGGCGACCTCAGGATCCCTCGGCCGGCTCGGCCCCGTCGGCGCCGTCGCCTTCGCCCTGCTCCTGGTCCTCGTCCTTAACGTGGAACTTGGCCTTGCGCTTGTTGGCGGGAAGCGGCGTCAGCATGACGTGGATGTTGCGACCAATGAGCTTCGGGTCGGCGTCCGGGTGGCCCATGCCGGCCAGGTTCACCACGGCCTTCTTCATCACCTCGAAGCCGATCTCGGTGTGGGCCATCTCGCGGCCGCGGAACTTGAGGCGCAACTTCACCTTGTTGCCGTGGTCGAGGAACTCCTCGGCGTGGCGGAGCTTGGTGAAGAAGTCGTTCTCGGCGATGCGGGCAGTGAACTCGATCTCCTTGATCTTGCTCGCCGTCGACTTCACGTGGGATGTCTTCTTCGACTCCTCGTACACGTACTTGCCGAAGTCCATGATGCGGCAGACGGGCGGCGTGGCGTGCGGCGCCACCTCGACCAAGTCGAGGCCCACCTCAAGCGCCAGGTTGACGGCCTTAGGCGTATCCAGAATTCCGAGTTGCTTTCCCTCCGGGGAGATCACGCGCACCTGCGGGACCTTGATGCGGTGGTTGCGACGTATGTTCGCGAACGGATCGTTGTTGCGGCGCTGGTAGGATCCGCTGGGGCGGTTGCCGCCGGGGGCGGCCGGTGCAGGAGTCGGTATGGCCATCAATAATTACAATTCTCTATAGATAAAGTTGGGTGAAGCTCGCCCGGGAGCGCCTCGAACACAACACCTAAACGCTGAAGCTCTCCCCGCAGGAGCAGCTGGCCTTGGCGTTAGGGTTCGTGAACTTGAACCCCCCGGCGATCAGCTGGGTCGAGTAGTCGAGCTGGGTGCCCTTCAGGTAGAGCGCCGTCCTGGGGTCCACGAGCACCTGGATGCCCGAGGAACGCACGAGGATGTCGCCCCGCTTGGGCTCAGGCGCGAACTTGAGCTTGTAGCTGAGGCCGTTGCAGCCGCCGCCGGTTATGGCGACCCGCAGGTACTCCCCCTGTTTCTCGCGGGCTATGAGGGCCCTCACCTTCGTGCCTGCCGGCTCGGTCAGGCGCACCAAGGTCTCGCCGCCCTCCCTGGGCGGGGGCGGCGCCACGGGCGTCGGTGCGGTGCTCAGTTCGGGCATGTGATCCCCACTATCGCCCTTTGCGGGCGCGAATCAAGCGCCGGGCCACTTCTACCGCATTTGTGAAGCTGCGGGGGTCTGCTTTGGCCTTGCCGGCTATCCCGAAGGCCGTCCCATGGTCCGGGCTTGTCCTCACATGCGGCAGCCCGAGGGTCACATTCACCGACTCCTCGAAGTCGACGGCCTTCAAGGGCGCCAGCCCCTGGTCGTGATAAAGGGCCACGGAGACGTCGAACTCGCCCTTCAGCTGGCGGCCGAAGAGCGTGTCGGCGGGCTGGCAGCGGGACAGGTACGGCAGGCGCTGCCTCAGGCCATCGAGGATTGGGTCTATCAGGTCGCGCTCCTCGGTGCCGATGATGCCGCCCTCCCCGGCGTGGGGGTTGAGCCCGCAGACGCCTATCCGGGGCGTGGCGATGCCGTCGGCGCGAGCGAGCTCGTCAGCGGCCAGGACCGCGCGCTCGATGCTGGCTCGGGTCAGGTGGGCCGCGACGTCCTTAAGCGGGATATGCCAGGTGACGAGCGTCACGCGGAGCTTCCCGCCGCAGAACGCCATCGTCGGCTCCCCTCCCCAGCGCGACGCGAAGAACTCGGTCTGCCCAGGGAACGCCCAGCCGATGGCGGCCATGCGCTCCTTGCTGACCGGGCCCGTGACGACGCCGGAATATTCACCGGAAACGCAGAGCGAGGCGGCGCGCTCCAGCGCGGCCCATGCCGTCAGCGATCCCTCGCCGTCGGGCTCGCCCGGGACCGCGGCGTAATCCTCGGTGCCGACGGCGATCCTCCTCGGTCCCTCCGGGAGCGAGGAGAGCCACCTCGCCGGTCCAATGACGGCCATCTCCCCCACGCCCTCCGGCCTTGAAGAAAGCCACGACGCTATCACCTCGGGGCCAACACCGGCCGGATCCCCGCACGCGATGGCGATCCGCTCGCTCAATCTTCCTTTTCGTCCGCGCTGTCGTCGGCGCGGTGCGCCTCGGAGCGGCGAGCGCGCGCGATGCCGCGCGTCCCCTCGGTGATGAACTGCAGGAAGCGGCATGCCTGCGGGGACTTGAACTTGCCCGTCGCGATGGCGTCGCTCGCCAGCTTGCGGATGTTGCCCTGCTGGAAATACATGAGCCTGAAGGCCTCCTTGAGCTCGCGGATCGCCTCCCGGGGCACCCCCCGCCTCCTGAGCCCGATCAGGTTAAGGCCGGCGACTTCGTCGCGCTCCGCGGCCATGACAAAGGGCGGGATGTCCTTGGTGATGCGGGAGAGCCCCCCGATGATGGCGCCCTCCCCTATCCTCGTGTTCTGGTGGTAGGCCGAGCCGCCCCCGAGCACCGTGTTGCTCTCGATAAGTACGTGGCCCGCGATCAGCACCGCATTGGCGATCACGACGTTGTCGCCGACGAGGGCGTCGTGGGCGACGTGCGAGCAGGCCATCAGCAGGCAGTTGGCGCCGACGACGGTGTTCTGCCCCTTGTGCATCGCGCGGTTCACCGTGGCGAACTCGTGGATGATCGTGCCCGACCCGATCGTGGCGCCGGAGGGAATCGAGGTGTCGAACCTGAGGACCTGCGGGTCGCCCGAGATGACGGCATAGGGATGGACGATCACCCTGTCGCCGAGTACGGCCGAGGAGCGGATGATGGCCCCGGCATGGATGACGCAGCCTTCGCCGAGGGTGGCGCCCGGCTCAACGATGGCCGTGGGATGGATCGATGAATTCATCTATTGCCGTAGAATCTCAAAATAGGCGGGAGGGAGGGCGAGAACGTTTTCAACGCGCCTACGGGCCCGCGGGCTCCGCGGGGGCGGACCTCGCCCGCCTCGCCGACTGCATCCGGTCCGAAAGCAGGTCGAGCTGCGCGTCCTTGAGCAGGTCGTAGTTCTTCAGCACCCGGATCACCTGGAGCGTGTCGCTCTTGCCGTAGTTCCTGTTGGCGTCGATCTTCTCGATGAGATCGAGGAGCATGGAGCGGAAGGAGAGGATTCCGTCGACACCCTTCTCCTTGAGCATCTCGACGCTCTGCGACCTGAAGGGCTCCGCCGTCGGCAGCGCCGGAAGGACGAGAATCTTGGCGACATCGCTTCCTATCCCGTCGCTCTCCGTTGGGAACAGCCGCGCAGCCTGCTTGAGGACGTTTTGCTCCAGGAAGCCGAATATCTCCGGCGAGCCCTTGAGCATCGTAGGCGTAAATACATCCGTGTGCCACGGCTTCACCGCGACCACGGCCTGGTGCACGAACTGGAGTTCGGAGGAGAATAGGAAGAAGTCGGGATTTCGGCTGCCTTTCTTCCAGGTCGGGTTGTGCACGAGGAGGTCGATCTCCTCGTCACCGGTCTTCCTGCGCGCCTGCACCTGGTACTTGCGGACCTGCCGGACGAAAAATCCGTTCTGCTCGAAGAACTCGCGGACAATGCCTTCGTCGATTGCGGACATTTCCTAATATCTAGGGGCGACTGGCAGCGAACACACGTAATTTCTCCGGGAGTCGGCGCCAGCGGGGTGTCAGGAGCATCCGACCTCGCGCCACACGGCCTCGACCTCGGCGAGAGGGACGTCGCCCTTGACGATGGCCTCGCCAAGGGATTTCAGGACGATGAAACGGAGCGAGCCCGAGCGCACCTTCTTGTCCCTGGCCATCGCGGCCATGAGGCCCTCGGTGGAGAGCGAGGCCCGAAGGCGGGTCGGGAGCGCGTGGGCGATCAGGACCGCCTCGATGCGGGACACCTCGGCGTCGCCGACCAGGCCCATGCGCCTGGAAAGGCGCGCGGCGGCGCAGAGCCCGACGGCAACGGCCTCGCCGTGCAGGTATGCCCCGTAGCCCGTCACCTGCTCGATCGCGTGGCCGAAGGTGTGCCCAAGGTTCAGGAGGGCGCGGCCGCCATCGTGCGCGGTCTCCCTCTCATCGGCCTCGACGAGCTTCGCCTTTATCCCGCAGCAGACCCGCACGGTCCATGCGAGGCGCAGGTCGCCCGCGGTCAGGGGTGCACGCTCAAGGTCCTGGAAGAGCAGCCGATCGCCGAGGAGAGCCGTCTTGATCACCTCGGCCATGCCCGCCGCGAACTCGCGCGGGGGAAGAAGCTTCAGGAAGCCGGTGGCGTTGAAGACGCCGCGCGGCTGGTGGAAGGCGCCGGCAAGGTTCTTGCCCGCCTTCAGGTTCACGCCCGTCTTTCCGCCTACCGAGCTGTCGACCATGGAGAGGAGCGTCGTCGGCACCTGGTAGTAGTCGACCCCGCGAAGGTACGAGGCAGCGGCGAAGCCCGCCAGGTCCCCGACGACGCCGCCGCCGACTGCAAAGACCACGCCGGACCTGTCCAGTCCCTGGGCCGCGAGGAAGTCCAGGGCGCGTCCGAGCTCCGGGATCGACTTCGACTCCTCGCCCGAGGGGACGATGAGCGTCGGCGCGTCCGCGAAGAGGTCCCTGAGCGTGGCCGCCTGGATCGTCGCCACGTTCCGGTCGGTGATGACCGCGATCCTCCGGGAGGCCGCGGAGAGCTCCGAAACGAGGGACCGCACCTCGGCGGTCAGGTCGGCGGCAAACTGGATCGAGTAGGATCTCTCGCCCAGGCTCACGTTCAGGGTATCAGGCATGATGGCCCTCCACCTTGGGCGCTGGCGCCCCTCCTGTCCACGGATTTGAGGCGCCGGCCGCTCAGGCCGTGGAGATCTCGCGTTCCGCAGCCTTCCTCCGGAAGTGCCTGACGATCGGCCGGCGCACAGCCAGGTGGTAGAGGCCGACGACCACGACGATGCCCATCGCGGAATACACCATGCCCTCGAGGGTGGTCGGGACGGCGGGCCTGTAGATGCTGAGCGTCGCGCGCGCGATGCCCCAGTCCGCGTGGGTCAGGAAGATGAAGGGCCTCGTGAGCGTCGAGGCGCCGCGGAGCGCCGCGTCGGAGGCGGCCAGCGTGTCCACGCGAGCCACGGCCACCTGGACGACGCCTCCCAGCTTGCCCATGGCCGGATCAGGATTCTGGGCCGCCGAGCTCACAAGCTGGTCGAGCGTCATCCCGGCCTGGGCGGCGGCGTCCTTGAACTTGCCGACGGCGATCCGCGCCTCGTCGAGGTGGCCCTCGAGGCGCTGGAGGTACTGCTGCATGAACTCGGGGGCCTGCGAGAAAAGGACCGCGCCCACGACGCAGAGCACGCGGTCGAGGAGACCCTCGGCTCCCTCTGAAACGGATCGGATGATTGGGGGCACTGCCACCCGTGCAGTGTCACATGCGCGCGACGTGCTTGCCATCCGAATCATCCACGGACCGGGCCGCATTCTGCATGGAGGCTGCGGCCCTCCCGGTGTTTTCCCAGGGCGCCATGCCCCCGACGAGGGACACGGCCTCCGCGGGGCGCGCACCCGCGAGTCGCTCCCCGGCCCCGGTTCCTCCCCCGGGGTACCCAAGCCCTCCACCGGCGGACTGCGCGAGGCTGAAGGCAAGCTTGCCCGCGGCTGCCGCGTGGCTCCCGGTCGCCTTTGCGGCCTGCGCCATGAAGGACGCCCCTGTCGTGAGGACGCGGTGGAGGAACACGGGCCCCATGACCGAGACGACGCAGACCCAGATCACAAATCCAATCCCGCCGACCAGGATCGAGAGGAGCGCCGCCAGGTTTCCCATGAACCAGTTGCCGAGCGCCGTCTCCATCGTGCGCACCTGGGCCTCGGTCATCGCTCCTGCTGTGACCGAGCTCCACTGCAGGATCGCCACCATGTCCGGCACGCGGCTCGTGCCGGCAATGAGTGATATGAGCGCATTGTAGAGTGCTATCGTTCCGGTGTGGCCGATGGCCCAGGCGACGGGCCAGAGGGCAAGCGAGACCATGTGCATCACGTAGGACTGCGCCGACTGGCGGCTGAAGTGGCCGTCGGGCATCGAGTACATGCCGATGAAGAGCGGAAGCATCATCGTGCCGGAGACGGCGAGGAAGTAGCGCAGCTGCTCCATGAACCAGACGATGGCGGCGGCAACGAGGAGCAGCAGGTAGAGGGGCAGGACCGTTGCGGCAATCAGGAGGCACTTCAGCATGGCCGACCCGAAACCCGCAGCCATCGCGGCCATCCGCACCATCCCGCTCCATGTCTGCGAGGCGCTGGAGGCATAGCCCGATGCGGTGTCCCAGAGGGCGACGCCGTAGGCCTCGAGGTAGCCGAGGACGCTTCCGTCGTTGGCGCTCGAGATGAGCGCGGCGTGGCCAGACGGGCCCTGGGGCTGCGAGAGGGCGCTCGTGCCGAGGACGTCGAAGAGCCGGTTTAGCTCCGGCATCGCGTACGCGGCCTTCACGCAGGCCGTCGTGAGATTCCTAGGGCCGCCCGAGGAGGACTCGTAGAGCGAGTCTGCAGCCTCCATTGCCGATCGCATCAGGAACGGCGCGCCTACCATGAAGGCGATTACGATCCAGGTCTTGGCCATCTCCCCAAGCTTGTCCTCGCCGCCCGAGCGCTGCGCGCGCAGCACAAAGCCCCAGAGGACGAAGAGGGCCCCGAATGCGGTGAAGATCCAGCCGATGCGCCCGAGAACCGAGGGCTGCCCGGCGTTTCCGTCGGTCAGTCCCTGGAAGACGACGTTTCCATCGTAGCTATTGAAGACATCGAGGAGGTCGGACACGGGCGCCGTGTCGGCAAGGATGGGTATCAATTGGAGGCTCCCCCCGCATCCGCGGTCGTCCAGAGCTTCACTCCCGAGTAGTCCGACGCGGGCGGCGCGTGCGCCGGCTTTTGCAGAGTGGAGATACGTTGCGATTCGGCGGCCTGGGTCCTCGAGGACATGCCGGAACTAAGCGCAGCCGACTCCGCCAGTCCCTGCTCGTCGGCCGCCTGCGAGCGCGCGCCGGACTCCGCCGATGCCTCGCGGTCGCCGATCTCCAGGTCGTCGAGGACCGCCCTCCTGCGTGCGGCCATCACTTGGTCCTGCGACTGCAGCTGGCTGATCTCGGTGAGGATCGACTGCTTGGCGGACTCGGTCGTTGCCGAGCGAAATCGCGACCATGCCGACGTGAGTCCGGCCGCGATAAGGGCCCTGACAGCCTGCTCCCTCGCCACCTGCCCATGGAGCTGCTGCGCGGCTGAAGAATTTTCCGCCAAAGAACCATAGAGGGAAAGGTCTCGGGCCTGCGCCTGGCCATAGACGGACATCGAGGTTCCCGCGCCCGAAGCCTGCAGAAGCGAGGCGGCGCCGGCCGACTGGGCCTGTGCGCCGAGCGATTGCCAGGCTCCCGCAAGGTCCGCCTGTGTCGAGAGACCAGGCCCGACGGCAGCGGCCCCGCCGGTGACGGCACCCAAGTCCGAGAGCGCCGCAACCGCGGCCCTCGGGTCACCCGCATAGCTCTTCAGGTCGCCGGCCACCTGGAGCGTGCCCTGCGCCGCGGCCAGCTCGCTCGACATCCGGTCGAGCTCGGCCGCCCAGTTCGCGGCCTCGGCGGGATTTGCGATCACCGTGACAAACGATGTGTCCGCGACACCCCAGAAGGCGCGCGCACCGGCGCCACTGATCAAGGCCAGCAAGAGAGCGCCGAGCGCCGCCTTCATGCGGCGGCTCATGGCGTGACTCCCTCTGCTGGAACGGGCGCAGGGATGAATACCGGCACGGCCACGGTCTCGGGCGCGAGCTTGCGGCCGTCCGGGGCCCGGCCGGTTTCCTCCCACGTATAGTATTCCGTCTTGCCGGCAGACTGTCCTGGGCGCGCTGCCTCGAGCGACTGCCTGGCCCAGTAGAGCTGCTTCACCGCATCGGCGGCTCCCAGCAGGTAGCCCTCATCGAGCGCCTTCCTCCGGGAGTCCTGCGGCGAGGAACATCCGGAAGCGCCCAGGAGGGCGATGAGGGCCAGCCGCCTCATGCTCCCTGCCCTCCCGATTCCGCGATCACCCCGTCAAAGACAGACGGGTACTTGGCCAGGGCCCTCGTTCGACGGTCGAACACTTCGCCGGAGGATTCTGCGACGTAGAGCATCGCGGGATCCACCTCGACCCGCACCGTGCCGCATGTCGGCGTCTCGGTCTCCCTTGAAAAATAGGTGAAGTAGGAGGCCCGGCGCGAACCCGTCTGGTGCTCGACAAGCGGGTGCTGGAGTATCGCCCGCTGCGCGGCACCGGGAAGGCCCACGACGCGGGCGATGCGCGCCACCTGGTCGGCGTTGTTCTGGCGCATGAGGAAGTACTGCTTGCACTGCCCAAGCAGCAGGTCCGTCAGCGCCGGGTCGATGTCGTCGACCTGCGACGGCTCCTGGAAGGCGCCAATGAAGACGCAGCGGTACTTGCGCATCTGCGCCAGCAGCTCCTTCACGAAATCGCTCGCCCCGGGAATGAGGAGGATGCGCCTGAGCTCGTCCAGGAGCATCACCTTGGAAGCCGCACGAGGGAGCGTCAGGATGTGCTGGCGCACGTGGTCGAAGACGACAAACCCCGCGAGCTCCTTGAGCGTCCCGTCGGGAAGCCGGCTCGTGTCGAGGTGCAGCCCGCTCCCGCGGACATCCACGTTTGTCGGGCCGTCCAGGAACCCACCGACGACGCCCCCGGAGCGCAGGCCCTTTGCGAGCTCCGACGAGAGGAAGTCGAGCTCCGAGGCGACGCCCGCGCTGCGGTGGTGCGGGAGCCTGCCGTGGCGCATGAGGGCGACCAGACCGTCGAACCGCGGAAAGTCCGGGGCGCCAAACTGGGTGAAGACGAGCGACTCGGCCGCCGCCCTGCCCTGCGGGCTTATGGAGTGTCGCAGGATCTCCTCCTCGCCTACACAGCCAAGGAGCTCCGCTGCGCGGGCGGGGTCCGACCGCTCAAGATCCACAAGTGCCAGGTAGCCGTCCTGGAAGTCGTCGTCGCCGGACCTCATCTTCTGGGTCGCGACCGCGCGCCTCGCCAGGTGGCGCCAGAGAGACTCGTTCGCGTTCTTCCAGTCCTGGGCGCAGTCCTCGAAGTGGCTTCGGACGTACTCGCCTATCAATCCCTCGCGGCGGCGGTTCCTGTCCTCGTCCCTCGAAAGCCCGACGAGCTTCATGCAGGTGCGAACGACCCGCGCCATCGTGGACGACGTGAGCGGTAGGCCGTGCGTGTCGAACGGGTTCAGCGTCTGGTCGCCCGACTCCCGAAGGATCAGGCTCTGCATGCCGCACAGCTGGGCCTGCGTCACGAATGCCATCCCCTCCTCCTGGTAGAAGCGGTAGGCCCATTCGCAGTCGGTCTGGCTCATGAGGTCCATGAGGAACGCCGACTTTCCAGAGCCATTCACCCCGATGACGACGGAGTGCTGCGGCGTTCCGTTCGCGGTCAGGAGGCGGACGCCGACGACGCCGCGCCCTGGGCTGTCGTAGAGCGCCTGCGCTCCCGCGAGGTGACCGGTAAAGGTGGACGACACCGGCATCAGGTCGGCGAGGTTGTGATTCTCGACGTAGATGTCCCAGCCCCTGTAGGTGCCCCCGAGGTTGCCCGGAAGCGTCTCGTAGAACAGGTGCCGCGCCTGCGCGGCATTGTTCACCTGCATGAACTCGGCGCCGTCAATTCCCTGGAGTGCGGTCCGCATCGCGAGGGACTTGGCCGCGATGCCCTCCTCAGTGTCAGCCCAGACGCGGACGACAAAGAGGAGGTTGAAGGGGATCGTCGCCGACGAGAGGAGCGAGTCGATGCGGCCGTGCCTCAGGCGGATATCGTTCTCGACGCCGGCAGCGCGCCGGTCGGAGAGGAACGCGCTCAGCTCGTCAATCTCCCGGCGCAGGCGCTCGATCTCGCTGGAGACCGGAAGCGGGCGAATCGCGAGCGTGATCGCCGCGCCCCGGTTAACGGCGTCCATGACCGGGATCAGCATTCCCGGCCGCGTCCCCCGCGGCAGCTCGCGCATGACGAAGATCGCATGGTAGTTCCCGTCGAAGTGAAGGGCGCTGCCGCGCGCGGAGCCGCGGCCCGTCGTGAACGCATTGAGGTCGCTCCTCAGGCAGTTCGCGCGCACCGACCTCGACGTGTCGACGAAGCCGCTGGCTCCTCCGGGGGTCGAGTGTAGACGCGCGAGGCTCGGGTTCAGGAATTTCCTCAGGTGCCTCGCGTGCGCCTCGTCGCCCATGGCTGACCAGCGCCCCATGGGATGCACCATGCCTAGCATCCGCAGATGGGACTCGAGAGCCGAGGCCGCCTGGGCGAGGAACGCCTCGCATGCCGCGACCGACATGACGTCGCGGCCCTTCAGGCCATCGCATCGGCGCCCAAGGTACACGTTGACGCGCTCCCTCCTCAGGCTGCCTTCCTGGATGCGCCGGTTGTAGTAGGTCCGGCGCACGGCGCAGGTTCTGTTGCACCATGCCGAAGCCCCGTTCTTGCGGGCGACGTACTCGTCCAGCGCCGCCTCGAAGTCGTCCTCCACGGTCCACTGGACCTGGAGCGCAGCCGAGCCGCCGACGGCAGCGAGGATGGCCGCATTCTGGCGGCGAAGGTCCATGATCGTGCGGTTGTCGGCGCTCCTCAGGTCGGGCACCTCGACCTGCGCGCCCTTCGAGAGGCAAGTGTGGGCGTCAAGTGACGCGCCCCACCACAGCATCCCGCCCTCGAACCAGCCCACTGGGAACGTCCGCGCCATGACGCTCCTTCAAGACGCGCGAATCGGGACGCCGCGCCGGGCGAATCGGGCACGCTCGGGGCCACACGCCGCAGACGTGTCTGCCACTATCCTCGGGAGTATCGGCAGCAACAGCAGCGGCGGGTCCGTGAAATCCAGGCGAAGCGCCAGGGCCGTGACCCAAAGGTCGCCCTTGAAGTGCGGGGGTTTACCGACGACCAGGAGCCGCAGGTAGGCGAAGCCGGCGGCAAGAGGCGCGGCGGCCTCGAGTGTTCGCAGGAGCCAGTGGGATCCTACCGACTCTCCGACGAAGTACCGGAGCCCAAGGCCGATGCTGGCAACCAGGCCCGCGAAGAGCGGCCAGAGGTCATTGAACCCGACGCCGTCGAACCCGAGGTAGCCCACGCGGGCCTTCCGGCCCGTGTTGCTCGGCGTGTAAGGCAGAAGGGGCTCGTTTGATTCGGGGGCCATCGCAGGTTCACCAGGCGGGGAGCGTCCCAAGCGTCCAGACAGGGTTCACGATCCCAATCCGGATGGAGAACCAGTAGACGCCGGCGGATATAGCCGGGATCCCGATCGCCCAGGCGGCCTCCTCAAGCTTGTCCTGCTTGTCCTGGGCGCGGTAGGCGCGCTGGCCGTGCTTGATCCCCTGCCAGACGGAGCCGGCAAGGCCGAGGGTGAAGAGCCAGCCGAGGACGTCGGTCGCCTGGAAGGCCGACGCAAGCCTGGGAACGAAGGATGAATAAAGCATGCAAATAAGACATGTCTTTAATGTCTTGTTAAACAAGGCCTAGTTATTCACAAGCTGCCGCTCCGATGCCGTCGGGAAAATCCTCGGCAAGCGCGATCAAAGCC
>Ga0302319_10018019_pt1 | contig 12902 bp, 15 predicted proteins | sample Bog_T0_2_FD_203319 | JGI IMG/M metagenome (GOLD analysis project Ga0302319, IMG submission 203319) | Peat permafrost microbial communities from Stordalen Mire near Abisko, Sweden - Bog_T0_2 | ecosystem: Environmental > Terrestrial > Soil > Wetlands > Peat | place: Sweden: Abisko, Stordalen Mire...
CCTGGAGTCCTGAAGGCGGCCGCCCACGTCATTCTAGAATCCCGCATTTGATATACTTGATGGGAACTGCGGAAGTGGCGAAATTGGCAGACGCACTAGCTTGAGGTGCTAGCGCCGCAAGGCATAGGGGTTCAAGTCCCCTCTTCCGCACCAAAGATTCTCGCCTCCGGCCTGGCGCAACCAAATCCTCACGACTGGAAGGCCTTAGAGCGGTTACAGAATTTACGTACCCCGCGCACTTCGGTGAGAGGTGGCGTTTTCTTGAGGAAAACGCCACTTGGCATCCAGGTTCCTCGGTAAAGCAATTCTGGAACCGCTGTAGAAAGCAGCTAAGAATGCAGATTCTGTTTTACTTCGTGATCGTCCTGCACGTGATTGTGTGCTTCTTCCTGATTGGCGTGGTCCTGTTGCAGCAGGGCCGCTCGGCCGATCTTGCCGGCGCCTTCGGCGGCCAGGGCTCGCAGACCGCCTTCGGTCCCCGCGCCGCGGCCAACGTGCTCACAAAGCTCACCACGTGGGCGGCCATTGTGTTCATGTGCACCTCCATCAGCCTCGTTGTGCTCTTTGTGCGTTCCACCGGTCCGCATTCCGTGACCGAAGGAACACACACGGCACCGGCGAGCGCTCCTGCGAAACCGGGAAAGTAGCAGGGACCAAGGGACCGAGGGAACAAGGGACCAAGAAGACCTAGCCCCTGAGCTTCTTCATTAGCGCAATCAGCAGGCGGCTCACGTCAGCGGAGAGTCTTTCAGCTGATTCATGCAAATTCTGTGCGCCGAAGCCAAGGGACCTGGCAATAATCAATTGCGTTTGCAATTCGCAGGTCGAACCCCTGGCATAGTCCAGGGACTGCAAATACTCGCCCCTTGTCGATCTGCCGTAACCTTCAGCAATATTACTGGCAATAGAGACAGAGGCTCGCCGCAGTTGATTGCTTAAACCGAATTGCTCGGAAGACGGAAAAGCGGCTGTCAGCCGATAAATTTCTGTAGTTAGTTCTATTGCGCGTTGCCATACAATCAATTCCTTGAACGATGCTCCCATGCTTAATACCTCGCATTGTCGATCTGGGGGGAAGCATAGCGTCCACAAGGGCTCGTCTATGTGACCGGCAGCACGGGAGCTGTTATTTACTTGGTCCCTCGTTCCCTTGGTCCCTCGTTCCCTTGGTCCCTGCTTTCTACACTGGTGGCATTGCGTCAACGACGGGCACTCCGGCAGGCGGCGTAAAGCGGAAGATGTCGGCAGGAATCGTCGCATCGGGCTGCTCGTCGGTAAAGGCGAAGCGCGTCGTCGCTCCATCCACTTCCACAATCTCAATGGCGGAGATTGCGCCCGCCGCCGTCACCGTCAGAGCCAACCGCGTCACGCGATTGTCCTGCCCCCTGGGCAGGCCGCTCAGCGTGTAGTGGCCGTTCCCGGCGCTCTCCAGCTTCAACCCCGTCAATTCTTTCTCAAGCTGTGTGTGTCCCAGCAGGAAGCGCAGCGGCGATCGCAGATCGTCCAACTCTTTCGAGGGGAGCCGCTGCACCTGCGCATCGCCCCGCGCGTAGAGCCAGGCGTATCTCCCGTCGAGCAGAAAGATCTTTCCCGCAGGGGTGCTGTACTGCCACAACATGCGCCCCGGTTTGCGCAAAAAGAGCGTGCCGGTCTCCGTGCGCGTCATGCCCAGGCCGGCATAGTCCTCGCGGAATCCGGCCTTGAGCGAGTGCAGTTGATCGTAATGATGGTCGACACGCGCGGCCAGTTCGTGCGCCGTTAACAGGGCAGGCTCTTGTCCAAGGGCCAAAAGTGCGGAAGCACCCAGAACTGCCGAAACCAGCGCCATGCGCCGCAAACCAGCGCCAATCCTCTCGCCGCCACAGCTCATTGCATTGTTTGCGTGCAGCTGGTTCCGCCAGTGGGATCGTATTTGGGATTGCCGCCAAACTGGTCGGAGCAGAAGCCGCGGTTCCCCGTTTTGCCTACGGACGCCGGCACCGCCGTGATCTGGTAACCGGTGACGCGTTCCGTTCCACCCACGGTCACTTTTTCGCAATTTGTGATCTTGAAAATATAGCCCGCCTTGAATCCCGTCGTAGCCAGATCGTTGTCCAGCAATTGCGCCGAGGTTGGCGTGGGAGCGCCCGATCCCGGCACGCCGCCCAGGGACTTCAAGTCGCAGGCGAATCCCAGGGCTCCGTAGTTGGAGTCGTACTCACCCTCGGCCGAGTTAATCACGCGCACCGAGTTGATGGCCGACAGTTCGTTGGCCTTAATCTTCATGCCGCCAATGGTCTTCATTGCCATCAGCATCAGAATCAAAATGACGGCAATCACAATCAGCAGTTCCATCAGGGTAAAGCCGTTAGGCACAACGCCGCGCCGCGAGCGTTGGCAAATAGCAGTCAAAGTCTTGCGATTCATTTTCGGTTCCAGTCCCTCTTGAGCAGGCCCAAAGACGCAGGCCTCATCCGAGAAAATGCTACAACGTATAGGCGCGAAAGGGAAATGGTCCGCTCGAAAAGCAGCTTTTAGCTCTTAGCTATTAGCCGCTAGCTCGATTTGTGCTGGGTTGGCTTCGGCGCCATCATAGTGCTTCTTCAATTGCCCCAGGGCTTGCGAATAATCTCTTGCTTGGCACGAATAAGCTAAAAGCTAAAGGCTAACAGTTAAGTCTCGCTCGCCCCAGTTTCACCCCGTCCAGCCGGCCCAGCAGCGTCACCGCAATGCCCTCCGAGTTAAAGAGCCGCTGCGCCATGGCCTGCACATGCCCGGCTTCTACCTCATCGACGCGCGCAATAATCTCATCGGCTGAAAAGAACTTGTGGAAGTACATCTCTTGCCGTGCCAGATTGGCCATGCGCGAGTTCGAGCTCTCGAGGCCCAGCAGAATGTTGCCCCTCACCTGGTCCTTGGCGCGCTTCAGTTCCTCGTCGCTCACCCGTACCTGTTTTAAGTTGCGAAATTCCGCCAGGATCAAGTCCACTACTTCCAGAATCTTGTTTGCCGAAGTTCCCGCGTATACGCACAGGTTCCCCGTGTCCCGGTAGGGGCTCAGGTCTGTATAGATCGCATAGGCCAGCCCGCGCTCTTCACGGATGGTCTGGAAGAGCCGCGAGCTCATGCCGCCGCCCAGTATCGTGTTCAGGATCAGCGTCGCATAGCGATTCTCATCGGTGATGGGCGGCGCAGGCACGCCCAGGCAAATCTGCACCTGTTCCAGCGCTTTTTTATTGCGCAGAATAATGCGGGCGCTCGGTTCAGGCGCCGAAAGCTCGTGCAGCGGATTGCCGCCGCCGAGGGTTGAGAACTTTTCTTTCACTTGCGCGACAAACTGGTCGTGCTCCAGGTTTCCCGCCGCGGAAAACACAATATTCCCGCCGTGGAAGCGGTCGCCGTGATAGTTCAAGAGTTGCTGCTGGCTCAGTCGCCCCACGGTATCGGTGGTGCCCAGAATCGGCTTGCCCAGCGGATGCCCCTTCCAGAAACTTTGCGTGAACAACTCGTGCACCAGCACGTCGGGATTGTCTTCGTCGATCTTGATCTCTTCCAGAATCACGCCGCGCTCCCGCTCGATGTCGGGCAGGGCAAAGGTCGGGTTCAACACCAGGTCGGTAAGAATATCGAGCGCAATCGGAACGTGGTCCGCCAGCGACTTCACGTTGAAGCAGATGGTTTCCTTGCTGGTAAAGGCGTCCAGGTTGCCGCCGATCGAGTCCATCTCGCGCGCAATCCGCTGCGCCGATCGCGAGCGCGTGCCTTTGAAGAGCATGTGCTCCACGAAATGCGAGATGCCGTTGATCTCCGGAGTTTCGCAGCGCGACCCCGACTTGATCCAGACACCCATGGCCACGGAGCGCAGGTAGTCCATGCGTTCCGTCAGAACGATCAGGCCGTTCGGCAATACGGTGCGGCGAAGGTCTCTCTCAGGATTCATAGGCACCAGGTCGAAACTCGATTGTAGGCCAAATTAAAGCAGTCGGCAGCCGCACTGGCGACAGGGAAGACTTGGATTGCGGAGGCTGAGCCTCTCAAGAAAAGCTAAGATACTTGAAGCTGAGCCCGCGATGCCTGATAAACCTGCCCAACTTGTGCCATTAGACGCGCCCAGCCCGCAAGGCGCGAGGGAACCTCTCTTCGGGTTAGATGCGGAATCCCTCTCAAAGCTTCTGGTAAAGGCTGACGAACCCGCTTTCCGTGGAAAGCAGTTGGCTGAAGCCATGTATCGTCAGTGGCTTAGCGAACTTTCTGAAATCACCACTTTGCCTCTTCCGTTGCGTTCCAGGCTGGCCGCGGAAGGCTGGCAAATCGGCCGACCCGCTATCGCCCGCGCCTTCCAATCCGTCGATGGTACCGAGCGTTATCTGATTGAATTCGAAGGCTCAGCTCCAAAAGGTCAAACGGCGGAAGCCGTGTGGATGCCGGAAGGCGACGGCGGCGACGAAGATGCGGACCAGCTAAATCTGCCGGGTGCCCCATCCTCTCCGCGGCAATTTGCGGAAAGGGTGGGAGAGCACGACTCTCAATCCGCCATCAATCGGGAAAACAAGTCCCACGGAGACAAGAATTGGTCCCGCGCCACCATCTGCGTCTCCTCGCAGATCGGTTGCGCCGTCAACTGCCAGTTCTGTCTCACCGCCAAGCTGGGCCTGCAACGCAACCTCACCGCGGGCGAAATCGCCGGCCAGGTCGTTGCGGTCCTCGATCGCCACGGAGTTCGCGTAGGCCGCGAGCGCGTGAATCTGGTCTTCATGGGGATGGGCGAGCCTTTTCTGAATTACGACAACTTCATGGCCGCAGTGCGTCTACTGGTTTCGGAAGTCGGCCTCAGCCCGCGGCGCATGACCGTCTCCACCTCCGGCATTGTTCCCGGCATCGAGCGCTTCGCCCTGGAGCCTGCGGACGTAAGACCCAAGCTCGCCATCAGCCTCAACGCACCCAACGACCGGGTCCGTGCCGAGATCATGCCCATCAACCGCAAGTGGCCCATCGGCGAAATCATCGAAGCCGTGCGTCGCGTTCCGCTGCGTCCCCGCGAGCGCATCACCTTCGAGTACGTTCTGCTGGGCGGCGTTACCGATCGGCCCGAGCACGCCCGCGAAGTTGCGCGGCTGGTTCGCCGTTCCTGCCTTCCCGCAAAGATCAACCTTATCGCGTGGAATCCGGGCCCCGGCATCGCCTACGCTATGCCCAGCCCCGAGTCCGTCGCCGCCTTCCACGACCTGCTAACAGGCGAGGGAATTGCAGCCTACATTCGCCAGCCGCGCGGCCGCGATATCTTCGCGGCCTGCGGGCAGCTTAAGCGCACGGTGGAGGAATAAGGGAGTTCGATTCCCAGTCCGGAATGGCGTCAAACCTTGGGCGGTCAGCTTGATCTAAACGGTGCTATACTCCGCACATATCCCGGAAGGGGATGTGAGCCCCCTCCCAGGGTTTGGCTACTTCAGCAGTAGCGCCAGGACGAGGAATACAACCGCCAAAACGAATCGCCAGTCAATGGCAATCGTAACGGGGCAAGTCGCGTCAGACTCATTTTCAGGACGATTTCTCATCCAATCGTCCTCACCTCCCTTGCGTTGGCACGGCCCGCAGGTCGCTTCTACGGCCTGCGGACCGACGACCCAATCTTCCGGGCCGATCTTCCGCCGCCGATTCACATTCACAAGAGAAGTGCACCCATTGTATTCCGAAATCGCCAGCCCAAAGGCCGCGACATCTTCGCCGCCTGCGGGCAGTTGAAGCAGACGGTGGAAGGGTAACGGCTATTCGCCTTAGTTCTTGTTCTCGGATGGGTCTTGTCTTTGCTTTCTTCCCCGGAACTCCGTTTTCTCAAAGAAGCATCCTCTTGGCCAGATAAGGAACGTTCGCACCGCGAGGCGTTGCGTTTGCTCCTCGTCTGCGCACGAAGATTTAACCCATTCGCGCCAGCGCGGGACAGTTGCCGACCACCAAAGCCATCCGAGCAAGCAGCCGGCCAGACCTCCAAGTGGGAGCCGTAAAGCATGCAGTTGTATTTCAGCGCTATTGGGCGCGAGTTCCGAAATCAGGACTGCAACAATGCCGGTCGTGAGGCCAATTATCGCTAAGATTGGCAAAGTTATGATCAGATGACCGCGAATGACCGCTTGGGTTGCGCTTAGTTTTGGCTTGTTTCCCATTGCATGAGAATTCTAAGCCGGGCGGAGGTCAATGAGGCTTCTACGCCGCCCGCTCCACTACTTCCAGCACCGTTCCTTCGGCCTTCTGAAGATACGCGACGATCTCAAACAAATTCTTCGCCTGCGGATTGCCCTTGGCGCTGAACATCCGCATCAGCACCTTGGGTGAACGGTTAAGCTTCTCGCCGAGCTTCACAAATCCGATAGTCCCATTGATGTATTTGCGCAGTACGGATTTACCCGTCTCCAGGTCCCCCGCAATCATGCAGCCGACCGCTTCCTTCAGCAGAGCACGGCGGAAGCCTGCGCTCTCTTGCAGCATCTTTCGCAGCGTTTCATTGAAGCTTGTCGTTAACGCCATGTTCCCTCCCGTTTGCGCATCTTGAACTCTTGCCAAAGTTCTTTGGCTCGTTCGATGTCAGCTTGTTGGCGTTTCTTGATCCCACCTGCAAGCAAAATGACGAGCTTCTCTCCGTCCCAGCCTAAGTAAACACGGTATCCGGGTCCGAAATCGATCCGAAGCTCCTGAACTCCCGCTCCGACGTTTTTGATGGAAGAAAGATTGCCGCGCTCCAGCCGCTCGAGAGCCGCAGCAACGCGAACTTGAGCCTCATCATTGAGCGCATTGAGCTATTTGAGAAATGGGGTTCTGCCCAACCGGTCGACGTACTGCCGGATCTCTATTACGAGGCGATGGTACCACAAAAGATACTATCCAGGCTGGATAACTTGGGAAAGAGCCTGAAAGAGCCGAGATTGCATAATTCACCCGCGCGCCGTCTGCGCCAGCCCCAGCACCACATCCGCCAGCCGCGTGGCAGTGTGGCGCACCACATTCTCTTCGCTGGCAAAATCTCCCACAACGCAGCGCACGCCAAGGGCTTCAATGCGCTCGATGTCGGGCACGATGGGTGTCGCGCCTTCGGCGGCGTAGCGAGCCAGTGTATCGGGAGAAAACTCCCCCGTGTTGACCACAGCGAAATCGAAGATGGGTCTGCGTGCGTGATCGTACATCCGTTCAATGTGCTCCGATGCCGTCAACCCCAGGCTTTCGTTGGCTTGCGTCATCAGGTTACAGATGAACACGCGCACGCCGCGCGATGTAGCCAGCGCTTCAGAAACCCCATCCACAAGCAGATTCGTGATCAGCGAAGTATAGAGAGAGCCCGGGCCCACCGTAATCAGATCCGCGCGCTCAATAGCCTCCAGCGTCTCCGGAACAGGAGCGGGATGCGGCGGGTCGAGCGTCAGCTCCACGATGCGCCGTTTGCTGGCTGTGATCTTGGTTTCGCCGCGTACGATGGAGCCGTCATCCATGCTCGCCACCAGCGTGGTGTTGGCGGTTGTGGCGGGATAAATACGCCCCCGCGTCGCCAGAATCTTCGACGCCAGTTGCACCGCCTGGGCAAAATCTCCGGTAATCTCCGTCAACGCGGCCACAAACAGATTGCCGAAGCTGTGCCCCTGCAATCCGCTGCCGCCGCGAAAGCGATGCGCGAAGAGCTTGGTCAGCAGATCCTCCTCTTCGCTGAGGGCCACCATGCAATTGCGCAGATCGCCGGGGGGCAGCATGTTGAAGTCCTGCCGCAGCCGTCCCGAGGAACCGCCGTCGTCGGTCACCGTCACCACGGCGGCCAGGTCGGCAATGGCGCTCGAGGCCGACGGGCTCTCGCCGGGCGCGGAAACGTGCCGCCGCAGTCCGCGCAAGAGCGTGGACAGGCCCGTGCCGCCGCCGAGGGCGACTACGCGCAGCGGGTGCGGCACAGATTCCGCTGCCGGAATCTGCTCCGGCGCCTGCGCCAATTCAATGTTTGCAGGAATCGCTGAGTTCAACAGAAGCCCTATGGAATCTCAGGATAAAGCAACTCGGTGAAGCGCGGATCGTCGGCCATGTTCTGGAAGTCGTTGTCCACGCGCGCTTGCAGCCGGCTCTTGGGGTTCAGCTCAATGGCCCGCGCCAGATTCGACAGGCAGTCCTGGGCGCGGCCGGTAATGGATTCCAGCACCGCCAGCCCGTAAAAGGCGTAATCGGCGCCGGGGTGGTCGTTGAGAACCTGGTTCAACTGCTCCCGCGCCTCTTCGTAGTAGCCGGTATTCAGCAGAGAGATGGCGAAATCGTAGTGCTCTTCGGGTGTCGGGAACGATCGCACGCGCCCATGAAGTTGGCGCTTGCAGGTCGTGATGTACATCCGGCAGCGGTCCTGGATCTCGGCCGGCGCATCGGGCAGCAGCTTTTCCAGAGCGGTCAGGGCCTTCTCATACTTGCCCTGCTGCAGCAGCAGAACGGCAGCCTCGTAGTGTTGGAAGACAGGACCCACCCCGCCACGGGAGTGGCCGTCAGACTTTGCGGTCGCGCCCGCATTCTTCTTGCGGCTGGTCGCCGCGGTACGTGCATCTTGCGTCATGGGATTACTGGAAGCTTGCATTCCTTTCCCCCATAACCCGGCTCCTTGCCGGTGGGGAACCTTGTCGGAAACATAACATGGCTCAGGCCATCTTTATACGCAGATCACCGCCCGCCGTCAATGGGGGTGCGGCAAACGGTTATTCCGTGTTCCCTTGTCCCTTCGGCCCCTTGGTCACGGCTTCTCCATAAATCGCCGGGTTCAAAGCTGGGTCGTTATACATTTTCATCTGCCGGTATAGCTTAAAGCAACGCACTCCGTTCATGGTCTCTTGCCACAATGCATCCAGGCAGTCGGCCAGGTCGGCGCGCTGCTCTTTCAGAACCTGGAGCCGCGACCGATTGCGTTCCGCGTGACCCTCCGGCGCGTCCTTGCGCTCCGTCTCTTCCTGCGTGTGGTAGATTTTCAGCGCCAGAATCGACAACCGGTCAATGATCAGCCCCGGCGACTCGGAATTCAGCGCCGCTTCACATTTCGGCAAGCCCTGCGGCGCAAGCCATTCCAGCAGCTTGCGGTCCAGCGCTTCGGCAAGATCGTTGCGCAGTTGATTGGTCCGGTCGATGCGGCGCTTGACCGCGGCCAATTCTGTGTCACTCGCACCCGGTGCGCGGGCCTCGTCCTCGATATGCCACAAGTCGAAGTTCGCGCGATGTTGCCGCGCCACCAGGTCGAGCCACTCTCCAGCGGATGTTTCCTGACTCTCGGGCGCCGCATGCCACTCGCGTGTCAATCGATCCTGCAGAGCTACGATCTCACTAGCCGAAATCATCGTTGAGCTTTCCTCGATGCTAGAAACCGTTCCGGGCCGAAGGTCCATCCTAAACGAATTGATTCGGCGCGACGGGCCGTTGCGACAGAGCGCATTCCGAACAGAGAAGGGAATCGCCCTTGCAGACAAGTATCTCTTGACAACATACCAACCAGTTGGTATTGTCATTCCAGAGTTGATTGTGCCTCATCGATCTTCAGGCTCGACCATTACTTGATTACGGCCAAATGTTGGTTACTGCCATTACTCTGCAACACGAGAAACTCGCCGTCTCAAGAAAGAAGCTCCTCGATGCGGCCCTCTATGTCATTCGCGCCAAAGGCTATTCCGCGGCGCGCGTGGAGGACATCTGCGAAGCAGCCGGACTCACCAAGGGCAGCTTCTTCCACCACTTCTCGAGCAAAGAAGACCTGGCTCTAGCCGCCGCGGAGCATTTCTCTGCCTTTGCCGACGGCATCTTCTCCGCTGCCGCCTACCAAGCCTTCACTGATCCGCTCGATCGTCTCCTCGGCTACGTCGACTTCCGCAAAGCCATCCTGCAAGGCGAGCTGCCTGAGTACACCTGTCTGCTGGGCACCATGGTTCAGGAGACCTACGAGACCCATCCCGCCATCCGCAAAGCATGCGACCGCTGCATCAGCGCTCATGCCGCTACGCTGGTCGTTGACATTGAGGCTGCCGTTAAGAAGTACAGCCTCTCACCTCAATGGTCAGTGGAGAGCCTCGCATACTATACACAAGCCGTCATCCAGGGCGCCTTCATTCTCGCCAAGGCGCAGCAAAGCTCGCATGTCGCCGCCGACTGCCTCGATCATCTGCGCCGATACATTGAGATATTGTTCAATCCCCAACCCCAAAACAACCGAACAGGAGGTTTGAGAAATGAAGTGCATGGTCTTCGTGAAAGCCACTAAAGACAGCGAGGCGGGTGCAATGCCCACCCCCGAACTGATCGCCGCCATGGGCCAATACAACCACGAACTCATCAAAGCTGGAGTCATGAAGGGCGGCGGTGGCCTGAAGCCGACTTCCCAGGCCGCGCGTGTCCGCTTCTCCGGCGCGCAACGAACCGTCGTCGCAGGCCCGTTTAGTCCGACCGAAGAACAGGTCTCAGGCTATTGGCTTTGGGAGGTTCAATCGATGGACGAAGCCGTTGCATGGCTCAAGAAATGCCCGAATCCAATGCTTGTCGACTCGGACGTTGAGATTCGTCCAGAGTACGGTCCCGAGGATTTCGCAAAGTAGACTCCGCTTCAACGTCGCGTCCCTTCGATGATCGGTTTCGTCGATCGGCGTCAATTCCCGGAGTCGCGAACTACTCAACCGCAGCCCACAGGAGGCTTGTTTATGCCTGCAACACTGCATCTCACGACCGAACCCGAAACCATCTATTTCCCCGCCACGCACTATGTATTCATCGAGCGCGTCGGGAACATCCCCGCCAACGCTCCGCAAGCCTGGCAGACCGTCCAGAAACTCGTGCCCGCATTGCAGGCGCACAACCAGATCGTCGGCGCCGCGGCGTTTTACAAGCCGGCCCAGGGAATCTACCGCGCCGGCTTCATGCTCTCCGCACTGCCCGTCCAATTGCCCGAGGCGCTGACATACGAAAAAGTCCGCGGCGGCAAGTACGCGCGCTTTACCCTCACGGGTCCGTTTGACCAGTTGCCCGAAGCCAATACTCGCGCCTTCGGGATTGTCGCGGAAAAGAAGATCGCCCTGCGCGACGACTTCAACATCGAGCACTACCTCACCGATCCGAGTGCAACGCCTGCGGACCAGAACGTCACAGCCATTCTGTTTCCCACGGCGTGAAAGGTGAACCGCGCGGTTTTCAATCCCACACCCCATGAATGGCAGCCTGCGCCCTGCTTTTGGCCTGCAACCATAACCTGATCGCTCGCCCCATTCAGCCGCTCAACAAAAAACGGGGTGCCCCGGGTTCCGATTCAGGGACCCGGGACAGCAGGCTGTTGATGCGCCATCATGTCGAATGGATTTTCAGGGCAAGGGAACTCGCAGCCTGTGTGGTGAGCTCGGTGCGGTTCGAACGCACGCCCCACGCCTTAAATGGGCGCTAATAACTTGTGGTTCCAACTACTTACAAGACTTCATGGACCGCCGAAATACAGCGAAATACGTGTAAGACGGGTCAATCACGGGTGAGGATAACGGGTGGAGGGAAAATCGACCCTTCCTGCGCGCCTCGCCGACGCAGGCAAGAACCCCCTCACTTGCAGCCTAAACGCGCCTAGAAGGGGATTCCAGAGGCGGTCACGCCGAAGCGCGAGATCGAGCCGAAGCAAGAATAGAGCTTCGGTATTGGCTTGGGCCTCTAAGGGAGTAAACCGCCGCCCCCTGCAGCCCCGGCATCCCACCCTCGGAGGGTATTATGTATGCGACCACAGGGAGGGGTACTAGATGACCTCTGATACAGCCAAAATCATCAAGAGGGCGATTTTTGCTGCGTTTTTCGGTATGGCCATGATGTCTTCCGCGATTGCGACAAATACTGCAGTCACCGCAGCCAGTTCAGGGACGCAGTGCCCCTATACCGCAAAATGTCCCATCGACGACACCGTGTCCAACTACGTCAATTCCGAGTTTTCAGGCATCACCGAGATTGGAGTCTATGAGCATGCGCTCGTGGGCGGAGGAGTACATCGATTCAGAGTTCGGTGCAACTAGGCGCCGCGGGATACATTGGAGAGTAGGGAACTTTCCGCGCAGATCGGAGAAACATGGCTCAGTATTTGTGCGATGACATCGTGAAGACGAAGGCAACTCAAAGGGTTGGAACAATCGTAACGGTGCGGGAAGACGAAGATAAAGACCGCTACCTCGTGGAGTTTGATAGAGACTCTGCAACGCGCACATTCTTCGTTGAAGATGAGCTACAGCTCCTGTCCAGGCCCGTCGATGAAGCCGCCCCCGGCTTGTACCCGGACCGACCGATTACCGGGTGATTGTGTTTTGCTTCGACGCCGGACTCTGAACTGCAAGCTGGGAGTCTGGCCCAGCGTGTCCGCCTTTTGAGGCGTGCGCTTTAATGTGGAGTACGGCTGGTTTGACCGGCACTTCACCTTTTGGAGTCTTGGTGATGAAGAAAGTTTGGATGAAACCCTACGCTTGTAGCTTGACTCTAGCGGCAATGCTTCTTGGCGCTCCACTGCTGGCAGGCGCGCAACACACACAGCAAGATATCGACCACATCTACCACTGTACTGATTTGATAAAGCAGGACATGCATCTCACTGACGGCATTAATTCTATAAACGAAATGATCGGCTACAAGGAAGGAACGCTGCATTTCCCCTCGGACATGGAAGATTTGAAATCCCAAATGCTCCGCAAGGTCGAGGCGTTGCAAGCGGAGAATGGGACCTCCGACCTGGAGCTTTTGAAGAGGAAGTTGTTGACAAAAAGTCTGGAGATTCTAAGAACTGAAGAGGAGGAATGCTCCGATACCGATCAAAACAAGTCGTCTCGATCTATGAGATTGGAAGAGATCGGTTCCGCGCTCGACTCACTTGGACAATCTGAAGACGCGATTCCCGTGTACCGACGGTGCATAGCGCTGGACCCAGA
>Ga0302319_10018021_pt1 | contig 12902 bp, 9 predicted proteins | sample Bog_T0_2_FD_203319 | JGI IMG/M metagenome (GOLD analysis project Ga0302319, IMG submission 203319) | Peat permafrost microbial communities from Stordalen Mire near Abisko, Sweden - Bog_T0_2 | ecosystem: Environmental > Terrestrial > Soil > Wetlands > Peat | place: Sweden: Abisko, Stordalen Mire...
CGCCGCCGCCGCCGCTTCAATCTTCGCGACCAGTTCCAGAAAGTGTTCCAGCTGGTACAGCGGCGGCAAGAAAACATGTAACTTGCCTTCCCGAACCTGAACACAAAGGGCGGTCCGAACCGCACCCTTGGCTTCGGGACGGGAGTTCGGGGGAATCTTACCCAGTTGTTTATAGGTGGGCAGAGAGGCCGGTTCCTGAAAAGAATCTCGGGCAAAAGGTACCGGTTCCAGAGTCTTGTCTTTGGGAAGTTCATTGAGAGATAGTCGATAGCCAATAGAGGAATCCCCGGGGATCAGCGAAAGCCGGCCTTTCTCAAAATGCCAGGACTCGGTGGCCCACCCCCCCTGAGTCAAACTCCAGGTAACCGGCAAAACATAACCCGCCGGTTGGGATGAATCCGCTTTGACTTTTTTAGAGGCCCGTTTGCGTTCCGCTCCCCTGGTTGACGCCGTGTCCAGTGGGGGTGGAGTGAGAGTCGCGGCTTGAACTGCCGTATCCACATCGTCTTCATAAGCCGGAAGAATGCGGGAAGCTGGCAAACCTAAATCAGCTGCCAGTTTGGTTAAAAAAGCTTTTCCGCCATGAGCGGGTGTTTGACCAGAATCGGATGGATCGGCTAAAAGAGACTCATTCATCCAAACCGGTTCCCCATCGTTGCGCCAAAAACTATTGAGGGACCAGCGCGGAATCGGTTCTCCCCCGTACCATTTTCCTTGCCCGGCCTGGGCCACCGAACCGGGTGAAAAACGCTTACGAAGCCGGGAAAGCAATTCCCAGCCTTTTTTCGACTTTTCAACACCCAGGGCGCCGGTTTGCCATTGAAGATCGTCGCGGTTATCCACCGAAACAAAAGTGGGCTCGCCGCCCATGGTTAAACCCACCTCAAGTTCGTTTAGTCTGTCGTCAACCATATCTCCCAACCGATCAATCGCTTCCCATTGAGACTGACTTAAAGGCAGCGTAGCGCGGGGAGGATCCAGCACCCGCTGAATGGTCATGCTGTGTTCCATGGTGGTTTCACACTTTTCCAAAGTGCCGCTAATGGGGGCGGCGCTGGTCGGATGGGGCGTACAACTCAGGGGGATGTGGCCTTCGCTGGCAAAGAGACCCGAGGTAGGATCCAAGCCTACCCATCCCGCGCCTGGCAGAAAAACTTCGACCCACGCGTGCAGATCCGTAAAGTCTTTTTCCGGACCACTGGGACCCGTGACAGGCTCCTCGTCCGCGACCAACTGAATCAGGTAACCAGACGCGAAACGGGCGGCGATACCCAGATGCCGAAAGGTCAGACAGGCCAGCCAGGCTAGGTCGCGGCAGGAGCCGCTTTTCAGTTTAAGGGTTTCTTCGGCGGTCTGTACCCCCGGCTCCATGCGTACCAAATAATGGCTCTGCTGGTTAATTTTCTGATTTACTTCAGAGAGCATCTCGACCATGTGCCGCTTCTTGCGCCCGAAACTTTTGGCAAATTTCTTCAACAGCGTTCCTTTTTCCTCTAACGCCAGGTAAGGGCGCAGGTCCTGGGCCAGTTTCTTTTCATACTTGATGGGGAAATTACAGTATTCCTCCTCAATAAAAAAATCGAAGGGATTGATGCGGTCCAGCTGGGCCCTAAGGCCTACCGTTACTTCCAGCTCGGTACAGGATTCGGGCAATACCACTCTCGCGACATAATTACCAAAGGGATCTTGCTGCCAATTCAGGAAGTGTTTTTTAGGAACAATGGAAAGAGAGTAGGACAAAATAGGCGTTCGGCAATGGGCCGCGGGTTTTAGTCGGATGCTATGGGGACCCAGGCGTATGGGACGATCAAAACGGTAGCGGGTGATGTGTTCTAAATAAACTTGCGTTGCCATATTTTAAAATCGCTTTGCCAAACGTTGAAAAGGCTTTCAGGCCTTCCCTGGTCTTTTCGACCGGTGTTTCGTAAGTCCATACGTTTTGATTTTTTATAAGAATCCATTTTGCAGAACCATTCCGCGCATTTCAATAGTAGAATAATTATATGCCTAATTTCTTTTCCATCTCCTTCGATAACATCGCTTCTCCCTCTTTGCGCTTAAAAGCGTCGACCGAAGCCGAACAACCCAGCGATTGGGGTATGGTCTGGTACGCGGGCGACGAAGGACCCGCCACCTTGGTTCGGGGCTCCGAAAATGGGGACGATGACTTAAAAAAGGTACTGGCTGATTGGAACAGTTTTCGTTCCGCCTCCTTCTTCGCCATTTCGGGGGATCGGCAGCCCGGGAAGAATGTTCCGCCCTTCCTGCGTAGTTACGGCGGCCGACAATTTGTATTTATCTTTAATGGCACTTTAAAAGGCGATTTCAAAACCATTCTGTCCCTCGGTGGCGATCCCAGTTTTGAACCCCTGGGTTCTTCGGCTCAGGAGCATGCCTTTTGCTGGTTTTTACACCAGCTTTTTCTCCGGCAGGCTAGGCGCCTATCTGACGTACCCTGGAGAGACCTGCAAGCCTGGTTTGCTGAAATCAACTCTCTAGGAGAGCTTAATTGCATTCTGAGTGACGGCAAAAACCACATCGCCTACCGTGATCGGGAAGGCCGAGGCAGCCTTTACGGTTTTCGCCGAGTCCCCCCCCATCTTCCGGGCCATTTAGAAAACGACAAACTCGCTATGGATTTAGGGAACGCCATGGACGTCAACCGGACAGTCTATCTTTTTTCCAGTACTCCCCTCTCCAATGAAAATTGGCTGCCCCTTGAACCCGGCGGCATGCGTGTGGTGAGAAGAAGCCGCCTTTTATATGACAGCTCCAATGTTAGACAAAATTCAGGATCCTGGATCCCGGTAGGAAGCCAGTCTCAGCAAACATCACTTTTTGCCACCGCTCCTCCCGCGATTCGCAAGGGAGTGGATAAATGTGTGATGAACGTCAGTCACGAAACCACCTACCATTACCGAATGCCCGTAGAGCGGTCCACCCATCTTTTGCGGCTGAGGCCGGTTCAGGATCGGTTTCAGGAATTGCTCGAATTTAACCTGGAAGTTTCTGTGGAGGGGCGCAAGCATGAATTTCAAGACGTGTTTGGAAACTCGACCATTCAACTGGATGTGGACAAACCCTTTACCGAAATGGTGATTCGTTCCTTTTCTCGCGTGCGCTTGATTGAAGGCACAGCTCGATGGCTGTCCGTGGCGCCAAAACGCGAAAGCCTTCCAGTCGTTTGGATGCCGGGCCAGAAACAAATGATGATGCCGTACCTGCTGCCGCCAGAACTTCCCGAAACCCAATTGAAAGAATTAACCGATTACGCTTTGGGATTTGCCCAGCGAAATGACATGGATCTAACCGAAACCCTATTGGATATGAACCAGACTATCCATGACGATTACGCCTACGTCAGCGGTTCTACTAATACCAACACGACGCCTTTTGAGGTTTATACCAGCCGCAAAGGCGTCTGCCAGGATTTCGCCTATCTCTTTATCTGCATGGCCCGGTTAATGAACATTCCCGCCCGCTATCGGGTTGGCTATATTTATACCGGTGGAAATTACGAGAATAAAATCTGGTCCGAGGCTTCCCATGCCTGGGTAGAGCTCTATCTGCCCCAGAGCGGATGGGTTGGTTTCGATCCGACCAACGGAACAGTTGTCGGATTGGATCATGTGCGGGTCGCTTGCGGACGTCATTATCTGGACGCTACTCCAACTTCGGGAACCCTTTTCAAAGGGGGCGGGGTGGAAACCCTGGGTGTTTCGGTGAAAATCGAAATGGACCCGATGCCTTACACCTAGAAAATAATCTTTTGAATTACAGTTAGTATAAAAACTTACTTTTTAAACCTTAAAAGAAAACTATCAATTTCCGTTAATTCTTCCGACGAAAGACGGAAATCCCCAGCCGCAATGATCCCGTCAACCTGATCCGGATGCCGCAAACCCACAATAGCACCGGTCACTTCGGACTTTCGAAGCGTCCAGGCCAGCGCCGCCACTCCAGCGGTAACCCCGTGACGGCCGGCCATCTTGCCCAATAAGTCTTGAAGAGCCAGATTGCGGGTCAGTTGTGGCTCCTGAAAACTATCCACTCGCGGGCGCCAATCGGTTGGCGGAAAGTTTTTAATTCGTTCCCTTGTCATTTGGCCGCTTAAAAGCCCTGACTGCATGGGCGAGTACACAATCACCCCTATATTATTCTCTTCGCAGAAAGGAAGGATTTCTTTTTCAATGCCGGTGCGCAAAACCGAATAGGGCGGCTGAAGGGACGTCACTGGCGCGATGGTCTGACATCGCTTCATTTGAGTCGGCGAGAAATTAGAAACGCCTATCCATCGAATCTTGCCTTCTTTTTTCAACTTGGCCAATTCTCTCCAGCCCTCTTCAATATCCGCGTCTGGATTAGGCCAGTGAATTTGCACCAGATCCAGAGTCTCCAGCGAAAGTCGTCTCAGGCTATCTTCACATTCACCCCGGATGGACTCAGCTTTCAGGGAATTTCTTTCCTTTCGGTCCGGTCCCCAAACCAGCGAACATTTGGTGAACACATAGGGTTTGGGGGACAAACCCTTGAGGGCTTTCCCCACCACCTCTTCCGAATGCCCCTCGCCATAAGCGGGGGCGGTATCAATCCAGTTAATCCCCCTATCCAAAGCATGCCGAATGGCGTTAATAGAGTCGCGGTCGTCTTGCGCGCCCCAGTTCCAGTCACCTGTCGCGCCGCCCATGGCCCAGGCACCGACTCCGATCGGCGTGATGTTCATATCCGAATTGCCTAATTGTTGTGTTTTCAAATGCATCTCTCGAAAATATTTTTAGAAATCAACTTTACCGATCACCTCATCTGCCGGACCATCAAGTTATAGGAAAAATCGGGCATCCTTGCGAGTTTAATTACCATGCTCGACTTGAATTCAACTCATTGTTATTCTCTTTCCCGGCCTTTGAGTATGACTCAACATACCAATGACTATTTCGAATAGAAGGACGGCGCGAAAAAGCGCCGATCCACTCTTGAAAGCGAGTTTTCTCTATGGAAAACCAAACAAATAACAAGGTTTCTCTAATCCAGATAGCCCGCGACGCCATGGTTTCCAATGGAATGGATCCTGACTTTCCGATAGACGCGCTGGAACAGCTTAAGTCCATTCAAGGACCCGCTCAGGAACCCGCCGGTTCACTGAAAGACATGACTCAGCTTTTGTGGTGCTCCATTGATAACGACGATTCACGTGATTTAGACCAAATAACTCTCGCTGAAAAATTATCGGATAACAAAATCCGCCTCTGGGTTGCGGTAGCCGATGTGGACGCGGTGGTTAAAATCAAATCGCCTTTGGATTTACACGCGCAAAAAAATACAACTTCGGTTTATACGGGAGTTCAAACCTTTCCGATGCTTCCCGAAAAGCTTTCAACCGATCTGACATCCCTTTCGCAAAATGAATCACGAATCGCCGTAATTATTGAAATGGTTATTGATGCCTCAGGCCGAATTAACAACTCCCGGGTTTACCGGGCACTGGTAAAGAATCAGGCGAAACTCACTTACAACGCTGTGGGTGCCTGGTTGGAAAACAAAGGACCTTTACCCGCTTCTGTCTCAAAAGTACCGGGCATGGAACAACAGCTTCGATTGCAGGATGAAGCCGCGCAAAAAATGCGCGATCTTCGCCGCCAGCATGGGGCTCTGGACTTACAAACCCTGCAACCGCGACCTGTCACCCAGGACGGCGTCGTTACCAACTTACAATTGGAAATCCAAAACCGCGCCGGAGAATTAATTGAGGATTTCATGGTTGCCGCCAACGGCGTCACCGCTAATTTTTTAACCCAAAATAAATTCCCCACTTTACGAAGAGTTGTAAAATCCCCGGAACGATGGAGCCGCATTGTGGCTGTTGCCGGTGATTTAGGTGAAAAACTTCCCGCCGAACCAGACTCGAAAGCCTTATCGGACTTTCTTTCTCTCCAACGGCAAAAAGACCCGCTTCACTTCCCCGATCTTTCACTAACTATCGTTAAACTGATGGGTCGGGGCGAATATGTGCTGGAAGTGCCGGGGCAATCGCCTCTGGGACATTTTGGGCTGGCTGTAAGGGACTATAACCATTCCACCGCGCCCAACCGCCGTTATCCCGACCTCATCACTCACCGTTTGCTCAAAACGGCCTTTGAAAAAAAGACGCCCGCTTACACTATAGAAGAGCTTTCCTCTCTAGCCGCCCACTGCACACAGCGGGAAAACGCCGCCGACAAGGTGGAGCGTCAGGTACGCAAATCCGCCAGCGCGGCTTTTATGGCCGCCCGAATCGGAGAGTATTTTGAGGCTTTAGTCACCGGCGCGTCTGAAAAGGGTACTTGGATAAGGCTTTTAAAGCCTCCCGTGGAAGGTAAATTGGTCCAAGGTTCTCATGGGTTGGATGTGGGTGATCGGGTTCGGGTAAAACTAATCACCCTTAACATCGAAAAGGGCTTCATTGATTTCGCGAAAGTCCCGTAATAACTAGCGCTATTTAGGCCGTAAACCGCTATGTTGGACTGGAACTATTCAGATCAAAAAAATCAGCAGAGGAAAGACTTTCATGGAAATCAGTAAAAAAGATGTCGGAAAAATAGTTGAATTGCCGTCCAAGCCCGAATGGGGTTTTGGCGTGATTGGGAAAATTGATCTTCGTTTTGCCTATGTGTTTTTTGATAAGTCGGGCGATGACCTGAACAAAAAATACTACCTGGGCGAAAATCCTTTAAAAATCGCCTCCAGTCAAAGCGAGCCGGCGCTGGTGAAACGGGCCAGAGTAAAAAACCGGAAGATTAAACCGGTTGATGTGGTTCACTACCCCATAAAATAAAAAATTTCACCCTGTAAGCCAAAAGCCGTATGGAAAATTCCATGCGGCTTTTTCTTTTAAAAACTATTTAACTTACTGACCCAAAAGCTTTTCAATGTCCGCTTTGATAGCTTCTGGTTTAATTGACGAGGCGTAGCGTTGAATTACATGACCTTGTTGGTCCACCAAAAACTTGGTAAAGTTCCAGCCGATGTCTCCTCCGGGCAAAACCGTTTCCAAATAAGCGTAAAGCGGGTCTTTATTCGAGCCATTCACGTCGATCTTATTAAACAAGGGAAAAGTAACGCCGTAATTCAGACTGCAAAAACTTTCAATCGTTTTGGCGTCGCCCGGTTCCTGATGAGCAAACTGGTTGCAGGGAAATCCTAAAATAACAAACCCTTGGCTTTTATATTTCTCGTATAAAGCCTCTAGCCCTTTGTACTGTGGCGTAAAACCGCATTTACTGGCCACATTCACAATCAGCAAAACTTTGCCTTTGTATTCTGAAAGCTTCGCCGGTTTGCCATCGAGGGTTTTGGTTTTAAATCCGTAAACGGTCTTCGCTGATTCATCCGCATTCGCTTGAACCGCCAACAGCAGTCCCAAACTCAGCATCACACCTAAACACTTTTTCATCAAATGACCTCCTAGGAATTGAACTATAGCTATCTGACCATAGTTTTTGACAAAAAATCTATCGTTCAACTCAAAACAAATTGAAATCTTCCGGACGAATGGCCGCTAATATTGACCTTACCTCTCAGACTACTTAGACTCTCTGTGAATTTATGAATAGATCTTCTTTAAAATCCACGGACATCGCTCCCGGCGTCGTTAGGCTAATGGCCTTGAGCGTAGGCACCATCGTAGCGAATCTCTATTACATTCAGCCCTTGCTGGTGGATGTATCCTTGAGTTTTAACCTTACCTCCACTCAAGCCGGACTTATTGCCACTGCCACACAAATCGGCACTTCCTTCGGCATGCTCTTTTTTGTGCCGCTGGGCGACACTATGGAGCGCCGTTCTCTCATTACTCGATTGATCCTTGCGGCTTGCGTTACCCTGGTTCTCACCGCTCTTGCGCCCTCAGGCTTATGGATGGGAATCGCTTGTTTTGGCATTGGCCTTTTCACCGCTGTTGTTCACGTCCTTGTTCCTTACGCCGCCCATCTGGCTCCGCCCGAAAAAAGAGGCCGGATCGTGGGAACAGTTTTCAGCGGGCTTCTTTTGGGAATTCTTTTGGCCCGAACCTTCAGCGGTGTGATCGGCGCTCACTTGGGCTGGCGCGCGGTTTACTGGATCGCGGCTTGTATTATGGTGATCATGGCGATTTTAATTCGATGGCGTTTGCCCGTCAGTCAGCCGGAAGTTAAACTTTCTTATGGGGGACTTCTTCAGTCGCTCCTTCACTTGGTGAAAAAGCATCCGGAATTGCGGGAATCAGCTTTTGTGGGAGCGATGATTTTTGCCGGTTTCAGCGCTTTTTGGACCACTCTTGTTTTTCACTTATCCACTTCGCCTTTTCATTACGGAAGCGAAATGGCGGGTTACTTTGGCCTGGTAGGTGCCACCGGGGCTTTGGGCGCGCCCCTCGTAGGCCGTCTGGCCGATAAACGCGGACCACGCACAACTTTAATAATCGGTTTATATATAGAAACTGCTTCTTTTATTTTATTGGGACTTTTGGGCAATACTCTCTGGGGTTTGGCTCTCGGAGCCATCGTCATGGACTTGGGCGTTCAGGCAGGTCACATCTCCAATCAAACCCGTATTTACAACTTGGATCCCAAAGCCCGAAGCCGCCTGAACACCGTTTATATGGTGTGCTACTTTGCGGGCGGCGCTTTGGGTTCTTATGGCGGGTCGCTGGGCTGGCATCTGGCTCAATGGTGGGGTGTTTGCGGGTTTGCTTTAATCCCGATGGTTTTGGCGCTGGGGGTCTGTTTAATTCCTAAAACAGTTAAACTTCGGGCCGCGAGTCAGTAAAAACTTTCCCTTAATTTTACGGTGTCTTTTGACTCATTTGGGTTTGAAGAGCCAGAGCTTCTTGATTGTCAGCCTGACAACGAAGCGCCTGTTTTAGATAAAAATCAGCGTCTTTCGCTCGGCTTAATTGAAACAGACTCTTCGCCACCTTGGTGTAATAACCGGACATCTTATTTAAATATTCACCGTGATTGACGCCCTGTTTCTGTAATTCACTAAAGTAGAGCCGCTGGTCCTTCCCCAAAATCGCCATTTTGTTTTTGACAATCAGGTCGGGAATCCCGTTTAGCAATATCTCATAATCTTTTTGAGTGTCAAAAGAATCGCCCCACCATTTCCCCGCCGCGTCCATGGAAAGGCTTGAGGTTTCCACGATTGCTGCTTGCGGTGTTTCCACGGGAGAAACTGAAAGCGTGGCTTGAGGTGTTTCCATCGGGGACGGTATCACAACCGGACTCGCCGCCGGTTCAATCGTCGAAGTTGCAAACGCGGTCATTTCCGGAGTTTCCGTGGGAGTAACCGGCCCTGGGGCTATGGGTATCCAGCGAATCACTACGCGGCGGTTCTTGGCACGGCCGTCATCCGTGGAATTATCCCCGATGGGGTCTTCGGCACCATGACCTTTCGTCCCCACAATGGTTTCGATAGGTATATTTTTACTTATAAGATATTTTTTAACGCTCTGCGCCCTGGCTGAAGACAACTTGTCATTAAGCCACTGGGGTCCCCGGTTATCGGTATAGCCATCGATCGTAATTTGCAAATTGGGGTTCGCCAAAAGGAACGAAACCAGCTTGTCTAAAAGTTCAATGTCCTTCGCCCTCGGAACCTTGGATTTAAAATCGGAATAAATTGTCAGAGAGTCCTCGGTAATACTCCAGGTCGCGCCTTCCTTGGCTCCAAAAACAGAATCGACTTGGGCGGAAAGAGGTGTGGACGACGGTGTTTGCGTTACCATCATGGTGGGCGTAAAGGTAGATGTCATTGTAGGTGTCGGTGAGTAGGTTGGAGTAGCCGTAGGCTTTTCGTTGTCTCCCAGCTTCAAACTTAAACTGATCTGGTTCGCGACGCCCAATTCGCCCAGGGTAATCAGAGCGTAATCCAACTGCCAGTTCAAATACTTGATTCCGGCGCCTAAGGAAAGTCCATCCAGACCCGTTAAATCGCCGATATTGGAGAATTGGTAACCCGCTCTCACCGCAATCAAACTCTTATACCAATACTCCGCGCCCAACCCTAATTGGGTGTAATTTCCGTCATTCAAAAACCAGTCCGCTTCCCCCGACAAGGTCAAAAGATGCGGAGCTTTTTCCGATCCAAAGGCCACTTGATAAGCCGCGCCGGTTTTGAGTTCCACTGGGAGCGTGGCGTCGTCAATGTTCCAGCCCAAATTGGTCAGTACCGCCGAGAGTGAAAAAGGCAGTTTGGGAAGCTGGTAATACAATCCCGCGTCTAAAGCCGCGGTCTTATCTGGAAAGTTCTGTTGAATATCATCGTAAATAAAATGACCGGTTAACCCCGCCCGTAACCCGTCGGTTAGACCCAAACCATAAGCGGCATATAAATTAAGCCCGATCGGGGAATAGCTACCGGTGGCGGTTAATACATTCCCCACCACGCTGTAAGTGCCAATAGTGCCGAAATTCATGAAATTCGCGCCTACAGAAAAACCATCTCCATCGGTAGTCGCTTGGGTGAAAATCAAATGCTGGGCCGAGAGACTTTGAGCCCAGAAATTTTGGGAAAGGGAAATGTAGGTTCCGCCAATGAGTCCCAACCCCGCCGGATTCAAATCCGCCTCGTCATAGGCGTCGGGAACTGCCAAACCTGAATCACCCATCCCCGCATATCGGGTACTGGGAGCTATTTTCAGCCAGCTGGTGCCCAGGTTTCCTGATAAAACCTGGGTTTTACCCGAATCCAAAATACCCAAATAAACCACGCAAATAATCAAAAATGCTTTTTTCATCGGCTTATCACAATCTTCTGTGTGGTGTTTCCGCTGGTTCCATCCGTGTAATTCACCTTAATGATCGCCATATAAATACCCGGCGCGATATTGCCCGTATTCCAGATAAGTTGATCGGCTCCTACATAGGAAACCCGCGCCTCTATTTCCCCGACCAGATCGAATATTTCCAAAGTTGCGGAATTAATCGGCTTATCCGGGAATAGATAAACATTCCCACCTCGCGGAATGGGCACTGGCCCCAAAACAACTGTCCCCGTACCTGACAAAGGTTCAGTCGGCGTGGGAGTAGTTGTCGAAACTATCGTCGGCACTAAGGTAGGAGTATAGGTTGGCGTAATAGTCGCCGTATTGGTTACTGTACTAGTCACCGTATTGGTCGGCGTGTTCGTGAGTGTATTCGTAACCGTGTTAGTCACGGTGTTAGTAGGCGTGTTCGTCGATGTATTCGTGACCGTGTTGGTCACGGTATTCGTAGGCGTGTTGGTTAACGTACGCGTCGGAGTATTAGTCGGTGAATTCGTAGGCGTATTGGTAATTGTGTTAGTTACCGTATTCGTTGGTGTATTAGTCGGCGTATTCGTAACCGTATTAGTTACGGTATCTGTTGGAGTATTGGTTAACGTACTCGTCGGAGTATTAGTCGATGAATTCGTAGGCGTATTGGTAATTGTGTTAGTCACGGTGCTTGTTGGTGTGTTGCTCGGTGTATTCGTAGGCGTGTTAGTCACAGAACTTGTTGGCGTATTGCTCGGTGTATTCGTACGCGTATTAGTCACGGTGCTTGTTGGCGTGTTGGTCGGCGTATTCGTGGGCGAGTTAGTCACGGTGCTTGTTGGTGTGTTGCTCGGCGTATTCGTAGGCGTGTTAGTCACGGTATTTGTTGGCGTGTTGCTTGGCGTATTCGTGGGCGAGTTAGTCACGGTACTTGTTGGCGTGTTGCTCGGCGTATTCGTAGGCGTGTTAGTCACGGTATTTGTGGGCGTGTTGCTCGGCGTATTCGTAGGCGTATTAGTCACAGTGCTTGTTGGCGTGTTGCTTGGCGTATTCGTGGGCGAGTTAGTCACGGTACTTGTTGGCGTGTTGCTCGGTGTATTCGTAGGAGTATTCGTAGACGTTTTCGTAGGTGTATTGGTTATGGTATTAGTCGGAGTGTTCGTCGGGGTATTCGTAGGCGTGGGAGTTGACGGAACACAAATAACATAGGCGCCGATCGAATAGTTTCCGCCGCAGGGCCGGGTATTACCCAGGATGTCGGTAGAAATCCCGGCAATAGCGGTTCCATCCACATTCAAGGGATCGATCGATGAAAAGGGGCCGTTTCCCGAGAAATCAGCTGCCGTAATGGTGATGCTGTGCTGTCCGGCGGTTAACCCCGAAGTAGCTCCACCTGTGCTGGATACAGCATCATACGAAAAGCCTGAAATAATTTTGCTCACACTGCCTCCGTTGACATCTGTCGCATTGTCAAATGCCACACCTTCGATGACAGGTGTATCGTTAAGGTCGTTTTGAAAATAACCGGTTTTGTTGTTAATAATCGTCGAATCATAGATCGCTGAATATTCGTTGCTGGTCAGGTCTATACCGATGCCGTTGGTAAAACCGGACACAACGGTATTTTGCATATAAAGAGATTCACCATTCCCTGAAGTTGAAATAATTCCTTCCGGTGTGGTGGCGTTTCCAAGAATGGAGCTTTGATTAAATGAAGCGGCCACGGTGGTATTCACTGAAGTAAAAGAGATCAGCGGGGAGGAGGTGGTACCCGTGCTTAACAAAGTGTCGCCGGTAAAATTAACTGTTCCCGTATTCATCAAGGGCCAGTTGAAAAGGTTGCCGGTTGAGTTAGGCTGATTCAAAGTGAAACCGATAAAGGAAACCGGGCTGTTTTCGTTTTGAAATTGGCTGACCACACCGTTGGCGACAGCCGCGGAGTTCCACGTAATGGAACCGGCTGGAACCATCGGATTGGCTTCGAAAGTAAGCGTCATGTTCTGCATAATCGATACCGACTCAGTATCGTTATTAAGAAGAATAATGGTCGCCGGGCAGGAACTCGAAATGCTGTTGATGGCGCTTTGCAGACTGGTATAAGTAACCCCGCTGGCGGTTCCCCCGATGGTGACGTAAAGATTTCCCACAGGACAAA
>Ga0302319_10018022_pt1 | contig 12902 bp, 9 predicted proteins | sample Bog_T0_2_FD_203319 | JGI IMG/M metagenome (GOLD analysis project Ga0302319, IMG submission 203319) | Peat permafrost microbial communities from Stordalen Mire near Abisko, Sweden - Bog_T0_2 | ecosystem: Environmental > Terrestrial > Soil > Wetlands > Peat | place: Sweden: Abisko, Stordalen Mire...
CCGGCATATTCCGCATCCGCGCGGTTGTTGGTGCTGGTGGTCAGGTCCCAGCCGCGATCGATATAGATCTCCTCGAGACTGCGTTCGAGGACGTGGGGCAGCGGCTGCCACATGGCGAACGCCGCTGAAAAGGCCTGCTTGAGATAATCGATGTGGGTCTGGACGAGAGTCGTGCTCGGAAACGCGAACGGGTTGAGCCGCAGCGGCGCCACCTGCTCGTTGGCCACCGTCAGGATGCGTGGCGGCGAGCCGGCGAAATGCGGATCCGACAGCAGCTCACGGTATTCGGACTTGGCGGATTCGATCACCAGAAATGGAATCTGATGCTCCGCCAGCTGGGCCAATATCCGAAAGCACGTATTGGTCTTGCCGCTCCCGGTGATGCCGACGACAAGCGCATGAGAGGTCAAATCGTCGAGCGGAATGGCGAGGGCGTTGCCGGTCTGCCGGCCCTCAACGAGAATCTTGCCGACCTCGAGGCTTTTCGACAGCGGGGCGGCCGAGCCGGCGGCGGCCGACGGGGCGACCGATTGCACCGCGAACGCCGCATGCGGGATGATTTCATAGCCCGGATAGTCCCGGGCCGGCGGACAGACCATGACAGCGAGCTGCCGGCTCGAAACCGGCCAGCGCCCCTTCAGGGCCCTGCCGGCCGGATGGCTGTCCGTTCCCACCGCCAGGGTCAAACGCACGGGGTCCGGTAGCGATTCCTTGCCGTTCAGGGAGCCGGTCAACAGCGCCGCGCCCCGCGCGGCAACTCCGCGCTCGCGCGCTGACAACCACGCCGAGATGTCCCACAAGCCACCGCTGTCGGGGCGCATCGCAAGCGGCTCCATCAACTGGATGACGCGTTCGCGCTGCTTCTCGTCATGGCGGCTGTCGCCTGCGAACCTCACGCTGTCGATCGCGGAAGTCCATCGGTTCGCCCAGTGGGTCTCCATGTCGCGCCGCCACGGCGTCGCGCAGACGATGAACTGCCAAAATCCGCCAAGCAGACCCCGGCATAGCCGGTCAAGCGGCACCAGATCCTGTTTCGGACCGAACGCGGTCGGGGTGCCGGTAAGCCGGAAGGCGAACTCGAACGGATCGAAAGCGTCCGGCTGCTGCGCGTCGGACACGTTCTGCTCGATCGGAAGATCGCGCAGCGCCCCGCGCAACAGATCCGAGACATCCGGGGCAACGCCGCCGTTTGGCTCCGGCCGCATCCCATACCAGCATTCGATGTCATAGCCGATCCCGTTGACGACCAAAAACCAGGCCGCGCATGCATCGTGCAGTCCGGTGACGAGCTCCGTGAATGCGTTGACAAGAGATTCGGTCTCGTCGTTCCAGAAACGCGAATGACGGCGAAGCCGATAAAACCCGGCTCCGGCCGTTATTTTGCGCCACGCGGCGCCATCAAGGCGCTCGCAATAATTGCCGAAATTGCCCCAATCCGATCGCCGCAATCGATGATTGATCCGATCGAATTGCTGGCCGCTTACCGCAGCAAGCACATCGTCGACGTCCAGATCGATCTGATCACTGTTCATTTGATAACCCGTGATAACCCGCAATGATCAGCGCATCCAGCGCGGTCGCCACACAGCGAAAACCTCGCCGGTCGGGTGGCGGATGCCGGAGACTGCATTGAATACGCCCGTGCGGGGATCGACCGACCCGTAAAAAGTCGCGTAGTCACCTTGCTTCGGAATCGCTCCTTTGGCAAGGAATCCGGCCAGGTTCACGATCACCAGATCTACACCTCTGAGATCTACACCTGCGAGATCTGCACCTGACCGAATCTGCCCGATCGAATCCGGCGCCGCGTCGTCACGCATGATGTTGCTGCCGGGAATCTCCCAATTATCGTCACGTCGCGCAGGACGCTCGGCGGTCCGCCCGGCGCGGCGAAGACGAATGGTATAGACCGGATAATCCTTGCTCATATTCGCGGTGATACGGCGAACGTAGATTTCGCGAACCCAGCCGCTCACCGCTCGAAAAATCGTCACCGGCAGCATCAACAGCTTCGCTATCGGACCGAACAGACAGCCGAGCGAGCCGAGCGCCGGGCCGCCGCCAAACACAGAGGAAATGATGATCAGGAGCACCACGGTTCCGATCCAAGGCGAAATGATCGGCTCGAGCACAGGTCCAACGACCTGCCAGATCAGCGGCAGCACATACGGCAGCAGGCGCAAGCCCAGCCAGATGATCGCAAGGGTCAGGGCCAGCGGCAGCACAAAGGACCAGCAAAAGGTAGCGAGAAGGCTCTCAAGATCGTTCGGGGCCCGGGTCGGAATACGTCTCTCATCGATGGTATCGATGCGCCCGTAGCGGGCGCGCTCGTCCCAGGCGCCGATGTCATGCGCTGCCGCGGGGCCCGTCACGGCCGCCGGCAGCTGCGCGCTGACGGGGACAAGGCTGGTGCCCGAGGTCTGGATCGGCTCGCCGGACACGAGATTCTGGCCGGATTGAACGATGAGAACCCCATCGCGATTACGATAACCGCCGAGCGACACGTCATCATTCACGGTGATGGAGCCGGTCCTCAGCACTGCCGGAATCTGAGCGTGCTCGGTGGTGGTGCCGTCCTCGCCCCCGACTTCCAGGGTGACATCCAAGACCGAGATGAACGCCTCGCCGAGGCCGAGCTTGCGGCTGAGGTCGGGAGGCAGAATGGATTCCAGCGTACCGCTCAACAACCCCGGCGGCTTGTGCTGCACGCTCGGCCGGATCGACTCGACGCGTCCCGCGATGGTCACGAACTGCCACCATTTTGATGCGGATTGCGGGTTTGCCATCTCTGCCGGTTCCTCCCGAGGAAGGCGGACGCCCTTCTGGCGCACAAAAAGCCGTCATGTTATATAACAGGCGGCCATTTAACTGCCAGCGCGGAGGGCCATCGCTTTTTACAAAACCTGCGGTTTAAGCTAAAGTGGGGGATCGCTTATCCAACAAGACGCTGGTGCTTTAACAGGCTGGTGCTTCAACAGGTTTGTGCTTAAACTAATCCGTGTTTAAATAGTCCGCCTTTTAAATAGCTTGTTATTTAACTATCCTGTCCTGTAAATATATCTTTTGGAGGGCCGAGAATGGGACGGAGCTTCAGTCCTCTCAACGGCAATTGACCGACGGCGGCGTACAGCCGCGCACTGTTCGGAAAGACAAGTTGTAATCACCATCACAGGGACGCTGGCCTTGGCAGCTCCCGTCAACCCGGTGAGGGATACATGGTCGACAGCAATCCTACGGCAAAATCACCGCAGACAAATCCGCTCTCCCTCCAGCCGGATCATCGGAAGACGACGCTCGGTCAATCCGGCCGTACCGGCTCCGCGGCCCGAAGCTCTTCCGTCGGAGGCGTCGAGGTCATTGCACCTGATGTCTTATCATCCGATCAATCTGGCGAAAAAGATCCCCCGCCGCCGCGCCGCAATACGATCCTTGCGTTGGCAGCCGGCGCGCTGGTGGCCGCGGCCGCTGGCTATTTTGTGGTCGGTGGCAGCTCGCAGCCCAACTCGGACTTCAACATCGAGGTTATCAGCGATCCAGCGGTGTTGACAACTGAAATCAAAAAGCAGGCCGACCCTAACGTGAGGCGGCAATTGCAGGCGCAACTTGACCGCAAGGAGCTCGAGCTTTGGCGGTACACGATTCATGGCGCCTCAAGCCAGCTGGTCGGGCAGACCTATACGGTGGACACGCATTTGCCGGCCCAGCAACATACCTATCAATTGAAGCAGAGCGATCAGCAGTTCAGCCTGTTTGCCAATCATTCCGCGCAAAGCTTCGGCTTTTCCGCCGGCGACAACCCGACCCGGTCTGAGATGTCGGGCTATTGGCACACCGGCGCCGGCACGAAGTACTATGTTTTGACGCCCACGCAGCACGAAGAAATTGCAACGCGTTGAGCTTGGCGCCGGACGTGTTGGATTCACATCCTGGGGGGGGCGATCGATGAATTTTTCCGAGCGGTTTGTGAGCCTGTTCAAGAAATCGCCGCTGTTTGCCGCCGCGACGGTCTGGACGGCGCTGTCCCTGCTGATGTGGCTGCGCAGCGTTTGGCATTGATTGGTGCAGCAAGGATCCATGGAGTGCGGTATTATAATGGATAGAGCTGAGTGGGTCCATTTCTTGTCCGTCAGCCGGTTTTCGCCGGTGAGGTACGCGGAGGCCTCGAAATGAACCGCGACATCGCTCGCATGGTCTTATTGGCTGCGGTACCGATGTTGGTTTCACTGATCCTGTCGTGGATCATCCCGAGCTGGCTTGTACCCTATTTGTGGTTTGTGTCCGTCGTTGCCGCCATTATCATTGCGGTCATCGAGTGGATTCTCGAGTACCATGGTCACGAATATGGCTCGAACCTGGCTTGGCAGCTCTATGACGGTCACCCGGTGACGGGATGGCCGGTCGAACAGGTCCGCAAGCTGTCCGGCCGCCAGGTGCCGCGCCCCGCCAACCGGATTGCCGCCACCGGTGAGGTCGTCAGTGATTGGCCGCGTGAACTCCAGGTGCGCGACAAGCAGGCGCTCGCAGCCCTTGGTGCCCGGGTGAAGGACCGGATATTCGGTCACGATGCCGCACTCGACGGGATGATCTCCGATCTTGGCTTCATTGTCACGGTGAACCGGCCACGCGACAACAGGCCATGGCTTCGATTCATCCTGGTTGGCGACGAGGCGCTGGGCAAGGGCAGTCTCGCCATCCTGCTGGGCCAGGGCCTGTGTTCAAACCAGATCTTTGCCTTCCGCGCCACCATCACGGCGGACGGGTTCGACATCGGCAAATTGCTCGCGCATGTAAAGGCGAAGCCGTGCTCGATCATTCTTTTTGACGGTATCGAGAAGGCGAATAACGATACGGTCCAGCTGATCGGTGACATCCTGGACGGCCGTGCGCTTGCCGACGAGCACGGCCATAACGTGAGTTTTCGCGACTGCCAGGTGTTTCTGCTGTCGCACCGGACGATCAGTGTCCAAGATGTTCAGGTGTTGACCGCCGGATACACCGTGACGATCGACAGCTTCGCGCAAATCTGCAACCTGAAGACTGATTTCATCTACAAGACGCAAGGCCAGTTCCTGTTCAGGTTTCCGCAGCTTCCCGACCAATTATCGGACCTGATCGATATCGTCGAGGCGGCATTCAGGAAGACGGCGCGCGTCATGAACTTTCCCATCGAGAACGTCATCATTCCTCCCACGGTCGTCAGCAACGAAATCGAGAAGGTAAGGAAGCTTGGGAATTACTCCCAGCTTGAGCCCCGCATCGAGAATTATTTGAGCCGAAACCGGGAGCAGCTGCTGGCATCAACACTGCAGAGGTAGAGAGAATGAATTCCAAGAAAAGCGGCTTCATGGACAAGGATGCCATCACCGAGGCGTTCATGAACCAGTACGTCAACAAGGGCAAATCCGAGCAGGGCCTGGCCGAGTTCCTGCGTGGGCGTATCGTTGGGCAGGATGATGCGATAGCAGACGTCGCCGCGACGGTTTTCGCGCGCCGGCATAATCGGGAGCTGCCACGGCCGCCCAAGGACGCCATCGAAGGACCGCTTGCGAATTTCCTGTTCGTCGGCCCGCCCGGCGTCGGCAAGACACAAATGGGCTACGAAATTTCGCAGTACATGTTCGAGGCCAAGGCGGTGCATGTCAAATGCGAGAACCTCTCCAGGAATGCGGACAGTTGGGAAGCCTATCTGTTCGGCCTGCCGACCGGCTTTCGCGACACCAAGATCGGCTACCTCGCCGAGAACCTGGTGTCAGCCGAGCGCGTCCTGCTGTTCGACGAAGCGCATCAGGGGCCGCCGGGTTTTTTCGAGAGGATGTTGTCGGTCCTGGAAAAAGGCGTCATCCCGGACAAGCACCGCGGTAAGGACATCGATATCGGAAAATCGATCGTCGTGATGACGAGTAACGACAAATACGAAGATCTGCTGAAAATCCGCGCCGAAACCGAGGACCCGGATGATCGTCTGGAATTGTACTGGGAGAAGCTTTTGCAGAACTCGCAGCTGCCGGAGCCGATCATCCGCCGGTTCCACCAGATCATCATCTTCGTTCCCCCGACCACCCAGGGGCTGCTCGATTTGATCGAGTCCGCGATCAAGGACCGTGCGGCCGCCAACAGGATAGACCTCCACCGCATTGAGGTTCCTGCCGGAACGAAGTTGCTCGGGCAGGCCAACGGACAGGCGTTGCGCGCCGGATATACCGCGGTCACCCGGGTCGTCTCGGCCAATCTGGACCAACCGATGCGGAAGCTCGTGAAGCAGCCGGGGTTTGAATCGATGTCCTACAGCCTGACCCTGGACGACGCCGGGAAATTCGTATTCCTGCCGCTCAAGCCCGTTGAATCAGCTGTGAAGGGCAGATAATGGCCGCTGCACATTCATGGATGCGGTGAACGAAACCGATCTGCAATCGGGAACACGAATCGAGGGCGGCTATCGGATCGTCCGTCGCATTCATGCCGGCGGCATGGGCACGGTCTATGAAGCGACGGGGCCGCTTGCGGGGCAGCGCTATGCCCTCAAGACCGTGAACCGCACGCTCCGGGACAACCCCCGACTGCTGGAGCGCTTCAAGGAGGAAGCTTCCCACCTCACCCGTGTGCGCAGCGACGCCGTGGTGCGCTCGCTCGGCTTCATCGAAGATCAGGCGCTCGGCCTGTTCCTGGTGATGGAATATGTCGATGGCGAAACGCTCGACCAGTTCGTCAAAACCCACGGCGCGTTGAGCGAACCGCAACTGAAGCAACTGCGCCGTCGGCTCGCCGAGGCCCTGGCCGACATTCATCGGGAAGGCATCGTCCATCGCGACTTGTCGCCCGACAACATCGTATTGCCCGACGGCAATGCGGGACGCGCCAAGCTGATCGATCTGGGGATCTCGAAGCCGCCCGATGCGATGCGCGACGGTGAAGAAAGGTCGCGGTGGCCTGAGGGAAAATTCCTCTGGATGGCTCCTGAGCAATTCGGCCGTGGCGAGATTGGCGAGGCAGCCGATCACTACAGCGCCGCCCTGGTGCTTGCCTATGCAGCCATCGGCAGCCCGTTGCCGCTGGCTGCAACTTCGCCGCAGCAGGCGATCGAGAAGCGCCAGCAGTCGATCGATCTCAGCCGGGTTCCGAAGTGGCTCCAGCCGCAACTTCGCCGCCTGCTGCATCCATCCCCGCGGTGGCGCGGGCGGTTGAAGGCTGACGATCGCCATCGCGTCATGCGGCGCGCGGCGCTGATCCTGTTGCTTTGCATCGCCTCCGGCGTCGCCGTGTACGAGGTCGGATATCCGCCGGGACCGCCGGTGAAACCTCAACATCCGCCGGATACGCCGCCACCGGCGCGGCCACCTTTGCAGCCGCCTGTACAGCCGCCATTGCAGCCGCCATTGAAACAACCCCCACTGATTTCACCGCCGGTCGTGCAGCCGCGACCGTTGCCGATCGAGCGGATGCCGCCGGGGCCGCAGCCATCAAAGGTCGAGGTTCCGACCTGCACCAATCAGGCCGAGCTCAAGGGACCGGGGTGGATCATCTCTCAGAAAGCACCGGGACGTTCGGACACCGTTAAAACCGAAAGCCGAGTTAACACTAGCGCCGCGACCATTGATCTGCGGGCGCCACGCGCCGGCGAGGTCGTGGCCGAGGGCTACGTTAATCTGACCGAGAATAGCAACGTCGATGTTTCCATGCAGCCGATCGGCGATACCAGCGCGGTGTATTGTTACAACGTGCGGATGGAGCTGGGCGAAGCGCATGCGGTGCAGACCAACTGGTTTGGAATCCGCGCCAAGAACGGAAATTCCTACGCTTTTGCCATCAAGCCCGCGATGCTCAATGCACAAATGGCGCGGGGGCCGCACCCGATCCGCCTGATTGCGGCGTGCACCGCCAATGCCTTTCCGCAGGTTGGCGTCCAGATCAGAATCGGCAACACGTTGATGCACCCGCCGGGGCAGGACGACATTTGCCGCGCCGCATCGGCCGCTGCCCCAGAGCTGGCAATCCCGACCGCGACACCCGACGCCGAGCCGCCGCTGGTCCGGTGCGATCAACTGCCAGGCATGGAGGGCTCCGATGGATGGCTGGTAACACCGTGGGCCGGGGTCGCGAGACGCACCCCGCCCGACATCATCGATTTCGCCGCGCTGCCCCAGTCCAACGGGGTCTTGGGTCAACTCAGCGCCCGAGGCGTGCTGCAACTGCCCACCGACGGTACGGTCGTGTTGGATTTCGCCCTGGCAGACCCGACCCAGGCCGTGATGTGCAGCGCCCAGCTGACGATTGATCAATTGCAGGGCCGCGGCGGTTTTCAGGGCGGCGGCGCCACCTGGCGCACGCTGCCCTACACGACCAACGATCCCAATCCGCGGCGGCCGATCCACACCGCGATTCCGCTCAATCGCGGCATCCATTATCTCGATCTTCGCCTGACGACGTGCCAGGGTAACGCCCAAGGCAGCGGCTATCTTCCGACCGTCCGGTTTTCGATACGGACTCCGTCCGACAGCGGGTTGCGCGGTCCGAAGCCAAACGAACTCTGTGTTCCGGAGTCAGCGCGATGATAGGACTAAGCTTTCCTCGATCGTCCATCGCGTCCGATGTAGGATCAGAAAAATTGATCGCGTCGCAGAAGGTCTGGCAGCAGGGCGTTTCAAGCAGGGCGTTTATGGTGTCGGCCACAAGGCAACGTGGAGAACTCCGGTGAGCTCTAGCGAAAACAGCGAAAACCAGAATCAATATCGGGATCCGGCTCGGCAGAAAGTACAGATCGAGCCGAACCGCCCGCTGGAGGGGTCCGTCAATGTGACGGAATGGGATTTTCAGACGCAGCGGGTTCCCGACCTGCAAACACTCAATGACCGCGGCAAAGCGGACGCCCGTGCCGGGACCATCGATTTCTGGCAGCGCTCTCAGCAAGATCAGCGGACGCCGCTGCGCGAAGGCATGTTCGAGGGGGCGGACGGAAAAATGTTCAAAGCAGCCGTCGCGGTGTTTGGCCCCGACGGCATACGGCCTGTTGACGGCGAGCCGCGTGGCGCCGCGCTGCTGGTCCCGAATGTGGGGAGTGACGCGAACGTCACCCGGGAGATGGCGCAGACGATTGCGGATCGGCACGGCGTCAGCGTCTTCACGGTCGATACCGGCGATTATACCCGAGCCGGATGGCAAGACGCCGCCGCTGAACTCAAAGGCATCCCCCAGCCGTTACACTATGTCCTCGACGAGAGCGCCCGGAAGATCGTGGCCGACAAGCTCAACGAGCCCAACAATCGCGCTGTCGCATCGGTCAAGGATGCCATCACGGCGGCGGTGTCCTACAATACGCCGCTCGACATCGTGGTGGTCAGTAACGGCGGCTTGGTCGCCGACCGGGCGCTCGGCGAGGCGGTTGGCGACCTCCGGCGCTCTGGGATGCCGGACACTGAAATCGACAGCAAGCTCAGCGATCTCATCGCGATCCATCGCGCTGATCCTTCGCTCTATGGCGCCGCCGCGCCGCGCCAAACCCCCATGGAGGCGGCCGCTTCGACGTTCCAGGATCAGGCACGGGACGCCGGGCGCCGCCTGCAGGAAGCAGCAGCACAAATGGGGACCTACGGGGCTGCCGCGACCGATCGGTTTTTTGCGGCAATGAAGGAAGACGTCATGTCAACCGGGGCGTTTTTGGCACAGCCGGCCTATGTGCCGGCCGCCCAACTCGCCAAGGGATTGCACGAGGGCGTCGTCAATTATTTCACCAATGATGCCTATGACAACAATCAGAAGTCTGTCACAGGCGTTGAGAACGCTGTCCATTCCGCCATCGAGGATCCAGCCGGCACGCTCGGAAAGGCGGTGCCCAACATCGCCTTCGGCATGATAACGGGTTCAGCCGAAGAATTCCTCGAGTCGAAGATCACGCAGCAGGCTGCTGACGACGCCGTGCGCTCCGGTGCGGACCAGGCGTGGCGCAAAGGCACCGTTCAATTCGGCACCGGCCCCGCGGCCAAGGCTGATGAAGCCGGCATCAAGCAGTCGGCCGCCGATGCCGTGGGGTCTCTCGCCAAGGGCGAAGTTGCCGCCGAAAAAACCGGCCTGTCGATGAACGAGCGGATCGACGGCATCACCAAATTGTTCTCGGCGGGTGAAGTCGACGCGTCGGTCGCGCTTGATCCAAAGCTTTATTCGGCTCACGAAATCTCGGCGCAGAAAGCCCTGAAATACGAAAAGACCGGGACTGAGAATTTTGCCAAGGGCGGCCGCCAGCATGCCCCCACCGAGGCTGAAGTGTTCGGCAGGTACAGAAAATCCATGCGAAAGGAGCTCATGGAGCCCCAGGGTACCACGGTCATCGATGGCAAGGATTTGCACCATTTGCGCTATCCGAAGAACGAATTCAAAGACGCGATTCTGGACAGCGAGGGTCTGTTTCCGGTGCCCGACGAGGTCCACACCGAGTTGCATCGCTTGCAGGGCGCCGAAGGGCTCAATGCCAAGGGCACGCCAGCCCGCTGGAGCGACATGGTGTTCCCGACCGGGGAATCATCCGAAGTCGATGCGGCTGTACGGCGGCATTTGGAGCACCAGAACCCCAAGGCCCACCGCACGCTGGCGCAGGCCAATGAAGATCTGCGAGCCCTGCAATACGACAAGACGACGCGGGAAATCTCAAAATTGAGCGAGCATGAGCGCAATCTTTACACTGAGAACAAGGCGGCGCTGACGCATTACCGCGAGAGCGACGGCTGGCAGCGCGTCGGCCCTGACGACGCCGCCAGGCCGCATATCGACTTTGTTCATCCCAAGGAGGGGATCGGTGTCGCGGTCGAGACCATCGCCAAGCCGAACCTCAAATCCGAGATCGCGATGCAGGACAAGATCCAACAGCTCGAGCAGTCCGGGATCACCAACACGGCCGACGGCATCGAGGGGGGCCAGCCACTGAAACTGGAACTCGACGTTCGCATCCCAAGAGGCGCAAAGAACACCCTGGAAGCCCTCAAGGACTACGGTGAGCAGCACAGCGTCAAGGTCAACATACAGTTTTATTAGTTCTTCGATTGACCTATACTGCTCGGCCCCTAACGTGCCGCAACCCGTTTATCGCATGACACAGCACAAGATGATCCATCGCGCCCTCTCCGCCATCGCACTTGGCCTCGCCGTGGCGATCGCCGCGGCAAACCCAGCCATGGCGCAGGCGCCATCCAATGCCATTCGCATCGGCTACCAGAAATCTTCCACGCTGACGGCAATCCTGAAGGCCAATGGCGAGTTGGAAAAGGCCCTGGCGGCGCTCGGCGTGCGGGTGTCGTGGCATGAATTCACCAGCGGCCTGCCGCTGCTGGAAGCGATCAATACCGGCAATATCGATTTCGGCGCCGACGTTGCCGATACCGTGCCGCTGTTCGCGCAGGCCGCCGGCGCCAAGCTTGCCTATGTCGCCGAGGAGGCGGCGTCCCCCTCGGCCCAGGCGATCCTGGTCGGGGCGGACTCACCGATCAAGACGCTGGCCGATCTCAAGGGAAAGAAAGTCGCGGTGACCAAGGGCGCCGGCAGCCATTTCCTGCTGCTGGCCGCGCTGGGCCACGCCGGGCTCGGCTTCAAGGATATCTCGGCCGCGTATCTGACGCCGGCCGACGGCCGCGCCGCCTTCATCGGCGGCAATGTCGATGCCTGGGTGGCCTGGGATCCCTTCCTGACAAGTACCGCCCGGCAATCCCATGCCAGGATTCTCACCGATGGCAGCAACGGGCTTGCCAGCTACAAGCGCTATTACCTGTCGTCGGCCGCGTTTGCCGAGCGGCGCGGCGACGTGCTCGACGTCATCTACGCCAAGCTCGATGCAACCGGAAAATGGGTGAAAGCGCATCCCGATGAGGCTGCGACCCTGCTGGCCGGCCTCTGGGGCATCGATGCGCCCACGGTCGAGGAAGCCAACGGCCACCGCTCCTACCGGATTGGCGCCGTCACCGCCGCAGGGCTGTCGGAACAGCAGCGCATTGCCGACGCGTTCTTCACGGAAGGACTGCTTCCGATCAAGGTCCATGCCGAGGACGTGAGGATCTGGACACCGAAGCAGAACTAGCGGGGTAGCCCGCCGCGGCAAGCCGGGCCTTCACGGTTCGAGACGCCTCACGGCGTCCTTACGGGCGCCGCGCGGCTGCTCACCATTCACAGGCTTCAGCGGGTGGCTTTGATCATGTCGGCGATCGACAATTTATCGAGCACGTTGGCGGTCGCGTCGCGCACCAGCGTCATGGTCTGGCGAACCTCGCAATTGCGGACGCTCTTGCAGTCCGTGCAGGGCTTGTAGGCGGTGCGGCTGGCGCAGGCGATCGGAGCCAGCGGTCCGTCAAGCGTGCGGATGACAAATCCCGCCTTGATCGCGCGCGGCGGCTGGGCCAGGCTGTATCCGCCGCCGGGACCTCTTTTGCTTTGAACAATGCCGGCGTTACGCAGCTCCAGCAGGATCGCGTCGAGGAATTTTTTCGAAATGTTGGTGCGTCTGGCGATGTCAACCGCGTGTGCGGTAGAGCCTTGCTTCAGCGCCGCCAGATAGACCAGCGCCTTGAGGCCGTATTTTCCCTTTGCCGTCAACATGGTTCCCGCCTGGCAAGCGACCGCCCGAGCAGGAGATCGTTAATCTATATGATCCCTGTTTTATAGGAGATTTATACTCTTTCAAAGGGCTTCGAATGAAAATTCTGTCAAATCAGGGACGCCCCCAAGGGACGATCCGGTATTCAAGCCAGCTGGCCAGCCGGTCGAGCGCGAATCCGACGAGACCGAGAATAACGATTCCGAGCAGAACCAGATCCATCTCGAACCGTTCTCGGCCAGCGATCACCAGACCGCCGATGCCTTGGCCTGCGGCCATGAAATATTCCGCGCCAATGGTGGCCAGCCACGAATAGATCAACGCGAGATGAAGG
>Ga0302319_10018027_pt1 | contig 12900 bp, 8 predicted proteins | sample Bog_T0_2_FD_203319 | JGI IMG/M metagenome (GOLD analysis project Ga0302319, IMG submission 203319) | Peat permafrost microbial communities from Stordalen Mire near Abisko, Sweden - Bog_T0_2 | ecosystem: Environmental > Terrestrial > Soil > Wetlands > Peat | place: Sweden: Abisko, Stordalen Mire...
CAAAGCCAGGACGCCGAAGATGCCTTGGTCCGGCGTCAGCTCAAATATCTTCGGTATGGTGCGGTACTCGGGATTATTCCCTTCGCCTGCATTTACGCGATCCCCTACGTGCTGGGCGCCGCCCCCGCGCATTATCAAAAGCTGGCTGTAGTATCTCTGGCGCTGATCCCCATCACTTGGGCTTACGCGATCCTCCGCTACCGGTTGATGGACGTCGATATCATCTTCCAGCAAGGCTACGTTTATACGCTCGCGACGCTAATGGTGCTGGGAGTTTTCTACGGTTTGATCCTCTCCTTCACGCATGTCGAGGATCTCAGCCCAGCCGCGATCGTAGGCTTGATTCTGTTCGCGACGTTCATCTTTCAACCGATTCGCGATTGGTTAAAAGAGCAACTGGACCGCTACGTTTTATACAAAGATCAATATGAGCACCGCCGCACGCTGATCCAATTTGCCCGCGAATTGAGCGCGGAGACCAACCTGGAGCACATGCTGCAACTGGTAGCGGAGCGGTTGGTGCAAACGCTGTCGATCCAGCATCTGGGATTCTTTTTGAATTGCGACTCGGAAGCGGAATTTCACTTGGCGTTGGTGCATGGGCAGAAGAAGGACCGGGGAGGGCGGCCGAGCCCTACCAGTGACCTGAGTTTCCTGGCCGGCAAGCTGGATACTGAAAAGCCTTACCTCTTCTTCGAGCGAACGCGGCGTCTGCTCGATGTGGTTTCGCACGAGTGGCCGGCTTCCGTACGGGCCACCATCGCCGATCTGGACTACACCTATTACTTCCCTTTCTCGGTGCGCGGCCGAACGGTCGGCTGGCTGGGCTTGAGCCGGACCGACAAGGGCGACTTCCTTTCGAGCGACGACGTCGATCTGGTAGTCACTCTCTGCGGCTACGTCGCGGTTGCCATTGAGAACGCATCGCTCTACCGCTCGTTGCAGTCCAAAGTCGAAGAATACGAGCGTCTCAAGGAATTCAGCGAGAATATTGTCGAGTCGATTAACGTCGGCATTCTGGCCGCCGATTTAGACGACCGCGTGGAAAGCTGGAACAGTCAGATTGAGAAGCTCACCGGCATTCCTCGCGACCTCGCAGTGGGCCGCCGTCTGAGTGAGCTTTTCCCGAACGACCTGTTTGAACGCTTCGATCAGGCCCGCGGTCAGATTGGCGTCCACAATATATATAAGTTCGTCTTGCAGCCCGCCATACCGGGGCTGAGCCCGCCCACCAACGGGCACTCGGCGGCGACACCCGGATCCATGCACATCGTGAACATGGCCATTGCGCCGCTAGTATCGAAGGAATCGCGCCAGATCGGCCGGCTGATCATCTTCGACGACATAACGGACCGCGACGAACTGGAGCGGCGCTTGGTGCAAGCCGATAAGCTGAGCTCGATAGGATTGCTGGCTGCGGGCGTCGCGCACGAAGTGAATACTCCGCTGGCGGTCATCTCGACCTACGCGCAGATGTTGGCCAAACAAGTATCGGGCGACGATCAGAAATCCAAGCTGCTGGAGAAGATCGCCAAGCAGACCTTCCGCGCCAGTGAAATCGTAAACTCACTGCTCAACTTCTCGCGGACCTCGCCTACTGAATTCGTTGATGTGGACTTGAACCGCGTGATTCGTGAAACCCTGACGCTGGTGGAGCATCAACTTCAGAAGGCGTCCGTGGAAGTGAAGTTGAGTCTCGATCCGTCGTTAGCTCCCGTGAAGGGCAATTCCGGAAAGCTGCAGCAGGTATTCCTGAACCTGTTTCTGAATGCGCGCGATGCGATGGAGCGGGGCGGCATCCTGGCGGTGAAAACCTGGGAAACCAACGGAACCGCGCACCTGGATGTGGCCGATACGGGGCAGGGCATCGCTCCCGAAAACCTGGCCCGGATCTACGATCCATTCTTCACCACGAAGGCCGCCAAGAAAGGTACCGGCCTCGGCCTGTCGGTCACTTACGGGATCATTCGCGAGCATGGAGGCGCCATCGAAGTGGAGAGCGAACCTGGCTTCGGCACGCGTTTCCACGTCGAACTCCCGTTAGTCCGAAAACCAGCACATGTCTGAAGCACTCCCTCCGGATGTTCCCGTTCCCAATTCCTCCAAAGGCAGAATTTTAGTAGTCGACGACGAGGCGGATATCCGCGAGAGCCTCGAAACGCTGCTCGAAATGGAGGGCTATCAGGTAGAGCTCGCGCACAACGCCACAGAGGGTCTGCGCAAGATGGAGACCGGCAGTTACGACATAATCCTACTGGATCTGATGATGCCGGATCGTTCCGGTATGGAAGTTCTGCGCGAGGTTCGCGAGCGCGATACCGACACGCCGATCTTCATGATTACCGCGTACGGGTCGGTGGAAGTGGCGGTGAACGCCCTGAAAGCCGGCGCCAACGATTATTTCTCGAAGCCTTGGGATAACGAGAAACTGCTGATCGAAATCGACCGCATGATCGCGCAGTCGCGCTTGGTGCGGGAGAATACCCAACTCAAACGCGCCCTCAAGCAGCGCTACAGCTTCCCCAATATCATCGGCAAGAGCGAGCGCATGTTGCGCATCCTGGATCTGGTTACTCAGGTTGCGCCCAGCCGCGCGACCATCTTAATCACGGGCGAAACCGGCACCGGTAAGGAGTTGATCGCGAAGGCGGTGCATGCCAACTCACAGCGCGCGGAGCAGATGTTTGTGGCTGTGAATAGCGGATCGGTCCCTACGGATTTGCTGGAATCGGCGCTGTTCGGGCACGTAAAAGGCGCGTTCACGGGCGCCATTTCAGCCCGCAAGGGATATTTCGAAATCGCGAATAAAGGCACAATTTTCTTCGATGAAATCGGGACCATCAGCCAGGAAACGCAAGCCAAGCTGCTGCGCGTGATCCAGGAGCGCGAGTTCATGCCGGTGGGTTCCACCGACACCATCAAAGTGGATGTGCGGATCATCGCCGCCACCAACGCCGATTTGAAGCGGCAGGTGGACGAAGGCAAGTTTCGCGAGGATTTGTATTACCGGTTGAACGTGATCAACATTGCGTTGCCACCCTTGCGGGACCGCAAGGAAGACATCCCCCGGCTGGTGGATTATTTCTTTGTGAAGTATTGCAAGGAGAACGAAAAGTTCCTCGATAGCGAACAGAAAAGCACGCTGCGATTCGAGCCGGACGCCCTGCAGTTATTGATGGATCACAACTGGCCGGGCAATGTCCGCGAATTGGAAAATGTAGTGGAGCGCGCGGTGGTGCTGGCTTCAACCTCGTCTGTGCCGGTGGATGTGCTGCCCGATTCGATTCTGCAGGCAGGCGGCATTCGCATCCGCCGCGATGAGAGCGGGCACTTGGCGGCCGACGCGAGTCTGTTTGAAATCGTGAATGATTATGAACGGCGCAAAATCATAGAGACGCTGGAGACAGTGAACTGGAGCCAGACCGATGCCGCGGGCGCGCTGCGCATTCCGCTGTCGACGCTGAATCAAAAGATCAAGCGACTCAATATCGATGTGAAGCGCAAGGGCAGCAGCAGCGCCGCGTAAACTGGATACGAGGCTCGCAGGAACGGGACCGATCCCCGCTCGTTCGAATCGTGGGGTCGATTTCGTGGACGATGCGCCGAATCAGGGTTGGAACGGCCTCGATCTCACCTTTACCCTCCACCAAAGGAGCGATACGGACTCCTTTCATTGGGCGTTTTCGGTTCTGGCAGGCGTCAGATGGTTGATGCATATCGCCATTCTTTCTTGACAAGCGAAGGTGGATTCCCTAGACTAGTCTGCAAGCTTACAAACTAACTGCCTATGCTAAAAGCCTCTCGGGTACTGGTTCTACCAATTTTGTGTACAGCGTCCTTGTGGGCGCAAAGAGATCCAGGCGCCGCCGGATCGGCTGCGGGATGCGCACTGTGTGGATCGCTCATTTTCATTCCGATTGCTTTTGTCGTCCTCAACATCGCTCTGCTCGTCTGGGTGGCCCGCGACGCGAAGGCGCGTGGCATGGACAGCGCCGTCATCTGGATGATTTTGGTCCTGTTCACCAGCATCTTCGGATTGATTATTTATCTCTTCTCCAGGCCCCAAGGAAATCTCATTCAATGCCCGCACTGCCACAACCAACGGCTACAAGCGAGCGCCAAATGTCCGCATTGCGGAAACGCCTAACCAGTCCTCACACTTACTTAGCGATACTGGTGTGTTTCTATGCGGCGGCAGCGATCGATTCGTTCCGTCCACCGCGGAGCCAGTGGACGGCGAAAGCCTACCTGCAGGCGGTGCGTTTGTATCAGGCTTACGGGCGGCCCTTGTCCAGCCGGTATATCAAATGCCGCTATCGCCCAACCTGCTCCGAGTATTCGTTCCAAGCAGTCGAAGCCTGGGGCATCCGGCACGGGCTCGTACTAACCTACCGTCGCTTGAGGTCGTGTACCACCGCGGTGCCTCCCGGCACGGCGGACCCAATTCCGCAGCCAGAGCAATCGACACCATAGAGGAAGTAGCTCTTCTTGGCGCTGTAATTCAAGGGGACGCGTAAACTAGATACATGCCAGCCAGGCTGACGCGTGTCAGATTGAAGGATTATCGCAGCATATCGTCGTGCTGTGTCGAGTTGCAACCGCTGACGCTGCTGGTGGGTCCAAACGGGGCGGGCAAAAGCAACTTCCTCGACAGTCTGCGGTTCCTACTTCACACCATGCACAACCCGCTGGAGCAGGCACTCCTGGTCCACTCCGGGATGAGAGCATTCTCCGTAAACTGCCCGAGGGTCGGCGTGAATCAAGCTTCTCGATAGCACTCGAATTCGTTCTCGACGACGGTTCCCCGGGGACGTATTCTCTCGCCGTGTCCGCCGGCTCCGATGGTGCATCGACAATCGAAAGCGAAGAGTGCAACGTGGGTGAAAAGTGGTTCAGGGCTGGCTGGAGGAACCAGTCCAGCACCGGAATCACGGTCGCTTTTACGGGGGATCGCCCAGCACTCTTCTCATACGGATCGCTACAGGATTTTGCTCCAGTGTTTGATATCGTCACTGGGATGAGATTCTACGCTCCGAACCCCGAAAAGATGCGGCTACCCAGGGCCATTGGTTCTGGAGCAGTCCTCAACCCGGACGCCTCCAACGCTGCGGACTTCCTCGCCCGATTGGAGCGCGATTACCCACCAATCATGGAACGTATCCGGGGTTATCTGGAGTCCTTTAATCCCGAGTTTTCAAGTGTCTCGGTCAATGAAACGGACGACTATCGTTGGTTGGCCTTTACACCAGCATCTAATCCGAGCGGCTGGAAGCTTCGTAGCTCCGAGGTGTCCGACGGCACTCTCCGTGCGATTGGAATTCTCCTGGCGATCTTTAGCGCCGCAGCAAGTCCCCATCCTGTAACTCTCGTTGGGTTGGAAGAGCCCGAAGCCAATCTCCATCCTGCCGCCGCCGGTGTCCTGCTGGATGCGCGAATGGAAGCGAGCTTAACCGTTCCGATCATCGCGTCGACCCATTCCGCGGACCTGCTTGATCGGAAAGATTTGCCTGCTAAGTCGATACTGGCGGTCGCAATGCGGGACAGGAAACAGTCATCGGTCCAATTAATGACGCTGAAATGAATATCTTGCGAAAGCATTTGTATACCGCTGGAGAATTGTTGAGAAGCAATCAGTTGAACCCGCAATGAAACTGGTTCGCATCGCCTGCCTCGTGGAAGGTGACGGCGAGGTTCAAGCGGTTCCCGTTCTCCTGCGACGCGTCGTCGGATCAATCGACCCGCTCTCGCAACCGATCGTCGCCCGGCCATTTCGGCGCCCCTCAGGGAGCATCCGCGGAGCAGAGGGTTTGGAGAACGCCATCACCGTCGTGCGGAACTACACCCTAGCCACTCGATTAACAAAAAGGGCCAGACTGTCTCGGCCAGACCTCCACATCTCTGTCGTCCTCGCCCATCGAGAATTCGAATCCTGGTTTATTGCCGCAGCAAAATCTCTGGCGGGCAAGCGCAGCTTGGATAGTAAATTGCTTACACCTGATAACTGGGAAAAAATCCGAGACGCCAAAGGGTGGCTGATAGATCATAGCGTCGGCCCTGGCAGGTACAGTCCAACGCAGGATCAAGCCGCGCTAGCCCACTGGCTCGACCTTGAACAGGCCCAACGCTCGCGCTCCTTTCGCAAGCTTTGGAAAGAAGTCGAAGTCATTGTGCGCTCCACCGATGCGGCACCATAGAGCTATTCACAACGAAAGAAGCCGGCGATGAATTGCGCCCACTTTACTCATCCATAACGCGTCCAGCCGCGCATACAGCAATCGACCCGCCGTTGCCCCCGCCCCGGCACTGTGTTACTACAAGAGGAGAGCCCCACAGTATTGCGCACTTTAGCTTCTTTCCGCGAAGCCTTCGCATTGGCGGCGGCTTCCCTCAACTCCAGTAAGCTTCGCAGCTTCCTCACTCTGCTCGGCGTTATTCTCGCCACCACGACATTGATCGTCGTAATGTCCATGGTGCATGGCATGGACGTGTATGTGGCTGAACAGGTCTCCGACATGGGCACCGATGGATTTCGTGTGCAGCGCATCCCCATGCTCGGCGAATTCGATCCTAAGAAATTCATCGAACTGGAAAAGAGAAACCCGAAGTTGAACCTGGAAGAGTATGGCTTCCTGAAGAACACTCTGACGTTAGTGAAGGATCTGGGCGTGGAGGCCGATCAGAGCGTCTCGGTCCACTACCGCGCCGACGGGCTGGATGCCGTCAATTTGATGGGCGGCACGCCCAATCTGGCCGCGATGTCCAGCATCGAGATCGCCAACGGACGCTTTTTTGCCGCCTTCGAAGACGAGCGCCACATGAACGTCGCCTGCATCGGCGACGATCTCCGGGATCGTTTTTTCCGCGATCGCGATCCCGTCGGCAAGACGATCCTGGTGAATCAGATTCCCTTTGAAGTGATAGGCGTCGCCAAAAAGCGCGGATCGGCGTTCGGACAATCGCGCGATGATTTCCTGATTATCCCCATTCATACTTTCTTGAAGAACTTCGGGGTCCGTCCCGAATTGGAGTTCACCGCGGTGGCCATCGATCATGCGCGGCTGAACGACGCCGAGGACGAAACGCGCGCCTTACTGCGAGCCTACCGCCGCCTGCGCCCCAACCAGGACGACAACTTCGGACTGTTGGCGTCGGACTCGCTGGTCGGCCTGTGGGATAAGCTTACCGGCGTGCTCGCCACCATGGCCTTGGGTATCGTCTCGATTTTCATGGTAGTCGGCGGCGTGGTGATCATGAACATTATGCTGGCGGTGGTCAGCGAGCGCACCTTTGAAATCGGCATTCGCAAAGCGATCGGCGCCACGCGGCAGGACATTCAGCTTCAATTTCTGATCGAATCGGCGCTGCTGGCAGCCTCCGGCGGAGCCATCGGCGTGATCATTGCGTGGCTGATGGCGGTGGCCGTTCGCAGCGCCACTCCCATGCCTATGGCGGTGCCTGCTTCGGCGGTCTTTGTCGGTGTCGGATTGTCCGCCATCGTTGGCCTGTTCTTTGGCGTGTACCCGGCACGCCGCGCCGCGCTGCTCGACCCGGTCCAAGCTCTGAGGTGGGAACGATGACTTTCTTCGCTGTTCGATCCGCGGCCGCGATGGCTTTCGATACTGTCCGCTCCCACAAAATGCGCAGCCTGCTAACGGTGCTGGGCGTGATCATCGGGACCGGCACCGTGATCGCCGTCGGTTCCATCATCACAGGCGTCGACGGCGTGATCGCCGGCGTTACGCAGAGCTTCGGACCCGATACTATCATGGCGTTTCAGTTCAATCTCGGATTCCGAGGCGGCATGACCTCCGATGAGATGAAGCGCAAGCCGCTGACCTGGGAAGATGCGCAGGCACTGGCTGAACGAGGACCCTCCATCCAGCACGTGTCCCCCTATCTTTTCGGCCCTAATACTTTCTCGAATACCGGCGGCTGGGTGGATCGCGCGAAATACAAGACTAAGGATCTGTACAACATAGAATTAGCCGGCACCGCGGAAAGTTATGCCGTGGGCGGCGCGGAACGCATGATCTATGGCCGCTTCTTCACCGACGAAGAAAGCCGCCGCCGCGAGCCCGTGGTCGTGATCGGCGAGCACGTGAACAAGACTCTCTTCCAGGGTGAAAATCCAGTAGGGCAATGGATTGAAGTGGATGGACACCAGTTTCAGGTGGTCGGCGCGATGGCGCGCATGTCGGCTTCGTTCCCCGGACAGGAGGATCGCCGGGTCCTGCTGCCCTTCTTTACCATGCGCAAGATGTTCCCGACCGCCAAACAGATAATGCTGGTGATTGTCGCCAAGCCGGGCATGATCAACTCCGGTCTGGATGAAGCGCAGATGGTGCTGCGGACCATGCGCAAAGATCCACCCAACAAACCCGACGACTTCTGGCTTTCGACCGGCAGTCAAATGCTGGAGGATTTCCATCGAATCACCGCGACGGTGGCGATCGTCATGGTAGCTCTCAGTTCCATTGGCCTCCTGGTAGGCGGAATCGGAGTCATGAATATCATGCTGGTTTCGGTAACGGAGCGCACGCGCGAGATCGGCATTCGCAAGGCGATCGGCGCGCGTCACATGGACATCGTGCTGCAGTTCTTGACCGAGGCGGTAGTGCTGACTAGCTTAGGCGGCCTGCTCGGGATGACTCTTGGCTGGCTGCTGTCGGTGGTCTTCCGCCTGGTGTTTCCCAACGTGCCCACGTCCGTACCGCTGTGGGCAGCCGCCTTAGGAGTGCTGGTCAGCGTGGGAGTCGGATTATTCTTCGGCACATGGCCGGCGATGAAAGCCGCGCGGCTGGATCCGGTGATTGCTCTTCAATACGAATAGCAGGAGCTAGTTAACGGAAGGGCGCTCGATGCGCTCCACCGTGTATACGGGCAAGATGTCCTGCTGCCGCTTCAACTCCATTCCGAGTTTGCCCAGGACCGTGAAGATTGTCGGGAGGCCGGCGAAAGGGTTCGCGGCCGGCGTAACGTTCGGTGGCGGAGGGGGCAGGCGCATAGGGGCCCAGCCTTCCGTATGGACCGCGAACAGCCCGCTGAGCGCCGTGTGGTTCACAACCGGCAAATCGGTCCAGTTTTCCATGTAGTGGGCAAGGTCGTCCATATCTATGGCTTTTGCGTTCAGGGGATGGCCCCAGCCGCCGACAAAGTTGTGGCAAGCTTCCGGGTCGATCGGCGACGACCGCCAAAGGCTATCGACGATGCAGTCCTTCTCTGCGCTGGCAGACTTTTGAAGCTTGGGACCGCCGCTGGCTACCACGAGTGCATAAACGAACATCTTTTTATTCTCAATCCGCAGCCCGAGCCGAAAACGATCGGCGAGCAATCCGCGGATCATCGGCTTAACTCGGCTTCGCATTTCGCCGTACCGAAGACTGGGAGGGATGGCGTTGGCGGGCGCTTTCGCTTCGATATCGTACCTCTCACGAACGGTCCAGTCGGGAAGACGGGAAAGACGCGGCGAAGGGTTGACCGGCACGTCGTAGGCGTAACTCAACAGCGTAATCACCGGGACCGAGGTCGCAAGCAGGTCACCGTTGGGGAGCACTTGCACGCGCTCGTTGCCCGGATCGGTTGTGCGAGCAGGCTTTATGGTGATCGTCGCGAATGCCGGCGATTGAGCGACGGCTGGCAAAGCCACTAGCAAGCTTATGACTGCCTTGGGGAACACGGACGTAAACCTCCTTGGCAGGATTGGACGGCGATGACGAAGCGTTTGTTCCCGCCCGATATCACTCAGCATTTCGCCCCCCCCAACTGGACCGCGGCGGATGAACCACGATTGCCGAGACCGACTTGGTTGGTCGCAACAAGTACCAATGCAGAGCGTGTAATTCGGCCGGACCACGGTCCCACGCTTCCCCAAACCTCTTTCACGGGAGCGTACACGAGGAAGAGAGAAATGGATCTGGAAGCGAATCGTGGCAACCGTGAAAAGTCCACTGACGCTAAACTCGTGTCGCGCTGAAACGCTTTGTGCGCGTTTGTCACTCATAGGTGTAACTGGAGAACAGGACAATGCAACTCCCGGCAAACTATCGGCTCCTTGCAGGAAGCGAACTAAAGCCCGCCCACGGAGCGAGTGTGATGGGCCCGGCGGAACCGGGCGAAATGGTAAGGCTCGCGGTATGCGTGCGGCAACGGCCCGGGGCGCCGCCGCTACCGGACCATGTGCATTGGATGACGACGCCGCCGGGAAAACGCAGGTTCCTGACCAGTGACGAGTTCGCGGCGCGGCACGGCGCGGCCGCGGCGGACATTGACGCGGTTGTTACGTTCGCACGTGGCCAGGGACTTACCGTTTTGGGGACCAGTCCTGCAGGTCGCACAGTCAGGCTGTCCGGCACAGTGGAGCAGATGAGCCGGGCGTTTGCGGTGGATTTGCAGTATTATTCGTCTCCCATTGGTACATATCGAAGTCATCAGGGCCCCCTATCCGTGCCAGGCGATTTGGCGGATATCGTTTCGGCGGTGTTCGGCCTGGATAATCGGAAGGCCGGCGGCCGCAACGGCACGGGAGACCCATCGGGAACTACGCCACTGGTCCCGGCAGATATCGCGAAACTCTACAACTTCCCGCCAGTGCCGGCCGACATTACCAGTCGGACCATCGGTTTGATTGAATTCAACCAGGCCTCCGCCGGGGGCTGGAACCAAAACGACATTGACAGCACTTTATCGAGCTTCGGTCTGACCACTTCGGTTACTCCGCACAACATCCCCGTTACTGGCTCGGATAACCCCGGAACGAAGTTCGACCCAAACAACGTTGACGGCGAAGTGCTGCTCGATATCTGCGTCGCCGCCGCGGTGGCGCCCGGGGCCAAAATCAACGTTTACTGGGGTGAGGATGAGACTTCGGTTGCGGACTGGGTAGCGGTGCTGGACGCGATTCTTGCCGCTCCGCCTGATGTGCTCTCCAGCAGCTACGTGCTGGCGAACGGAGACGACTCCTACACACCCCCTCAACTGAAGCCGATCACCGAGAAGTTCCAGGCCCTGGGGGCGATGGGCGTTACCGTCTTCGCTGCCTGCGGCGATGACGGTGCGCGTTCTCTTACCACCGACGGCAAGGCGCATGTTCAATATCCCGGTTCGGATCCATGGTTGACCTCATGCGGCGGCACCACGGTCAGCATGAGCACAACCCCGGCCACAGAGTGGGTCTGGAACGACCTTAATCCCAACACGTCCGATCCGCAACTGCCCCAGGGCACCGGCGGCGGAGTGAGTGCGTACTTCACGGGTCCCTTGCCCGAGTGGCAGCAGGTTGTAAGTGTTCCGCCCTCGATCAACGATGGCGTTACCATTGGCCGCGGCGTCCCGGACGTGGCAGGAAACGCCAGCCTGAACAGTGGTTATCAGCTGACGCTGTACGGCTCCTTTATTCTGCTAGGGGGAACCAGCGCCGTGGCTCCGCTCTACGCCGGGTTGACAGCTATCATCAACGCTACATTGGGAGCGAACGTGGGATTCCTGAATCCCACCCTTTACGCGTTTCGCGACAGCGTATGCCGTGACATTAACGATCAGCTTCTGCCCGGTTCGCCCTCGGATAACAGTTCCCCGGCGTTCACCAACCCGAACACGGACAGGCTCTTCCCCGCGGTGAAGGGCTATCCTTCCGGACCCGGCTGGGATGCCTGCACGGGTTTGGGCGTCATCGACGGAAACGCGCTGCTGGGGGCGATTCAAAGCGTGTTCCAAAAGGATTGTCAGCTGATTTTGGATCGCACGGAAATTGGCGAAGACGAGGTGAGCGAGACTCTAACCAGCACCCTGCCCGGGAATCAGCCTGGTCTGATTGGTAACGCATTCTATGTGGTGGTGGACGGATTCAACGCGTCTGCGCTGGGCATTGTACTCAGCGACCTTTCCGGCACGCCGGCCAATATTCCCACATTCACTGTCTCGGTAGCCGGCATCAGCGTTGTCCCGACGGCTTTGCTCGCGGAAGACCCGTCGCTGCCGGTAACGCCCCAGCGCTTCACCTGGACCTGCGCGGTGCAGTTCGACACCAGCCTGAGTGCCTTTTCCGGGACCCTTCCCAGAACCGTCACGCTCACGGCATCGAAGGGCGGAGTAACATCGACGCCGGGTTCGATCCAGTTGATCGCTCACGCCGATCCCTACGAACTGGATGGACCGACTTGGTGGCTAAGCGAAGACTTGCGTGTTTTCCAGGTGACGACCGGAGGATCTCTGGCAGGCCTACCCGCGGTCACGCTTCAAAACACGGGCAGCGCTTCGGTGGACGCGCCCGCTTTCATCAAAGCGGTGATTCAGGGTTTCAACGGCGACCCGGCTTTGCCGCCGAGCCATCCGTTCGATCAGATCTCGATCGACGAGCAACAATCGCAGGTTACCCTGGCTCAATTCAATCCGCCGACTTCGACGACGCCGGTTTATAACTTTGCGGTGGCTCGCGTAAGATATCAATCCACGGCGGCGTCGACCCCTGTGCGCGTGTTTTTCCGGATCTTTCAGGCGGCTACCACATCGACGGCGTACGCTGCGGACACTTATGGCAGCATACCCAACATCGAAACGGACGGCGAGATACCGGTGTTTGGCGTGGATGGCGGGGGAAATGTGGTAGCGATTCCGTGCTTTGCCGACGCCCGCGTGTTGGACCCGACAACGCTGGACAACCAAACCGACGACTCGAACCTCGTACAGAGCATCGCGCCGGGTGCCGGGGGCGGCGTAGCGTACACGTATTTCGGATGCTGGCTGGACATCAATCAATCCGGGACGACGACCGCGGTGCCGAAACCGCCGCTTACTCCGGACAACGGCAATCCGTGGGCGAATGGCTCTCAGTCGGTATTGGCGGCGATCGCTGGTCTGCACCAATGCCTGGTGGCGGAGATCTATTACGCGGACCGCGTGCAA
>Ga0302319_10018028_pt1 | contig 12900 bp, 10 predicted proteins | sample Bog_T0_2_FD_203319 | JGI IMG/M metagenome (GOLD analysis project Ga0302319, IMG submission 203319) | Peat permafrost microbial communities from Stordalen Mire near Abisko, Sweden - Bog_T0_2 | ecosystem: Environmental > Terrestrial > Soil > Wetlands > Peat | place: Sweden: Abisko, Stordalen Mire...
GCGCAGTGCACGTTTCCGCCACCACCACTTCCACCAGTAACGGCAGCCCGGGCTGCAACCTTTTCCAGATCCAGGCCGCGACGATTTCGCTCGTGGGGTTTTCCAGGCCGGGGATTTCGTTCAAGTAATAATGATCCAGCTTTTCCCAGACCGGCTTGAATGCCGCCGAGATGTCCGCGTAATCCATGAGCCAGCCCAGCTTGGGATCGCATTCGCCCGCCACGGCAACCTCCACGCTGAAACTGTGCCCATGCAAGCGGCGACATTTGTGCGTCTTCGGCAACAACGGCAACAAATGCGCCGCTTCAAATTGAAATGTTTTTCTTAATTCCATCTTCATAAAATCATCACGCATAGCGCAGCACACTTGTCACGCTTCCAGATCCGTCCAGGTTACCAGATCGCCCAGCGCCGGGCGTCCGTCGTGCCGCCAGGTTAGCGGCGGATGCTGCATTTGGCCTGGTCGGCAAATCCGCGTCACCCCCCAGCGGGCAAGTTGCGGCGCCAGTTCCTGGAACCGGTCCGGCGAGGTGGCCAACGCGACGGTGGAAACCTTCCCCTTCAATTCATCCACTCCCTGCAAGACCGCCGCCAAATCCGGTACCGGCTTCACAAAAACAAACCGGTTCAGAGGCGAGAAATGAAAACGCACCTCGTGCTCGAACACCACAGTCCAGGCAGTGGAATTCTGGCTCTGCCAGAGTTTAACGTCGCCGCGATGCGCGGCGAGCGCCTCATAAAGGGAACGACGCGACGCGATGGCGGCCGATTCCACCACGGAAATCCGGCCGCGCGGCGCGGCGGTTTCCCGCAGCATCAACTCGGCTGCCAGCAAACCCGCAAACTTGTCGGACTCCACGGCCCCGCGTTCCTCCACGTAAATGGCTTGCGGCGAAAGACACCCGTGTTGGTCCCAGGCAATCACGTCGTCCGCCACCCGTGCCACCAGTTCGGCAACGGCCTCCTGCCGCAGCGCTTCCCGCGTCACCAAACCGAAGCTCACCCGTAAGCCATGGCCAAGAAAGCGGGCGTTCTCGGGCACCCGTGAACGGATGGCAGCCAGGCTTTCGTCGCTACCGGTCGCGGTCACGCAATCGGCCTCGGCGAACAGCATGGATTCCAAATCCAACTTACCACCGTGCCATTCCGCCAGTTCCAGACATGCTCCCAGTTTGGGATCGGCCTCGTAAATTGAGTGGGCGAACAGTCGCGGCAAGCAGGAGGCACCGCTAGCGCACTTCATGAACTGCGCCGAGCGGGTCAGGAGCCCGAGGGTCAGGCTCATCCAGGCCGGATTCGGCAGGTTACCCGCCGCCACGTGGACCTGCAATTGCGGGCCGCGCCAAAAGTGTTGCGGGCTGCGCGCTGCTTCACCCACCGGCTCGACGCCGATACCCAGATCCTGGTCCAGCAACGCTTGAAAGTTTTCCGGCGTGAAGCGGCGGAAGAATCCGTCCAGGCCTTGCTCCAGAATGGCCGGAGAAAAACCCGTGGCTTCAGGCCCAAGCTCCAGCGCGAGCCGACGAAATTGATTCCCCGGCTCCAGCCAGCCGGCGGCAACTTGGCAAAGGGTATCCACAATGCCGCCGATTTTGCGCCGGGCGAGATACTTTTCGCGGTTGCGCTTTAGTGTTTCAAGGGCGGCAGCGATCATCGCTGGCGAGAGCATGGCGTCCGGCGGCAGGTCGGCGAGGAAATAATTCGTCAGGGTCATTTTGATTCCTTTATGCCGTCATCAATGAACAACCGCGCGGTTCGGCCAGCTGAGCGCGGCCCAGCAGCTCAAAACCGTCCCCTCTGCGAACACCCAGGTCTTCCGTCTGGATGGCGGCCACGGAGAACACATTAGCCAGGTCCAACACCCGAACAATGCCGGGCTCGCCCTCCGCCACCTCGCATCCGCTTTCCGGCGAGATGATTTTCACCCGTGCCCACGGCGGAAAGTGAAAAGCGCGGGCATGGAGGATGGCAGAGGGCGGCTGGATTTCCAAATCATAGGCCTGCGAACTCAATTCGCTCATGCCGTATTCGCAAATGATGTTATCCCGACCAACGCCCAGTTGCCGCGTGATGAATGCGTGCAATTCGTTTTTGGGCAGGATGCGGGAACGATTTTTGTAGCCGCCGGTTTCCATCACCTGCGATCCCTTGGGCAGGGCCAGCCGTAGCTGCCGCTCCGCCAGGAAATCCAGCAATTGCAAAAACGAAAATGCCGTTCCAAAGATGGTCACCGGCTGGCCGCCGGCGGCGACGGATTCCAAAGTTGGCAACAGGCCACCGAAATCGATTGTCCACGTGCCATCGCAGGCGAGCAGGCCAAAGAAATCTGAACGCGTTGCCCCACGGTCTGCCAGCCCGGACTTGGGGCGGACACTTTGGCGCACGGTGGCACACATGTGAACCAGCGAGGAGCGGGGCGCGGCACTTGGATCGGGGGTCAAAAACAGAAATTCATTTTCACAGCGGAAATGGGGCTGAAACCACTGCCACAGTGACGCCTCATAAACCGCCAGTGACGCCAGGCCGTGGAAATGGCGGCTGGGGTGCTGGCTGGTGGTGCCGCTGGAATGGAAGACGGTCGTGCGTTCCTCGGGCAGGAGGCAGGACAGATCCAGCTCCTTGAACACGCTGGTGGGCACATGGGGGATTTGGGTCCAATGTTCGACCGTGGCCGGGGTTTGCCGGCGCGACTGGCAAATCTTTCGATAAGCTGGATTACCTTCAAATTGAAGAGCAAAGAGCTCCAAGGCAAGCGATTCAAAACTTGCGGGCCAGGGCTGTTCCCGGGAAATGAATGCCGGGCGCTCGAGGATCTGCCTGAGGCGGGCGGCGAATATGACGAGATTATGATTCATGCGGTGTTTGTTTGTCGGCTGGTTTTCCGCCACAGCCGGAAGGTAATTTTAGCCTGCATTCGCAGGGCGGCAAGCACGGATTTGAGCGACAAAATTCCGGAGAAAAGCGATTGACTTGCCGGGCAAAAAACTTACATTAGCAGCCCGTTTCTTGGATGGGGTCATAGCTCAGTTGGTAGAGCGTCTGAATGGCATTCAGAAGGTCAGGAGTTCGAGCCTCCTTGGCTCCACCATCTTGAAACGTTGAGAAAAGCCCTTGCCCTCCAAAGTGGAGCGAGGGTTTTTTCAGTTTTCACGCGGAAGCCAAGGCTGGCGCGGTCCATTGGGGCGCTCTAACCGCCGTGGGCGGGGATGGGGGCGAGGCCATTGATTTTCGCCCTGTAATCCATGGCGAGCCTGACCACTACCGGTTCGCCAAAGGAATGGCCGACCAGAATAACCCGGCGCCCCGGGCTGGCATGATCCAACGGTGGCGCGATGTCTTCACACTGCCGGGCGAGGGACCGCTGGACGTGGCCCCAGTCTGAGGCTCCAAAACCGGGCCGATCCACGGCAATCATGTGGACCTTCTGCCGCAGCTCCGGATGGTGTTGCTTTGCCATCGGGCGCCAATGGATGTATGGTGGCACCACGGAAGTTTGAGGCGGGAGCCAAATATTGGTGGCAGGCACGATTCGAGCCACGAACACAGGCCCGATCTGCTCCGCTGGCAATAACATTGCGGAAAGTGAATGATATTCCGGAACGATTCGCCATGAAATGGGAGACCAACAGTTCTCGGGTGGTCGGGGTGCTCACGCTGCTGCTTGCGCTGTGCGCGGGTGATCCAGCCGACTCGTCCGATAATCAGGAACCAACCGAGGCAGATATCACGCGTGTCACCGCGAACCTGTTGGAAGGTTCGCAATTTTTGCAACTCCCGCTTGACGACGAACTATGCGGCCGGTGTCTGGATCTTTACCGGGACGCCCTGGACGGAGCGCGTCAGTTGTTTCTCCAAGCGGACGTGGATGAATTTGCCGCGCTGCGTCCGGGGCTGGCGGCCAAAACCCTGATCCAGGGCGACACGCATCCGGCCCATATTATTTTCACCCGCTATCTGGATAGACTAGCCCAACAAGTTGAATTTGCAGTCCAACTACTCCATGAAAATCAATTTGCCTTTACGCGACATGATACCTGGCAGATTGACCGCCATGACGCCGCTCCGCCGCGAGACTTGGCAGCGGCCCAGGCCCTCTGGCAGGCGGAGCTGCGGGAGGAATATTTGGTGGAAAAACTCGCCGGCACGCCGGTTCCTAAGATCGCGCCCAAGCTGACGCGGCGCTATCGGCGCAAACTGCAAATCATGGGCCAGCTAAAATCGGATGAAGTTCTGGGACTGTATCTTGATGCCATGGCAAGGGCGTTTGATCCGCATTCCGATTTTCTCGGACATCCGGAACGAGAGAACTTCAAGATTGAGATGAACATGGAGCTCTTTGGCATCGGGGGATCGCTGGAAGTGCGAGGCGGATATAGCGTCATTACCGATCTGGTTCCGGGCGGCCCGGCGGCGAACAGCGGGAACCTCAAGCTGGGCGACCGCATCGTGGCGGTGGCGCAGTATGGGGGCGAGCCCGTGGACATCATGGGTATGACCGCATCCCAAGTGGTCGAGTTGATTCGCGGCCCCAAAGGCACCGCAGTACGGCTGACCATCATTCCGGCGGGGGCGCCTGAATCCATTCGCAAAACGGTGACCCTGGTGCGGGAGGAGATCAAACTGGCCGATCAATATACGAAGGCGACGATTATTCATCCGCGACGGGCCGGCGGCCCGGCCTTGCGGATTGGAGTGATCAATCTTCCCTTGTTCTATGGCAAAGAAGGCAACGGGGAAGCCGAGGTTACCGGGGCAGCGGACGACGCCGCCCGACTGATCAAGAAATTAAAGCAGGCAGGTGTGGATGGCCTGATTCTTGATTTGCGACACAACGGAGGCGGTTCGCTGGAAGAAGCCATCCGGCTCACAGGATTGTTTATTCCCTCGGGGCCGGTGGTGCAGGCGCTCAATCCTCAGCGGGAGGTGTCGGTCGGCATCTCGCCGCAGGCGACGGTCCTTTACGACGGACCGCTGGTGGTGCTGACCAGCCGGTGGACGGCCTCGGCGTCCGAAATTGTTGCCGGCGCCCTGCAAGATTATGGGCGGGCATTGATCGTGGGTGATTCCTCGACATTTGGCAAGGGCACCATGCAAAATGTCGTACTATTGAGACAATTTTTCCAACAGTCCGGCCTGGGGGCGATTCATGTCACAGTCGGCAAATTCTATCGTCCGAGTGGCGCATCCACGCAACTCAAAGGGGTGGTGCCGGATATCATCCTGCCTTCGGACACGGACCTGCCTGACATTGGGGAATCCCAATTGCCGAACGCGTTACCGTGGGACACCATCTCCCCGACGACGTATGCGCCGCTGAGCGGATTGCGACCGCAGCTGAGCAGCCTGCGGGAAAAGTCGCAAGCTCGGGTGGCGGCTGATCCGGGCTTCCGGCTGGTACGATTACAGGAGGCAATGGTAAGACGGAACGCGGAAACCAGATGGCTTACCCTCAACGAGGACGACCGCCGAAGCGAGCGCGCCAAGGCCGACGAGATCGCGGCGGAACTAAACCAATTCGCGATCGCGAAGGCGGTTCCGGTGCGGCCGGCACAGTACATCACCCTGGCTGATCCCGACCCCGCCAAATCATACCCGGTCCGCAAGCCCCGGCAAATCCGGGAGGCGATCATCCATTCCGAGGCGGCCAATCTGGAGGAGGACCTTGGACTTGGCGAGGCAGAAAACATACTGGCTGATTACATCCAAGGGATGCAATCGGCTTCGGGCGGGCCGGCGGCGGCGACTGCGGACGAACGCGAAGATGCCGTACCCATTCCGGGGAGCGCCCGGCGAAACTGACGGGAGGATTTCAACTCCGCTTCAACCAAAGCAAGGCCATGACCCAGTCATCCATTTCCATTTCCATTTGGTTTGACTTGGTTTTAGCGGGCCTGACCCAGCGGATGAACCAGTCAGATTGGTTTTACCTGGTTTGACCGCGAGGTGGTTGCAGTGGGGACGCCGGGTCAGGAGACCCGGCCTACAATCAGCGGGTTGAAGATGCCAACGGTTCATTTTTGGTTTTACCTGGTTTTACCGGGCCAGTGGCCGGATGGGCATGGTCTGCGCTTGCGCTGATCCGTGGTTGCTTGCGGCAGGCCTGCCCGCAGGAGGGTTATAGTTCTGGTTATGGGGGTTACTGGCTGGAGATGGGGCGGCGGGGACGGAAGGTCTCGTGCTGCCGGTCGGGAGGGTTCCGGGATTGGCAACGGCGGCGCTGGTTTCGGCGGCGAGCTGGTCCTCGGCGCGCTTCCGGGCCAACATTTGTTCAAACACCTGCCGGCGTACTTCGCTTCGTTCCTCTTCGCGGGCCGCTTCGGCGACGAGGCGCTGCTCCTCGCGCTCAAAGGGGGCCTGCTCCATCCTTAAACGGGCGGCGCTGTGGTTGGTCCGGCGCAATATGGCCAGGTTCTGATTGAACTTCGTCAAGACGCGCAATTTGGCGTCGAAGGCCTTGTCTTCGGTGCCGTCCCAACCGGCCAGGAGGCTGGCGAACTTCCCCGCAATGACGGCGGCCAGCTGTTCGGCGAGGTCATGGTTGGTGGTGGCGCTCACCGGGCCGGCATTGGTGGCGAGTACGCGGGCTTCGTCGAACATTTCCTGTTGGGTCTCCCATTCGAGGAAGCCGCCCTGGCGCCATTCGTAGAGATTCTGCTTGGTGATGGGTTCGCCGGCGAAGTCAGTGGCAAGCATGGCCGGGACACCGGGGATGGCATTGAGCCAATTGAGGAGCTTAGCGCCATCCTCATTGTTGGCGAGGCGCTGGTTTAGTTCCGTGCGCAGAGCGATCGGCAGGCGGGCGATTTTTCCTTTACGTTGCATAATTGTGTATTTTGTTATGGTTCACTATGACGGGCACATGATAACCACAGAAATCACATTGTCAACTACAAATTCACAATGAACACTTTAAATTTTGTCGGCGAATTGAAGCGAATCGACGGGCGGGGAAGAATTTCTCAATTTGAAGAGTCATCTGAATTTTCGACCGTGAATTTCGCGAATGGAAACTCGCTTGAAGCCTGCTGGTGGGGACCTGCAGTCCTCGCACCCCGGGGGCACGATTTCAAATAAGTTGGCTACAGTCCCGTTGGCTCCCTCATGCGGCAGTGCCAACGGCAGCCGCGCCAGAAACAGCGGTCAACAAAGATCGCGAGGCGCTGTTGGCGGAATAAGAAGTCCGGGCGGCCTAGCAGGGGTAGGAGGAAGTTAAAACCAACGCGCCATCCGCGCCGGACGCCGAGGAACAAACTTTCCCGGCACCGAAGGCCAGATCCACGACGGCAGCGGCAGCGAAACCGGCACTCAATACGCTCGGAACCATCGCAGCGATGTTGCAGAAGAATTTCAACTGACTTCGAAACGTCGAAAACGGTTTGGATGATAATGAACAGCCGGCAAAATAGGGGTCATTTTTATTGCGCAACTGATGATGAAAGGCGTACGTTGTCGGCAACGGTGAAAAATACGAACCGCTAAAAACTTAGCACCTCGCGACATTGAACTGCAACCTAAACGGTTGCGGTCTAATGTCTTGGAAGGTTCCTTAGGAATTATGCTGGATGAACTTTCATTGCCCATCGAGATTGATCGAGCCGAAATTGAGATGCTTTGCGGTCGTTATCAGGCAGTTGCACTTTATGGGAGCTGCGCCAGGGGAGACGCGAAAGAGACCTCTGACATCGACTTGCTCGTTGTCGACGAGTCTCAGCATCGATTCGTCGGGCTGCCTGACCGATTTTCGGTCACGACATATACGCCCACACATCTACGAGACATGGCCCATCGCGGAAGCCTTTTTGTTCTCCATTTACGAGAAGAAGCAAAAATCCTTATAGATCGAGCGGGCATAATTACCTCATTGGTAAACGAGTGGATCGAGCCAGATTATTCGCGACTGCGGGAAGGGATGAATGCCGCAGCCTCGGTTTTGGATGCAGCCTCCGGTTCGGTACCGACTCCGACACTGAAACGCGTGAGCTTATTTGTTTTAAGATCCGTATTGTACGCTGAGTGCGCAAAGCGCAAAGCGCCGTCATTTGCCATGCCCACTGTCGCGATCGTGCTTGGTGACAAACGCATTTCGGAGTTCTTTGAACGCATAAATGCAACTCCCGAGCGGGAGATTATCGAACTGTCAAGAATGCTCATCAGGTCTTACCTAGGAGAACCGGTCGAAAAACGTCTTGGGGGGCTGGAAACATTGGCAGTCAGATGGCATCACAGATAACCCAGACCGACAGAGTGATAGAAGTCTCGCAACGTTGGCGAGAATTGGTGACAAGCGCGTGTTCTCGGTTACGGGGCCGAGAAATCTTGTTGTTTGCGGGCATTACATGCAGAATAGTGGCCGCCCTTATAACTCGGATCACTTGATTTGCCTAGATACTGGCTGTGGAATTATCGGCGGCCCGCTGACAGCTGTGATACTACCCGAAAGAGAGTTCATTTCGATTTTGCCAGATATAGGGCTGGTTGGTGGTCAGCAGAATGGAGCCTTGCTCGTAGCGCTGGCTGATGACTTGGAAGTCCGGATGCTCGCTCCGCCACTGCTGGACCCGTTTCACATTGTCTGGTCCGCGGAAGTAATCGCGGTTTTCAGGCCGGCCCAACCAACGACGCTGGTTGGCCAGCTGCCGGAGCGCCTGAGGCTGTCTAGGCTTTTGCCATAGATGGCGTCCTCACTGGATTGGACGATGGCGGCGAGATATTGCATCGCGCCCGTGGCCCGACGATGCTGGCTCCGGAGTTGGACCGCCTCCAACTCACGTTCCAGCGCGGGAAAAAGCCGGGAGAGATTATCCTTCAAAAATTGTTCTCCGTATCCGCCCCAGGTCAAAAAACCCATGACCACCGGATGGAAATTCCTTGCCCAGCCGCTAAAGTAAGGCTAGTTAAATTGAAACTGGCCGGAAGCGGCGGGATAAATTTTCCGAACGATAAGAACCTTGAAGACAAAAGCCATCATGCTCGGTGGATTGGTCATTATCCCGTTTTGCGGGAATGGTCAGAATATCAATACGGTGCTCTCGGACTGGAGTGTGGTGACCGCGGGCAATTTGCAGGCGGTCAACGATATTCAGGGCAGCGCTTATGTGGGCGGCAACGTTACCGTCCCCGGTTCTTTTAATGTGGCCACGGGCAGTTCCAGTCTTTCCAAGAGCACCGTTTCCTTCGCCGTGGCAGGCAACATTCAAAGTGGCGGCAATCTGCAGGTGGATGGCGGGAGCGTGGTGGCGGGGGGCACCATCAACCGGACCATCATTTTGAACAGCGGCGGTATTGCCAAGCAGAACGACCCGGCTGGACTGCCGGCGTCCCCCGTTCGCGCCATCGCCTCGGCGTCAAAATATTGGTCCACCCTGTCCGCCAACAGCTCGGTTTCGGTTGCCGCCAATGGGCAGCTTGATTTTAATTGCCAGGCCGGATCGTCCCTGGCGGTGTTTAACCTGAGCGCCCAGCAAATGTTTGGATCGGGCTACCAGGGCTTCGCCCTGAATCCGGCGGCCGGCACCGGCGATATCCTGATCAATCTGGAGGGCGCAAATGTGAATTGGAATAGCGGCAGCTTCTTCAGCCAGTTCAACACCCAAAAGTGGAACAGCCGGGTGTTATTCAATTTCTACGATGCCACTTCGGTGAATCTTTCCGGTTTGCTGGGCGGATACGTCGTGGCGCCGAAGGCAAATGTCACGGCACAAAACGATATCGACGGGGGCATCATGGCGGGGAATCTCACGGTGGAAAGCGCGGTGGATCTGCCGGGCAGCGGCATTTCCGCATGGAGCGGGGATCTGCCCAGCGTGCCGACCGCATCCGTCCCGGAAGTTCCGGCGTGGTCGTGGGCAGCTGGCCTTGGCGCCGTTGGGCTAACAGCGGTTTCCCTTCGTCGCCGGCAGAGTTGGTTCAGAGAGACAGGGCGCTGAGGGTGGACGCAGAACGGCTGGGTGACGCCGACCAACAACCCTCGGGATATGCTTGAAATCCTGGAGAGAAGCTCCAATATCGGCCTGAGATGAATTTGAAATGGAGTTCGCAACGGGCGTAAGCCTGCGGAAGCAACTGCCGCATGGGCCAACCCGCAAAAATTCAGGTGTTACGGATTCAACGAACGGAAAAGGCCCTGCGCCGGGCGCAGGACAAATTGGAACAGCGCGTGGCGGAACGCACGGCCGAGCTTTCCAGTGCCAATCTGGCGTTGGTTGCAGAAATCGACCGGCATATCAAGACGGAGGAGTCGTTACGCCGTCTCGCGGAGCGGCTAAGAATCATCAATCGGATTGAACAGGCGATGCTAGCCGCCAAGTCGCCGCGCGAGATCGCCTTTGCCGCCCTCACCCATATGCGGCAACTGGTGCCTTACGAATACGCCAGCGTGGTGGAACTCAATGCGGAGTTTGGGCGGGCGGAAATACTGGCAGCTTTCGATTCCCAGGGCAAAATGATCGGGGGCGGCTGGCCCCTGCCGGCTGAGTTGAGCGTTCGGGCGCGCAGTTTGCGCTCCGGCGAGCCGCTGACCGTGCACAAATCGTTCAATCTCTTTGAGATACCCGCGACGGGGGAGGCCGAGCATGCCAAAATCTGGCGTTTGATCATTGATCTGCCAATGGCCATTGAGGGCACATTGCTGGGGATATTGAATCTGGCCACCAACCAAACGGACGCATTCACAGCAGAACACCAGGAAATCGCGCAGGAAATTGCCACACAACTCGGGGTCGGCTTGCGGCAGGCCAGGTTTCTGGAGCAGGTTAGCGCAGGCAGGGAACGCTTGCGTCTCATGTCCCAGCAACTGGTCCAGGTACAGGAGGCGGAACGCCGTTTTCTCGCGCGGGAGTTGCACGATGAAATCGGGCAGGTTCTCAGCGGCACCAAGATAGCACTGGATCTAGCGATGCGGGAGGAGGGGCCGGCCAACCGATTGCGTGTGGAGGAGGCGTTGGGAATGTTGAATGAATTGATGGGACGCGTGCGACGTCTATCGCTTGATTTGCGCCCGCAAATGCTGGACGATTTAGGCTTGCTGACGGCTCTCGAATGGCATTTCCATCGTTACTTCAAGCAGACCAATATTCGGGTCGAATTCAAATACACGCCGATGGCGGAACGGCTGCCGCCGCCCATTGAAACGGGGCTTTTCCGCATCGCACAAGAGGCATTGACCAATGTGGCCCGTCATGCCGGGGTCAAGGAGGTCGTCGTGCGGCTATGGCGCGACACCGAGCGGGCAGGTTTACTGGTGGCGGATCGCGGACCCGGATTTGATGTGGAAAGGGCATTGGGGTTACGGGCGTCCATCGGCCTGGCCGGCATGAAAGAACGGGCGCAATTGCTTGGCGGCGAGTGCACGCTTGAGTCGAATCCGGGCAATGGAACGCGGGTGACGGTGGAACTGCCAGTGGCGGTCGCCTTGGAGGCTTCGCCCGGAGAAAACGGAGGCCCCATATGACGACGATTGTTTTGGCGGAGGATCATCAAATCCTCCGCCAAGGTTTGAAAATGATGCTGGGAGTGGAAAAGACCTTTCGGCTGGTTGGTGAGGCGGGCGATGGATTGGAGGCGGTGCGCATCGTGAAAGCGACCAAGCCGAACGTGCTGGTATTGGATTTGATGATTCCGCATCTACATGGTCTGGAAGTGACGCGGCAGTTGAACAAGGATTGTCCCAAGACGAAAATTGTAATCCTTTCGATGCACGCCGATGAGCCTTATGTGGTGGAAGCCCTGCGGAGCGGGGCATTGGGTTACGTTTTGAAGGAGTGCACGGCGTCGAATTTGATTGAGGCCATTCAGAGCGTTGCCATTGGGAAACGATATCTGAGTCCGGCACTGGCGGAGCGCGCGCTGGCCGCCTTTTTCCAAAACCCGAGCGAGCCGGGATTGGATCCTTACGAAACGCTGACCGAACGGGAGCGGCTGATTTTGCAACTGGCGGCCGAAGGGTTGAGCAATCCCGACATTGGCCGGAAGCTCTTCATCAGTCCGCGCACAGCCGAGAGTCATCGCGCCAATCTGATGCGAAAATTAGCCCTGCATTCGCAGACCGATCTGGTTCGTTACGCGATCCGGAAGCAGATCATCTCGGCTTGAGGACAAGCGTTGAGTGAATTTGTTCCCTTGGAATTGAAGGCTACATTGCGAAGCACAGAGCGGCCCAATTCACCCACTGCATCGGCCGCGAATGCATAAAGAAAGTGGAGCTCAGTGACGCCATGGAAGGTCAATGACCGCAGCCTAGAAAACATGAGAGCAGACAGGATGGGCCGATCTCGTGGCTCCTGTCTGCTCTCATGTTTTCTAAAATCCGATTGCAGCCGGTAGGCATGCCGGATGGGCGAAGGTCTCGTGCATGCTGAACATGACCGCCTGAGGTGGTCGATTTCGACGATTTCTCTCCGTAGATGCCCCAGGTCAAATAACCCATGACGACCGGATGGAAATCCATAGCCAAGGCGCTAAAGTAAAGCTTGGGTTGAATTTGCATCGGCCTCCAAGAGAGGCGCAGCGCCCGAGACAAGCGATTCAACCAAACCAAAGCATATTCCATGAAGCTGTATCATACGGTGGTTCTAAAGTTGACACTCTTAACCCTCCTGCTGGCCCTGGCCAAGGCTGGTGAGGCGCAAACGATTTACTCCAATCTTCTGGTCGGCATCGGCGGCGCCGGGGGCGGGGGAGGTTCCGCCGATTCCCTCGGAGGTTCTGCCGGTTCCGGCGGCACGGGAGGTATTGGCGGCGGAGGCGGCGGGGGAGGCAGTCAATACGCGGCGATCCTGGGTCAGGCGGGAAATATCGGTGCGGGGTTCGGCGGGGGCACGGGCGGCGACAGTTCCACTACCGGAGGCACGGCCTTGCAACGCAATCCAGCCGTGCCTGCACTCAACATTATCAGCAGCGCCA
>Ga0302319_10018031_pt1 | contig 12899 bp, 6 predicted proteins | sample Bog_T0_2_FD_203319 | JGI IMG/M metagenome (GOLD analysis project Ga0302319, IMG submission 203319) | Peat permafrost microbial communities from Stordalen Mire near Abisko, Sweden - Bog_T0_2 | ecosystem: Environmental > Terrestrial > Soil > Wetlands > Peat | place: Sweden: Abisko, Stordalen Mire...
TTCTTCTTGGATGAGATGGCGGTAGCACATTCGGCAAACCTTACTTGGTGGTTAGGCTTCCTGGATGCTACCCCATCCCATCCACCTGTCACCGGAGTTGCCGTTGCACTTCGTTGTTGAATCCGCCTCACATTAAACAATTACCCTACAATAACTTGCAGGCAGTACAGGCGAGTTAAACCGGACAGTAGTGTTTACTTATAATTGCAGCCAGTCGCACAAACTGAATGCCGTCCTTGCCCCATAGGTGCCACGTATTTCCTCCCCGGCGCGCAATGCTTGCGCGCTGGGAATCCCGGCATAACAGAAAGGTGAGAAACCAATATCACTATTAATGGAGCAAATCAATAACGCTATCCACCGTGAAGAGAGTGCAAACGCCATCTTCTTCTGTACACGCCGGAATCGCGTAATATATCCCATAAGATGAAAAATGATACTGAACTGACAAAATACATTTGCGGCTTTTTTCTCCTATTCGCCATCCAACCCGTATTTCTCCTCGCGCAGGTCAAGGTCGAGAGTTCGGAGAGTCAGATTACGGTCACTGTCAATGGCAAGCAGTTCACCGCCTTGCAGATAGGCAAGGACGCGAACAAGCCCTATCTGGCTCCCTTGCTGACCGCTTCAGGAAAGCATATAACGCGCGGTTTTCCGATGGAGAAGATTGCCGGCGAGGCTACGGATCATCCTCATCAGCGCGGAATATGGATGGGCTTTGAACATCTCAGCGGCATGAATCTCTGGGAGCTCGACCCCGCGGACCCGCATCCGCACATGGGCTCAATCCAATTCCTGAAAGTTCTCGAAACACACGACGGTGAAAAGAGCGGCGGGTTCACCGTCGCCGCGCAGTGGATAGATCAGGATGGCGCGCCGATTATCGAGGAAATTCTCATCGTGACAGTCTACGCGGAACCGGCGCAACAGCGCGTTTTCGACATTGACCTGCGGCTCAAGGGAATAAAGCTCGCAACCTTTGAGGACTCTCGCGACGGCATTCTCGGCATCCGGCTCGCTACTCCGTTCGACGAGCGCAATGGGGGAAAAGTGGTCAACGCGGACGGCCTCCAAGGCGCGCGGCAAATCGAAGGAAGCCATTCGTCTTGGGTCGATTGGCAAGCGGACCTCGACGGAGAACGGGTTGGCGTGACGATCATGAATTCTCCGCGCAACCGCCGCGCGCCCACCACCTGGCGCTGCGTGCCCATCGGCCTGCTCTTTGCCAACCCCTTCGCGCAACGTTATTATGACAAATCACGGGAAGATGGAAGCCTCAGTCTGCAACCGGGCGATGAGCTTCGGTTACGCTATCGTGTCCTGATCCATTCCGCCGGAACGGATCTTCTTGCCGCTTACAAGGAGTTCTCGGAAGAATGAAAACATCATTCGTCTTACTGGCCGCGCTTTTGCTGGCTGTCTGCCCGTCTCTTTATGCGGCGAGTTCTTCCATCCGAGGAACGGTGACGGCCGGCCCCAACGCAACACCCATTGCGAACGCGCGCGTGGTGCTGCGTGGTGGCGGACACGAACAGGCGGACGCATCGGACTCCGAAGGTAGATTCGAATTTGTCTCTCTTGATCCGTCGATCACTTACTCGATAACCGTTGAGGCCGGTGGTTTGAATCCCTATAACAGGAGCGGCATCGTAACCAAGGATGGTGAAACGCAAAACATCGACATAAAGCTCGACCTTGCCGATCTTCACACCTCGGTTGTCGTCACCGATGGCATAGTCAATCTCGAGGCCGCCAGCGCCGAAATCAGTCAGACCATCGACCCGGGCGAAGTTCAGAATTTGCCCAGTGTTACACGCAATGTCACCAAGTACGCGCTACTCGACCCGCACGTCCGGCAAACGGAAGGTCTGGGCGGCGACTATCAGAACGCTGTGCGCCTTTCCATCAATGCAGCCTCCTATCGCCACACAAGTTTCATGCTGGATGGCGCCACGAATTACGACTGGGTAGACGCCAACGGTCCCCAGGTCACTGTTTTGCCGGCCAGCGTTGATGACGTTAAAGTGATGACCGGCAACTATTCCGCGCAGTACGGCAACTCCACCAACGGCATTATCGCCGTCACCACGCGCTCTGGAACAGACACGCACCATGGCGGCTTCTTTGCCTATCTGAGGCCCAGCGGGCCCCAGGTCTTGCCGGAGCTTGCTCCCTATCATATTCCTAATCAGAAGCTGGATTGGGGTGGATTGCTGGGCGGTCCGCTGGTCAAGGGAAAAACTCATTACTTCGGCAGTTATGAACGCATTCTGCAGGACCGTGGCGCCGTGATTACCGTGCCCGCTCTGACCTTCTTCAACGGGCAGACTAACGAGTATTCCGGGCTGCTTCGCATTGACCATGACCTTACCAACAAGAACACGCTGACCACGAGGCTGAACGGTTGGCATTACGCCAGCAATAACGCCGACGACCGCATTTCAGGAGGCAATCAGCCCAGCTATGGCCGCACATCCAGGGTACAATCCTGGGGCGGTCAAGTTACGGATCAGGCGGTGATTGGCAACTCGGTGAATGTGGCGCGCTTTACTTATACCAATTACGTTCCCGACAGCGCCACGCCGCTCGACCCATCGGTGGGCGTGTACATCCAGAACTATGCTCCGCCACAAAATAACACGGCGTTACAATCCGGCTTGTCAACATGGAACTGGATTCACGCTCAAACTGAAACAGGAGGCGAGCTATTCGCTTTCCGCCGTGGACGCCACGACCTCAAGTTTGGAGGCGAGTTTGTGCATCTTCACGTCAGGGACTACTCCAACACTACCGAGGGAACTTACTATTTTTACACCGCCGCCGACTTTGCCAGCCTGAATCCTTACGAATATGCGCAAACCTATGGCGTCGCCGACGTGCGCTATGGGCAGCAGGAACTCAGCGCCTACGTGCAAGATGACTTCCATCTGGCGCGCCGCCTGACCGCAAACCTGGGTGTACGCTACGAATTCGAGTCCAACACCGATTCGCACCACAACTTCGGGCCGCGCGTTGGATTGGCCTGGGACGCAACCGGTGACGGAAAAACCGTGGTCCGTGCGGGAGGCGGCATGTTCTTCGACCAGTACTATATGTATCTGGATCGCCGCTTTATTACGCTTGGACCTAACTCCCCGCAATTCAATTACACCTGGTATTGCACGCCGGGCGGCAACGCCTGCCCGTCTTATCCAAACTCCGTAGCTTCACCTTCGGGTGGATCTCAGTCTCCTTTTGTCAGCTATCTGTATATCCCGGCGCCCAGGTTGCTGAACCCTTATAGCCTTCAATTCTCTGCTTCGGTGGAAAGGGAGATTGAGCGCAACACGGTATTGACCGTGAGCGGCTTGCAAGTGCACACGCTCCAGCAGATGTGCGTGAACGACATCAATCACCCGGTCCCGTTCCTGCGTACCGGTCCGGGACAGATGCGAAGCGTCGCCGCGGCCAACGCCACCAGGCCGTATACGTCCTACGATGGCGTGCAGAATGTGACCTTGATCGACCAGATTCAGAACACCGCATCAAGCATCTACCAGGCGCTCGACATTTCCATCAAGTGGCGCTCCGCGCGTTGGGGACAGATCAGTGGCCACTACGTGTACTCCGGTTCCTACGCTTACGCAATGTTCTACGCCGACTACAACAGCGGGGTGCCTAGCGAATGGTTCACCGATTGGGAGAAATTCGAGCGCGGTCCAAGCGACTTTTATCAGCGTCATCATTTCATCGCCGATGCGGTGTTACACGGACCCTCTCGAACGACTCTTTCACTGGTGGGCAATGTCGGCTCGGGACTGCCTGTAAATCCAATCACTGGTGTTGATAATAACGGCGACGGCTACACGGTTGATCGCCCGGTGGGCTTCGGAAGGAATTCATTCCGCACGCCTCCTCAGAAAACCTTCGACGTCTCCCTGGCAAAGGCGCTCAAGGTGCGGAAAAGATTGAGCGAGGAGACTCGGCTCGAGGCGTTGAATGTCTTGAATAGCAAAGACTTTACTACCGTCAACAATGTCTACGGCAACGGCGCCACCGCGGCGGCAACGTTCCTGGCTCCCAAGGCCGGAATTGACAACTCAGACCCGTCAAGGCAGTTGCAGTTTGTAGTACGGCTGCTGTTCTAGGTTAATGACCTCATGAGGAAGCGCCACGATTTGTACTTGTAATATCTGTGACCGAAACAAAGTCCGGGTGCGTAGCCGCATCTCAGGGTTCCCGTACAAAAGTGGATGCCCTATGTCGAGGGTACTCAGGTATGGACTGCACCCTGACTCCTCCCGGCGGAAGAACAATAAAACAATGGATCAATCCCGCGGCCTTTTCTCTGGTGACTAACTCGGGCTACGGCAACGCCCCTCGCAATATCGGACGCGGCCCCAGTCTACTGCAAACCGATATTGGCGTGGCCAAAGACATCCGCCTGATCGAACGCACTCATTTGCTATTTCGCACTGAGTTCTTCAACATATTCAACCGCGTCCAATATGGTCAGCCGCTCGCGGACTTATCCGCATTATCGACCTTCGGTGAGATCATTACCACTGTGAATACAGGCCCCGTGGGTACAGGTACGCCGCGTCAGATTCAATTCGCATTGCGCCTCGAATTCTGATCTTACAACGTGATAATTTTGCGCCAACATACGGCTGCTTGTGCGTATGGGATAAACTTTTCCGGTTTTACCAAAGGCGGATTCGAGAGTTCCCGATTTTCAAGGGGCTAGAGTATCTGGTCATGCGATAGCAAATTGTGGCGTTGGTACTGGCGTCGATCTATCGGTTTCTCGTAGCCCAACGCAGCCACTTGCAGGATCATTTCAGGCGGGCGTATTCGACATGGGCATGCTTCAGAATGGGCAGATCCGTGTCCGCATCCTTCCATGCGTCGAAGAACTTTTCATACTCGTCGCTGCTGGCGGAGTTGTTGTTCTCGCGCGCAAGTACGCGTGCCAGACCTAGATGCGCCAGCGGATAGAGGGGCGAGATGGGATCGACGCCCTGATTGGCGAGAATCAGCCGATAGTCCGCAGCGGCTGATTCCAACTTTCCGGCCTCGGTCTCGGCCTGTGCGCGCAGATAGGGAACGTCGAAGCTGTCCATTTCGTAGGGGCGCGCCGCCTCAAGCAACTGGATCGCCTCGGATGGGTTGTGGCCGGCAAGCGCTAACAGGGCGCGCAGTTGAGGTAGATCCTTGTAGAGGATTTCCGTACTCTTCTCATCCTTCGAGTCCTCGCTGGCCGCAAAGCGCCGCGCGGAGGCCAGATCGCCGGCCGCCGCTTGCAGCGTGGCCATCCCTCCTGGATCTCCCCCATCTCCCTTTCTGAGCTTCAATGTCTCCGCGGCTTTGCCTGTCTCGCCAAATCCGATCAGGACGCTGACGTAATGGATCAGGATCCGGTCGGCAAAATCCGTGTCGCCACTACGCAGAGCATCGGCCCGGGCGCGGGAGAAGTCGTCGGCAGCTTCCCTCAGTTTGCCGCTGGTGGCCGCGGCAAAGCCGAGGTCATCGAGTGAAAGGTCTGTTTGCTGATGGCTCAGCCCCCACTCGCCCTCCGACTTGATCCGGGCCGCATCGTGCTCGGCGTAGGCGATCTGAAAAAGAATGCTATGGATGCCCCAGCCATCCGTGCCTTCGGCTACACTGGCATTTGCCTTTCTCTTGGCATCGGCAAAACGGCCCACGCGTTTGTAGGCACGCGCCAGCACCACGGCAACATAGCTGGAACGAGGATCGATGCGGAAACCTTGCTCGCCTGCAGCAATCGCCTGGTCATACTCCCCCAACTGTGTATAGAGATTGCAGAGACGGCCCCAACTGCGCGCATCGTTGGGGTAGGTGCGATTGTAGATCTGTAAGCTGCGAATTGCTTCTTCGTAATCGTAGTCGCCGGCAGTATGGTAGCCGATCTCGATCAACAGCCGTTCATGCTCGGAGGTGCGCCCGCGCAGGTCGAAGGCCTTCCGGTGAAATTCCGCGGCCCGGTCCAATTTGTACTGGGCATAATACGTTATTGCCAACCTGTTGTAGGCGCTGGCGAAATTTGGATCGAGCGCAATGGCCTCTTTGAGCAGTTCCTCGGTGGATTTCCAGTCGCCGTAATCGTAGCGGTCGCGAGCCAGCGAGTAATCCCGCAGCGCCTCCAGCGAGGAGGTAGTGGCCTGCTCGATGGGCGTCTGGAATTTATCCAGCGACGCGGATGACTCGCCCAGTTGCCTGCGCACATGGCCTGCTACAGTATCCAGCGCGCGCAAAATATCCTCTTTCGAGTTAGCCTCGGCCTTGTATCCGGCGATGCGTTTGCCGCTCACGCAACTTTCGGCGGAAAGGGTCAGCAAATACTTGCTGCCGAGGTTGGCAAGCGTGCCGTGCAGCACGGCCTGGGCATTGTTGCGTTCGCAGACCTCGTACGCCAGCTCCGGCGTCAGCGCCTCATCCCCTTCTCGCTGCATCAGGGTCAATGTCTCCTTGACCTTCTGACTGGGGAGAAGATTTAGAAAGGGGGATTGCTCCAGATCGATCTCCAGCGCCCGGTTGAGAGTATGGTCCAGGGCAGCATCGCCGGTTTCGTTGGTAAAGTCGGCGAGCACCACATCGCTGTGCGGCGCCGAATGGGAAAGATGCCTCCATCCAAACGTCGCGGCCAGCGCCAGCAGAGCGCCGCCCAGTGCCGATACCCCAACCCACCGCCAGACTCTCCTCTGGTGTGATGTTGTCCCCGCGCTCAACAATGCGGTCTCACGCGACGCAAGTTGGCCTGACGGCAGATCCTCATAGACCACTTCGGTGCGCTCCCGCACACGCTTCACATAGATGTCTCCGGGACGCTGCTCGAGAGTGCCATCAACGGCAATTCCCGTCCCCGCCTCGCTGCGGAATACCTGGGCCGTGAACTGATAGCCGCGGCCGGGAACGGTCACAATCAGATGGGATTTCTCCCCCAACTCGCGGCGCAGGAGGGAGACGTACTTGGGCAAGTTGCCCTCTTCCACAAATGAGCCGGACCAAACTGCATCTAGAAGTTCTTCTTTGGGCACCACCCGTCCAGGGTTCAAAACCAGGTAAGCAAGAACATCGAAGGCCTTCGGCGTGAGCGTAATCGGCGCATCCTGGCGCGTCAACACCCGCTTGCGGAGGTCCAGGCAATATCCGTCGAAGCTAAGCAACTCATTCGTATTCAATAACATCACGATCCGTCATAAATCGTCAGAAAAAATCATGACTAACTTCAAGACATTCGCCGGGCCTAATGATTCAGTAGAGAGCGTGGCAGCTTCCGAACGCCGCGGATCAAGGAGAGGATGCATGAACATCTTACGACGCAGCGCTCGGGAAGCAAAAGCCAAAAGCAAGGAACCCGTCGCCGAGCCGGCAAAGAGCCGGCGCGTCAAGATCACCGTCGAGCGGGAGACCGTCACCATGCTGGTGCGAGGCCAGCCCGAAGAGATTGAGACGAAACCAATCGGTGAAACCAGCGCTCCGGAATCCGTATGCCGGGAGCTATCGCCGCCCGCAACCGCGACGCCAGCAACTGATTGTGAGTAGCAGGTTAAACGTGGGCAGATAGATGAGGTCAGGCGGGGAAAATCGGCCCGCTCAATGAAACGGCAAGCGATATTCGCTCACCCCTGAGAGCGATTCAATCCAAACACACCAGATGCAAACGGGGTCACAAGGAGTTCCAAATCATGATGAATACTTTGAAATCGGCAATCGCTGCACTCGCATTTACGTTGCTTCCCGCCCTGGCCCTGGCGCAGTACGGTCCCCCTTCGTCAGGGTCGACCTCCGCCATTATCTTTGTGCCCGCCACCCTGAACCTGGTGGCCGGGCTCAACGGCGCTGGCTACGCTGGCAATGGCGGTTTGGCCAACTCCAGCACCACCAAGCTCAACTACCCAGTTGGCATAGCCTACGATTCCAGCGGCAACCTCTTCATCGCCGACGAAAGCAACTATGTGGTGCGCCGCATCGACCATACCACCGGTGACATCAGCACCTTTGCCGGCACCAACGCCTTCAGCAACTCGCCTCCGGCTCCAACGCCGACCACCCAGGCCACCACTGAGCCGCTCGGCCTCCTCTCCGGGCTGGTCATCGACACCAGCAACAATGTCTACGTCGCTGACCGCACCAACAACGTGGTCTGGGAGATTACCCCCGCGGGAATCATCTCCATCTTCGCCGGCGGCGGTGCCGGAACCTGCTCCGGCGGGGTTGACGCCTACGGCGACGGGTGTCCGGCAATCGATGGCAAGCTCAACAATCCCTGGGCTCTGGGCATCGACTCCAGCAACAATATCTACATCGCCGACAGCTATAACGATCTCGTCCGCGAAGTCAAAAAATCAACCGGCAACATCACCACCTTCGCCGGGGATATCGCCGACGCTGGCGGCTACGGCGACTGCAATTCGTACCCAAATCTCTATTCCACCAGCACACCGCCGTACACTGCATTGCAGGCGCATCTGTGCTTTCCCAGTGCCCTAGCCTTCGACAGCAGCGGCAACGCCTACATTGCGGACTACGGTAATAACATCGTCCGTGTGGTCAATCATTCCACCGGCGATATCACCACCTTTGCCGGCAACGGTACGAGCGGCTACGCGGGGGACGGCGGCCCAGCCTTAGATGCGGAGTTCCACGGAGTAGAAGGCCTCTTCGTCGATCCCGCCAACCGTGTCTATATCTCGGACCTCTTTAACGGCGAGATCCGCATGGTCGATTCCACCTTAAACATCTACGACGTGATGGGGTCCACCCATGGCGGCCTGAACAATAGCTCAATCGGCGAACCCGACACCGAAACCTTATTGGTCGGCGCAGTTTATACCGGCGCAGTCAACGGAGCCTACGGCATCGCGATGGACCTATATGGAGACTTGGTTGTCTCCGACAGCTCCGGAGAAGCGGTGACCTCGGCAGGTAGCACTGGCCAGTACTACTTTGGTTTGCAACAGGTCTACCAGACCGTCACCACCGCTACACTGAATGCTCTATCGTCGTCCTATCCCCCCAACATCACCATCTCCAATCCCAGCGGCGTTACTCTGACCTTCACGGGAACTCCCGCCATCACCGGTCCCTTTGCCATCACTGGAGGAACCTGCACCTTCCCCGGCTCCGTGGCTCCAGGTGATTCCTGCACTGTCATTGTCAGCTTCACGCCCATAGCCGACCAACTTTACACCGGCAGCATTGTGCTGGACAGCAACGCCAACAGTTCGCCCTCCTCCATCAACCTTTCCGGAACGGGCACCGGCACACCGACCATTTCTGGAACCCTCACCTCTTCCCTCCCCAGCTTTACCAGTCCGACCGGGGTAACGAGCGCATCGCAAACAGCCACGCTCACAAATACCGGCCAGGGACCACTCGTTATCAATACTGCTGCGACCTCGTTCGTTGGCACTAGCTCCGCAAACTTCGCGTTGGCCATTCCTACCGGCGCCGACTGCCCAGCCTCGCTGAATAGTGGTGCCACCTGCCACTTCTACGTAACCTTCACACCCTTGGCTGCAACCACATACACTGCCCAGCTTCAGGTCGTCATCACTAACTACGGCGACTTACACACCAGCTTGAGCGGCACCGGCACCGCCGCCGCCACAGCGCCGGCTGTGAGCATCAGTCCTTCTTCTTACGTCTTTCCCGCCACTACCGTGCAAAGCGGCTATCAGTCGGGGAATGGAAACCCCGCAATCACGCTCACCAACATAGGAAACGCGCCGCTCACCTTCACCGGCAGCACGCCCTTCACCGTCATCAACGGAGGGACGAGTTCGCCGTTCAGCGTCTATCCCAACGGCTCTTGCACCGGGACGTATGTCGACTTTAGTACATCTATGCCGGCCACCGACAACTGCACCATCACCGTGCAGTTCTGGCCGCAGCATGCGGGCGTTTATGCGGCTACTCTCAGCGTAGCCGACAACGCCGCCAACTCGCCGCAGACCATCCCTCTCAGCGGCGTCGGCAAGGCAGGCCAGTTGCAGTTCGCTCCCGCGCAAATTAATGCCCTCACGGCGGTGAGCAGCCCTAGCGGTTGCCACGACTCAGTCGCCCTGGGCGGCCCGGCTGCCAGCGCCACGATCTGCATGCCATCCTCAGCGGCCACCGACCAGAACGGCAATACTTATATTGCCGATTGGCAAATGAGTGTAATCCGCAAGGTGGATTCGTCGGGCAATATCAGCAATTATGCGGGCTATGCTTCGAGTACCGGCGTTGGGCCGGGCTGCGCTCAACAGACCGACTCTCTGGGCGATGGCTGCCCGGCTCTTGACGCCACTCTCAGCAACCCGGGGTCGCTCGTGGTCGATGGCGCGGGCAACCTCTACATCTCCGATATGGGTAATAACCGCGTCCGCGAGGTCAACGCACAAACCGGCATCATCACGACTTTTGTCGGCGGCGGCAGCTCGACGACATTCACAGCTGGTCAAGGCGCCAGCGTCTCTCTCCCTGTCACTTATGGAATAGCGATCGATCCATCCGGAAATCTTTACGTTGCCACATATGGGCAAAATCTCGTGATCAAGGTCGACCCCACGGGCAATGCAACGATCTTTGCCGGAGTCGCTGGTCAATACGGCTATAACGGCGACAACAGACTCGCCACCAGCGCCAAGCTCAACAGTCCCGTCAGCGTGGCCACCGATCTCTCCGGCAACGTCTACATCGCCGACACGCTCAATTACCGCATCCGCAAGGTCGATACCAGCGGCAACATCACCACCGTCGCCGGCAATGGAACCGGGGGCGACACGGGCAACGGCAGTGCGGCAACGAACGCGGAGATTTGGCCAATCAGCTTGGCCGTCGATCCTGCGGGCGAGATTTATATCGGAGCGGTTGGTGTGGGTGGAGCGACTGATGTGGTCCGCAAGGTGGATCTGTCGAGCAACATTACCACCATCGCCGGCGGCGGAAGCGGCGGCACACTGCCCGCTCAAGCCATTGGTGTTGGCATCCCCGCCCTCGCTTACATCGGTCTCGATCTGGCCGGCGACGTGCTGATTCCCTCCGGTTCCGGCTTAGCCACAGCCGGGCCGCAGGGCGATCTAATCTTCGGCAGCACGAATGTCGGCTCAACCAGCACCGCGCAGCTCGTGACCATCACCAATACCGGCAATGCGACGGTGTACTTCTACAATCCCAACAGTTCAAGTGCTGCTCCCGGAGAACCCGGCCGGGCCGCGGCTACCGCCGGAGCGTCAAGCGGCGGCGCCGTTGCGGCTGGAACATCTATTGGCGGCGGCGTGGGAACGGTTACCGGCGACTTTGCCATCGCCACCGGAGGTACCTGCAACCTGACCACCAGCGGCAGCATCGCAGTGGGAGCCAGTTGCACCATCAACGTCAACTTCACTCCCACGCAAACCGGGGCGCGGCCAGGGAACATCACCCTGTACGCGGATGGACCTTATACTATCCCCGCGGTGATCAACTTGTCGGGCACCGGCACTGGCGCCGCGCTTATCGCGCAGACCATCAACTTCACTCAGCCCACCACGCCGGTGACTTACGCCTCCGGCCTGACCATTCCGCTCGTCGCCACCGGAGGCGGATCGGGCAATCCAGTGGTCTTCACCATCGACACCAGCAGCACCGGTACGGGCTCGATCACCGGCGCCACGCTGAACGTCACCAGTGTAGGCACATTCGTCATCGACGCCAACCAGGCCGGCAACTCCACCTACTCGGCCGCCACACAGGTGCAAAAGTCTGTTGCAGTCACTCAGGCCGCGCAGACCATCAACTTCACTCAGCCCACTACGCCGGTGACTTACGCCTCCGGCCTGACAATTCCGCTCGTCGCCACCGGCGGCAACTCAGGCAATTCAGTGGTCTTCACCATCGACACCAGCAGCACCGGCACAGGCTCGATCACCGGCGCCACGCTGAACGTCACCAGTGTGGGCACATTCGTCATCGACGCCAACCAGGCCGGCAACACCAACTACGCGGCCGCCACACAGGTGCAAAAGAGCGTTGTGGTGAGCGCTGCTCCAGTACCCAGTTTCACTGTCACCTCGCCAACTGCTCCGCAAACCGTACAACCAGGCAGCGCGGCGACTTACACCATCAACGCGAACCCGGTGAACGGGAGTTATACCGGCACTGTGACCCTCTCTGCTAGTGGGCTGCCGACTGGCGCGACAGCCAGTTTCGTGCCGCCCTCGGTCACTCCCGGCTCGGCGGGCGCAACCTCGACGCTGACCATTCAAACCTCCGCACAAACCGCTTCTGCCAAGAGTTCGGTGTGGCCTCTGGCTGCGCCGGCGCTGAGCCTGATCGGACTGTTTTTCGTACCCGGCAAGCGCCGTCGCCGCTGGCTCACGATGGCAGTTCTGCTCTTTGCATCGCTGGGCGCGCTCACGGCTCTCTCCGCATGCGGAGGCGGCTTCCAGTTGCACGGATCATCCTCTTCGTCCGGATCAGCCTCTACTCTCTACACCATCACCGTCAACGGAGCCAATTCCAGCGGAGCCGTTGTGAGTTCCACCACCGTGCAGCTCACGGTTCAGTAAAGGAGACCTCATGCGAATCAGGAATCAATACTCTTTTGCCTTGTTGTTGGCCTGCGCTGTGGTTTCCACTGCCTCGGCCGTTGCCCAAGCCCCAGTTCAGCCCGCTGCATCAAGCGAGAAGCACCTGCGCGCCGAATTGGCGTTGGATTACACCCTCCTGCGCAGCAACGCCCCTCCGGGAGGATGCAGTTGCTTCAACCTCAACGGCGGCTCTGCCACCTTCGCGTGGCCGCTCAAGCCCGCCAGTCAGTTCGCGCTGGTGGGCGACCTCACCGCCGCGCACGCCAGCGGCATCAGCAGCGCCGGTTACGACCTCCTGCTGAGCACCTACACCGTGGGCGCGCGCTATCGGCCGCGCCTCGG
>Ga0302319_10018032_pt1 | contig 12898 bp, 17 predicted proteins | sample Bog_T0_2_FD_203319 | JGI IMG/M metagenome (GOLD analysis project Ga0302319, IMG submission 203319) | Peat permafrost microbial communities from Stordalen Mire near Abisko, Sweden - Bog_T0_2 | ecosystem: Environmental > Terrestrial > Soil > Wetlands > Peat | place: Sweden: Abisko, Stordalen Mire...
CGGTGTCGCTGATGATAAAAATTTAGGTCTTTGCTGGGCGAGTGATGGGAAGGTCATTAAAAACATGCCTCGTCCTGAAGTTGATGTCAATGAACTACCTTTCCCTGCCTGGCAATTAATTCAACCAGAATGGTATCCTGATGGGGGAAAGAAATTCCCATTTTTAACCTTAATCACCGGCCGTGGCTGTAACAATGCCTGTACTTTTTGCCGTGATCCTCAATTGATGTATGGCTATAAAGTACGCAGCCGCAGCGCTGAACTGGTTGTAGCTGAAATGGAATATGATTTAAAACTCCATCCCCAAATCCGCGAGATCATGTTTGAAACCGATACCTTTGCCGCTGATCGCCAACACGTCATTGATGTTTGCAATTTGATTATTAAAAAAGGAATTAATAAACGCATTAGCTGGTCATGCAATATGCGCGTTAATACCGACTTAAGCCTCTTACCCTTGATGCGCGAATCAGGTTGCCGCATGCTAATGACAGGTTTTGAATTTGGGACAGACGAAAATTTACGCGTCATCCGCAAGGGCGGCGTTTCCGTTGATATGGCCCATAAATATTCCGAAGAAGCCCATCGCCTGGGATTCACCATCCATGGATGTTTCATGATCGGCGCTCCTGGTGAAACCAAGGAAAGTGCGCGTAAAACCATTGATTTTGCAAAATCCATGCCTTTGGATACTATCCAGATCACTGGCGTCGCCTCTTATCCTGGCACTTCTCTATACAAGTGGGCCAAAGAAAACAATTATATTCTAGCTAAAGATTGGAAAGATTGGTTAACCAAGGAAGGCGAACAACGCACCCTGCTTTCTTATCCCCAATTTTCTCATAAAGACATCGATGAGCATATTGATATTGGCCTCAAAGAATTTTATTTACGACCAAAACAAATTTGGAACATGTTCATCACCATCAATTCTGTCGGTGATTTCTTAAGGAAATTACATGGGTTTAAAGCTTTCGTTCAATATTTCACAGAAAAAATGATCCGGGCCATGCAAGGCCGGCGCGAAGACAATCAGCGGACCACCAAATTCTTAAGCCGTACTATTCGTGTGCGCACAAAAAATCAAGACATCCCTGTATTGACACCAGTACATTGATTTGGTATATTAGTAAACCTCATCCCCGAAAGTTTCTATCGGGGATCTATTTTATAAAAGGAGATTCATATGGCTCATATTGTTACTGAACCCTGTATTAAATGTAAATACACTGATTGCGTTACTGTCTGCCCCGTTGATTGCTTCCATGAAGATGCCGAAATGTTAACCATTGATCCTGAAGTTTGTATTGATTGTGGTGCATGTATCCCTGAATGCCCTGTACAGGCCATTTATGCGGATTCAGATCTTCCTGAGAAATATAAGAGCTTCACAGCCCTTAATGCCACCAAATCAAAGGAATTGCCTGTCATAACTCAAAAAAAGACACCTTTGGCCCCGCCAAAATAAACGAGTCTTTAATGAGTTTCATTGAACAATTAAATATAAAGAGGCAAATCAACGGTATTTGGGATGTAGGAAGATTCATCTTAAGCTTTACGATGGGTAATGTAGGCATTTTTCTTTTAGGAACCCTTATACTGCATTCATTAGGCATATCATCTAAAACACCACTACAAACAGTGGTGTTTTCTTATCTACCCTTTGTCCCCTTTGCCTGCTGTTTGACGACTGCTTTATATGTTGTTTTCTCACGCCTTCGAACGAAATGCACTAAAGAATGGGATTTTTGGATGATCATGCTCAGTTTCTCATTAGCAGGCATGTTTATTATGCCTGTTAGAAAATTCATTTTTCATTTACTTGGAATTACAGTGACAACTCCGCTGTGGATTAAAATACTCGTCTATATTCCAATTATCCCACCCACCTACTATGTAGGGCTGTTGATATTCGGAACCATCCTAGGTCAATCTACTTTTTTTTGTGGAATGATCGCGAAAAGAATTCAATTCTTAACCGGTAGAAAAAATATATAACATCATATACACTGTAACACCCGTAACGGCTACATAAAGCCAGGTAGGATAAAGCCAGCGGGTGATCTTGGTATGCTTGTCATATTCCCCTCTTAAGGCATAGCGGATCGCCATGATGATAAAAGGCACAATGGTTACAGCGAGTAAGGTGTGTGGGATAAGAACCAAGAAATATATCAGCTTTAAAATCCCCTTACCCTGGTAGTGTGAAATCCCCCTCGAGGTGATGTGATAATATAAATAACAGCATAAGAATAAAACTGATGAAATAAAGGCACAGATCATCAAGGCTCGATGTTTGATCCGATCTTTATTCTTAATCGCAATGCCACCTAATATTAAAAACACACCTGCTAAAGCATTAAGACTGGCATTGATGGTTGGTAGGATTGGTGGGTGCATAATTAATATTTAAAGAAACCATCGACGATGATAAAGACTAATAAAAGAGGCAGATACATGATGGATGCAGCAAGGATTTTACGCGCATCGATATTGGATTGACTGCGCTGAAAAAGAAAAGCAGCATATAACATCCCTAATCCCAAAGCTAAAGCCCCCCAAAAATATATTTTCCCTGACATCCCAATCAATGAAGGCATCAAAGAAAAAGCAATTAAAAGAAAACTAAAGGCCGTGATTTGAGAAAAGGTGAATTTCGCTTCAGGGTAAACAACAGGCAACATTTTAAATCCTGCTTTTTTGTAATCCTCTTTTAATAACCAGGCAATGGCATAAAAATGCGGATGCTGCCAGGTGAACATAATTAGGAATAAAATCCATCCACCAGGGTCTAAATGATTCGTAGCCGCGGCCCAACCACCAAGCGGCGGTATAGCGCCTGGGATCGCCCCAAAGGTGGTATTAAGCCATGTCAGGCGCTTCATGGGAGTATAAACCACAATATACAAAAAGCAGGTCAACAAACCTAAGAAAGCCGTTAATAAATTTACTTTTAAACAAAATATAAATAAACCGATCAGGATTAAACTTATGCCAAAACCCATCGCGTCTTCCGGTGAGATAAGTCCTGTCGGAATAGGCCGATCTTGAGTGCGCTTCATTAATGCGTCCACATCACGCTCAAGGTATTGATTGAGCACGGATGCTCCCCCACAGGTTAAAGCTGATGCTAGAAGAGTCCATAGCAAAACCAAGGGCTTGTGGATTCCTTTATCTGCAAAATAAAAACCCAAGGCTGTGGTGACAAGCACCATCATCATGATACCTGGTTTAGTCATTCTCCAGTAAGCTTTGAATAAATTTAAAGATTGCTTCGTCACTTCGTTCCTCGCAATGACACACTTACTTTTTAGTTAATAACGTTTTAAACTGACGCCAGGTTAATGGGGTTGATCGTAAGACCATTAAAAATGTCAAGGCCAGAACAATTGCCCCCATGGTCACATGAACTGTTGTAGTATACACCTCTTTATGCGAAAGCACTGTAGAAATACCTAAGGTGATTTGGAGTATCACGGCAATGTTCAGCCAATATAGTGTTTGGAGGATTAAGGGCCTGTCTAAGCAGCGTTTATACGCTATGGAATTTAGCCATAAGATATCAATTAATACCAGGAAAGCCCAGAAACGATGCGTCAAATGAATCATCACTTGTCCCATATTCACAGGATCCAGATTATTTTCAAAACGCCAGGCATTAATCCTGTTTAACCACGCTTGGTCGAAGGTTGGGAAAAAAGTCCATCCCATCGTCGGAAAATCTGGTATGGCTAAACCCGCTTGAGCATGGCGCATCACATTACCGATAATTAATTGGATGTAAACCATCACCATTAAAAATATTGCCAATTTTAAAAACAATGGGTCATATGATTCTTCTTCAATGGTCCAACGATGACGCCTTTCCGTCGATAAAGCATAAGCAATAAGGATGACTATTAAAAAGAATGTTTGCGCTAATACCCCATGAAAAGTAGACAACCACACAGGCAGGAAAAGCATGACGGTCAACCCACCCAAAACTCCTTGAAGCACTATGATTAAAAAAACAAAAATCCCTAAACGTTTGATCCACACCGGCATGTCTTTAATACGTAATAACCATATTGTTAAGATTAAAGTCAAAAGTCCGACGATGGTCGCCAACATGCGGTGGGTGTGCTCGTATTTAATCCCCCCTGCCATCTTATTAAGAGGATAAGCAAACATGAATTTGCCATACGTGGTCGGCCAATCCGGCACAGAAAGACCTGATTCGGTACTTTTAACTAAAGCCCCGAGGGCAATGAGGAATAAGGTTATGACGCAGATGAATTTTGCGTAGCGCCGTAATAGAATGTAGGGTGATTGCATGACAGTTAAATCTTTAATAGCTTCATCAGAAACCAGAACATCCCCGCAATTAAAAGAACTGCCGAGAATATTGTGACTATCATATAGAAGAATTCTTTTGGTTCAATCCCTGGGTTCATGATTTGGGTTCTATCTACCCCGTTAAGAGATAAAACATAGGCCTCAAGATCAGCAATCTGCGCCTGGGTTAAGGCATGAGAATCACCAAAATTAGGCATATTAGGTCCACCTTCGGTGTTAGGTATGCCATGCTGAATGAATTGATCTATGTGCAGGACAAAGGTCTGTGGATCAGCATTAAACACGTTACGGTCTATGGGATTAAGCGACGGAACGCCCTTAGGATGATTAAAACCTGGGGTCAAGGGGTTCCCATGAGGGCCATGACACATGATACACGACTGATGGAAAAGTATCGCCCCATGCTCCTTGTCACCAATGATTCCGACTGATGAAACAGCACTGCTATTGGTAGGCACGCCTGAACTTGCTTGAGCTTCTGTCGATGCACTCATTCCTGCCGGCATAGGAGTCGCTTTTCTTGTTGATAAACTTTTTAAGAAAACAATTACGGCATTCAATTCACTATCATTGAGACGATTAGCAAATGAAGGCATAATGCTTAAAGGATTATGCGCTTGGGGCGTCATTAATTGTGTTTTTAGCCAATCCGTATTTGGCATATCTTTCTTGATGGCCAAAATCAAATCTGGACCTGGTTTATTACTGGGGTAGCCTTGTACCGTATGGCATTGAACGCAGCCTTTGGCATTGAATAGCTGTTCTCCATATTTGATCATGGCAGCCCCATTGTCGTTGCTTCCTTGAGCAACAACGGGAGGCGCTACCAACACCACTGGAGTTGCTGGTTTTAAACTTTCAATAAAATTGACTAGAAGCTCCACCTTCTCTTGGCTTAAGTGGGAAAACGGTGGCATGATGGTCCGTGGATTGTGAGATTGAGGATCAACGATCTGATCATGCAGCCATTGATGAGAACGGTTATTCCCTTTAGCCATGACGAGATCAGGTCCTTGCTTATTACTGGCAAGACCTGTGATGGTATGGCATTCAGTGCAGCCTAATGTTTTGAAAAGTTCTTTGCCGGTCACTTTTCTCTTAACATTAGCAGCAAGCATGGCTTTTTCCAAGTCCATGTCAGGTAATTTTTTATTGGTTAAAACCACCATCTGATTAGGATGATCCATTTGAGACACTTCTGCTGGGCTTCGGTAAATAAAACCAAGATAGGTGAGATATAAAATGACTCCAACAAATGCTAAACCGCAAGAAATGACAAACCCTCTTTTGAATGGATTCTTTTCTGGGCTGCTGTCAACAAATGGCAAGGAAGCAAAAAGTAAAACAATGACTAAAGGAGCGCCAGCGGTTCCTAAGGGTTCTAAGGGTCCAGGTAGAAACTTTAATATTTGATACAAAAATAAGAAATTCCAGGCAGGTTTAGGAGTAATGAGCGTATCCATCGGATCTGCCAAACCTTAAAACGGCGACGGGAAAAACGCAGATAAAAATACTAAGAGGATAAAAATTAATAAGGAAACAACCACATCTTTAAAAATTTGTTCAGGCCAGAAATAGCCAATCTTTTTACGTTTTTTCTCATCCCATGGTCCTGATTCGCCATATTTACGAAAAGCAATCAAATGCAGCATCACAAAAGCAGCAATAGCAGCAGGAAGAATAGCGACGTGAAGGACATACATGCGCAGCAAAGCCATTTGCCCCATTTTGTCGGCGCCTTGCAAGATCGATTGTGTGAAAGAACCAACGAGAGGAACTGAACCAGCAATGCCAATGCCCACCTGCCCTGCCCAATATCCGTTTTTATCCCAGGGAAGTACTGGGCCTGTAAACATAAACAATGCCGTTATCAATATTAATAGAATACCAATGAGCCATACCATTTCCCGAGGCTTCTTGTAAGAACCCCAGATAAAAACACGCAGGGCATGCAAACCCACAATAATCGTAAATAAAGTGCCACCCCAATAATGGATGCCATGGATAAGCCAACCATAAGGCACTTGAAGGCGAAGATAACTCAAACTGGAATAAGCGTAATCAATGGTAGGGACATAATAAAATAACTGCCAAATACCTGTGACAATTTGCAATGTTAAAAGGAACATACAGGCTGAGCCTAAAGTATATGAAAATCTGGTACCGCCAGGGATTTCTTCATGCAGAAATTCAGTAAAGAATTTGACCAATCCAGTACGTTCATCAACCCAATTTTTAACTGTATCAAGCACAGGCTTTTTCATAGAGAATTAAACCTCAACCTTCTCAGGAATACCCGCTTTAAATAAATCCCATTGAACAAATAATTCCCCACCTTCAATTTTATAAGCCAGGGTATCCAATGGTCTTGGTGAAGGCCCTCCGATGCACTTACCGTTCTCATTAAAAACGCTGCCATGGCAGGGGCATTTAAACTCACTGTCAACGAAGGTATAGCGGCAATTTAAATGTGGGCAAAGCGGTGAATAAACAGTCGCTTTATCTGGTGCGTGTTTTATGACCCAAATGTCATAAACAATATTGCTTGTGATAAAAGCTTGGACGTCGACATCTTGAAAAGTCATTTTTGTAGGGGCACCGATTGTCAGTGACGGAAAATTTGGTACTTTAACAAATTTTTTATTCTTACCTTCATTAGAAGACGGGATCAAAAAAGAAACAAATGGGATTGTCAGAAAAAGAGTTATAAAGCCTAAAATAGCAGCTGTTGCTCCTTTGATGAAATTACGTTTTTGAATATCCTCAGGTTCCTGAGATCTGGGAGTAGGCGTATGATTAGTCATGGATTCCTTTATTTTGCTGTATCCATTGGTCAAAGTCAGACTGGCTTAAAACATTAATGATCCCCCGCATGCGGTAATGCCCAGGTCCGCATAATTGGGAACAAGCAATTTCATATTGTCCTAATTTATTGGGAGTAAACCAAACATGGGTTGTCATTCCAGGGATGATATCTTGTTTAACACGCATCGCAGGCACTCCAAAGCTATGAATGACGTCTTTGCTTGTTAAAGTAATAATAACCGGCTTATTGATAGGCAGGTAAATTTGATTCATGGTCGTAATATTATCTTTATTATCAGGATCATCAGGATCGAGTCCCATGGGATTATCTTCAAGAAATCTGGCACTTGACCGGCCAAATCGGCCGCTAGGCCCGGCATAGCGGACATTCCAGGCAAATTGTTGAGCAACAACCCTTACTTGTAAAATATCCTTACCCGTCGGCATACCTGCCTGATGAACGGCCCAAAACGGAATGGAAAAGGCAAAAAGCAGCAAGAATTCAACAGCCACCACCACCCATTCAACATAAGAAGATATCGCATGGGGAAGATGGGTATGAACAACCTTCGCCCCTTTCCGCTCACGAAATTTGATCAAAACAAAAATGAAATAAACAGCCCAACCCACAAATAGGAGCAAAACAAGACCATGAATCAAGTACATCAAGGTATCGTTGTCCTTGCCTTCAACTGAGGCTAAGGGCTGCATGGGAAGAAGTTTTTGTAAGAGAGTATCCATATTAAAAATGTGTGAATTCACTGGGGGTTCGCGGAGAATAGGCTACGTCCCAAGCAGGCCAAAATAAAAGAGTTAAAAAAACAATAAGTGTTAATAATAAAACCAGATGAATAGTCTTTTTCTTAGTCATCAAATGCATGAAAAAGAAAGCTAAAATACCAGCTTCTGTACAGGCAATAGGAACAATAAGAAACATTCCCCACACCTTATGTAAATGACTTAATGTGACAATTAAACCCGTCAAAGCAATAATAGAGAAATAAATTAAAAGATCTCTTTTAAACTCGTCTTTTTGCGGATCATGTTCCATAAGCTACACACTTGTCATCCCCGAATGTTTTTATCGGGGATCCTTTTAAAGAAGGTACAAAGTTGTAAATAAAAATATCCAAACCAAATCAACAAAGTGCCAATAAAGTCCTGCTACTTCTACCCTATTAATAAACCATTGTTTGTTTTCTTTTCGCAAATACATCCCAGGGCCTGCATAATAAATATTAACAGCAATACCACCAATGATATGTAAAGCATGTAATCCAGTTAATAAAAAATAAAGTGCCAAAAACACACTTGATTTAGGGTACTCATGGTGAGAAAAATGCTGATAATACTCAACACTTTTAAAACAGAGAAATAGAATAGCAAATGAGATCACCAGCCACATGAATTTCTTATATTTGACAATATCATCTGCTTTTAACGCAACCCATGCCCGTATAAAAAATATACTGGAAGATAATAGAATAACACTATTGATGGCGCCGATGGGAACATTCAAAAATTCTGATTGAACAGGCCAAGAGAAAGAACCTACTCTGAGCAAAATATAAGCAGAAAACAAAGACCCAAAAAGCATGATTTCAGAAGCTAAAAATAGCCAAATACCGAATTTAGCATTATAAAGCCCAGTATCTTCACGAGGTATTACCTTATAAGGAACCAGATCTGAATCATGCAGATGCGGATGCGAGGACATCAAATCTCCTTTTGATCTTGGGGGCTGTAATCTTTGGGAGCTCCCTCAAGGCTATAGCTATACGGATCACGGTAAACAGTGATAGGTTTAATAAAATTCCCGTGTGGCGGTGGTGTTGGTGTTGCCCATTCCAAGGTTGCTGAATGCCATGGGTTATCTGATTTGACTTTCTCACCGTTCCAAATGCTGTAAAAGAAATTAAAAATAAACGGAAGTTGAGCGATGGCTAAGACATAGGCCGCCCAAGTGATGATCACATTCCAATACAGCACATCATGGGCAAATAAATAGGTCGCTCCCCCATCGTACATGCGTCGGTTAACTCCCATCAAACCTTGGATAAGCATTGGGAAAAAAACCAAATTCATCGTGATCAAGGTTGGCCAAAAATGCAAATGGCCTAGGAGGGAATTCATTTTGCGGCCTGTTGCTTTGGGGAACCAATAATAGATCCCAGCAAATAGCCCCAGGATAACTCCGGGTGCTACCACATAATGAAAATGACCGATAACATAATACGTATCATGTAAAGGGATGTCGGTCGCGGCCAAGCCTAAGGGCAAACCAGTCAGACCACCAAAACCAAACATGGGTAAAAATGCTAAAGCAAAAAGCATGGGTGTATTAAAACGTATGGTCCCTCCCCAAAGCGTGATAAACAAAGCAGAAATGATAATAATAGAAGGAATGGAAATGATCATGGTTGTTGTTTGAAAGAAAGCCGTGATATTGGTGCCCATCCCTGTTAAATACGTATGATGCGACCAAACAATAAAAGATAAAAATCCTAAAAAGATAACTGAATACCGCATCATATCAAAACCGCTGACATTCTTTCTAGTATTGCAGGCAATGATTTCTGTAACAATTCCCAGAGGTGGCAAAATAATAACATAAACTTCCGGATGCCCTAAAAACCAGAAAAGGTGCTGCCAAAGCAGCGCATTTCCTCCCCCGCTGTAATTGGCAACTTGCCCGTTCACAAATAATCCGCTGGGTATAAAAAAGCTGCTTCCCAGAAGCCTATCAAATAATTGTAAAAATGCAGCCCCTTCAAGCGGTGGGAAAGCTAAGAGCAATAAAAAAGCAGTGACTAATTGCGCCCAGACAAAAAACGGCAGGCGTTCAAAGGTCATCCCAGGAGCACGCAGATTAAAAATAGTAACAATGAAATTAACTGAAGAAAGTAAGGATGAGATAATGATGATGAACATCGCAATGAGCCACAAAGTTTGGCCATCATGAGCAATGTCGGCCAGCGGTGGGTACGACGTCCAACCATTACCTGCAGCTCCACCTGGTAAAAAGAAACTCAAAAGCATCAATACACCGGCTACAAAAAACATCCAAACACTGGCCATGTTTAGTCTGGGGAAAGCCATATCCTTAGCACCAATCTGCAAAGGAACTAAATAATTACCAAAAGCGGCAAAACCTAAAGGCACAACTCCTAAAAAGACCATGATGGTCCCGTGCATGGCGCCCAGTTGATTATAAAACTCAGGTAACATGACGCCACCGGGCATGTTGATTTCACCAAATAAATGGCCAACAAAAGGCATCGGTTGCCCTGGATAAGCTAATTGCCAACGCATCAAGAGCATTAGACCAAAACCGAAAAGAAGAAAAAACAAACTCATCAACAGGTATTGAATGCCGATGGTTTTATGGTCAGTCGAAAAAATATATTGCGACCAAAATGATTGAGGATGATGAGATGAATCGCTGTGATGCGAATCACCATGATGTGAATGAGATGATTTGGGGTAACCGCCCATTTAGATAATTCTCCAAAATTTGCTTATTAGATCTAAAACTTTAACATAAAACGTTGAAAAGTAAATTTATTTTAAAGAATTTTTTGCGCGCTTACGAAAATTTGTAAACATCACTGCAAAAGTTGTCAAAACAGCCACGGTCACAACCAAAAGCGCTATGACAGCCAGATTATAACCATGTGTCAGCGGCGAGGATGGATCTCCGAAACAAACAGCACAAAATACCATTTTACAATGCCTTCATTTTCTTAACAAATTGCACACAATAGACAACCAACCCAAAAGATACAACAAAAGAAACGTAACCAATTGCCGCATTATTGTGATTTAAGGACCACAACCCAAAACCCAAACACAATGCAATAGAAACAACTATTAACAAAACGTGGATGTATTTGATCCCCATAAAATCCCCCTAAATTGTGTCAAAAGACCCAATTACCTAAATATCTTAAAGTGTCATTGCGAGGAGCAAAGCGACGAAGCAATCTTGTAATAGATTGCTTCGTCACCTTCGGTTCCTCGCAATGACACGGGATTAATATCATTAAATTTATTCTACCACTATTTTGGTTCTGAAAAGATAAAATCTAACTTTTGCGATGATTGATCCACGACCGTAACGGTAGCCGTCTGACTTTTTAACTTTTCCTGCCAGGCCTCTATAGTGTATGTCCCTGCAGGAATGTTTTTAATTTCAAATTTCCCATCAGCACTCGTCACCGCAAAAAACGGATGATTCATCACAGCCATCCACGCCTGCATCCATGGATGAACATCACAACGGATTTGAAACATGAATTCCGGTTTGTCAAAAGTCACTTCCATTTCTTTACGGAAATCCGGCATAGAAGCATTGAATTCAGGATTAACCTGACACATGGCATGCACATTGTGCAAAGTGCCGTCAGGATTAAGAAATTTTACCTTCTGCCCTACCATTAGACCGATCACATGCGGCGCATAATTACATCCTGCCTGAGTAATCAATACCTCTTGACTGGGTACTGGATAATTGTTTTGTGTCAAACCGCTTTTGATATAAACAAAAACATTGCCTAAGGCATTGCCATCGCCAACTATGATTGACGAAGAATGCACATTCCCTTTATTAACCGCATAGCAAATGGGATCAGCATCCATATGAATCAATTTAGCATGCGGCAATGGCCCGTTATATTTCACAGTCCCTTCAATAGAACCGTTGGCAAAAGCTCTAGCACAAAAACAAAAATTTAAAATTAATACTAATCTTGGTAGAAGAAGCCTGGAGATTGACATAAAAATCCTTTGTATAAAAAAGAATGTGTGACAAAAATCATGTCACACATTCATAAGAGTGTCAAGAGCTTGCGCGAATTTTAAGGTTTATTTTAAACCCAATAAAGGATTGATTTCTCCAGATGTCATGGCCTGCATTTGAATAATAAAAGGCTCAACGCGGCCAAGGCCGTGGATACGCACGCGCGCCAACATGGCAGGATCTACATTAACCTTCACACCGCCATTAGCGTCACGAACGACCGTCATGCCCATATCAGCTGTATTCAAATCGATACCACCAGGCACCAACGCTGCTCTATCAACCTTATGCTTAGTTACAATCAATAGCCTGGCTGCACGAGTTGAATTAACATTATAATACTCCCCTGAATTCAGACCACTGGTTAAGGTGTAAAACGTGCTAAAATCACCTAAAACCGGAGGTCAAAATGAAGAAGCGAAAAGTGTATCCGAAAGAATTGCGCGCCAGGGTTGCCTTGGAAGCGATCAAAGAAAACAAGACAGTTGCTCAGATCAGTTCTGAATATGAAGTCCACAGCAATATGGTCAGCAAATGGAAAAAATATCTTCAGGACAATATTGCCGATATTTTTATCCGTAAGAATGAAAAAGATCCAGCCGCCGAGCAACAAATCGATAATCTGTATAAAGAGATCGGGCGTATGCAGGTAGAGAACGGCTGGCTTAAAAAAAACTAGGGCTTTAGGCCGGGCACAGCGGGAATTGTTCATTGACAAAGAAGATCCGGAATTCAGTATTCGAGAGCAATGCGCATTGCTGGGCTTAAACCGGTCGAATGTCTATTATCAGCATCGGGAAAAAGACATCAGGATCGAGCACGGGCTTCGCCAAGCTATTGACCTGCAGTTCATGGAAGATCCATGCGGCGTCATCAAAATGATGCACTATTTACGCCGTTTAGGCCATACCGTTGGAGAGAAACTGGTTCGCCGCCTGATGCGTTCGATGAACCTTCTGG
>Ga0302319_10018034_pt1 | contig 12897 bp, 14 predicted proteins | sample Bog_T0_2_FD_203319 | JGI IMG/M metagenome (GOLD analysis project Ga0302319, IMG submission 203319) | Peat permafrost microbial communities from Stordalen Mire near Abisko, Sweden - Bog_T0_2 | ecosystem: Environmental > Terrestrial > Soil > Wetlands > Peat | place: Sweden: Abisko, Stordalen Mire...
GCCCCATTCGTCTTGAACGCGACGCTCTCTGGTCTGAAATCGTAGCCCTTAGTCAGCGTGACGATGTTCTCCTCGGCTGCGTTGATCTCGAAACCGAAGCGCGCATGAAGGAAGCGGTCGATCATGCTTATCGCACCGGCGATACCGTCGGCGGCGTGTTCGAAGTCGTGGCGCACGGTCTGCCTGCTGGCATTGGTTCGCACATCGCTTGGGATACTCGCCTTGATGGCCGCCTGGCGCAAGCTATCGTTTCTATCCAAGCTGTGAAAGGCGTAGAGGTCGGCGCTGCTGAGCAAGGTGCGCAAGCCTATGGCTCCGCCGTTCAAGATACGATACATTACGATAAGGAAGCGCATGGCTTTCACCGCGGCTCGAATCGTGCAGGCGGCTTGGAAGGTGGCATCACAAACGGCGAGGATTTAATAATCCGTGGCTTGCTAAAACCGATTTCCACTTTGCGCCGCCCTTTGGAATCGGTCGATCTGCCGACTCGCGAACCGGCTTTGGCGGCCTATGAACGTAGCGATGTGGCGGTCGTTCCCGCTGCCGGCGTCATCGGTGAAGCCATGGTGGCGCTTGTTTTGGCGCAGGCTTTCCTGGAGAAGTTTGGCGGCGATTCGCTTCACGAAACAAAACGGAATTTTGACGGCTATGCCGCACAGGTAAAGAGTTTTTAGCAAATGGTTTTGAAGATTCTCAAATACGGCGAGCCGATCCTGGAAAAACCGGCGGATCAGGTCGCCAACTTTAACACTTCCGACCTTAAACAAATCATTGAAGATATGTTTGAGACCATGTACGCCGCCAAAGGTGTCGGTCTCGCCGCGCCGCAAGTGGGCCTCAGTCAGCGCCTCACCGTTATCGATATCAGCGTCGGCGAAGACGAAAGCAAGAAACTCGTTCTGATCAATCCTGAGATCGTCTCTCGCGAAGGCACGCAAGTGGGCGAAGAGGGCTGCCTCAGCATCCCTGGTTTCCGTGAACCTGTCACCCGCGCTGCCAAAGTTACGGTCAAGGCCCATAACGAAAAAGGCGAGCAGATTGAAGTCTCTGGCGAAGAGTTGCTCGCCCGCGCCCTTCAACATGAGATCGATCACCTTAACGGCAAGCTTTTCATTAACCATTTGAGTTCCCTCAAGCGCGACATTATTCGCCGCAAAATCAAGAAGCTGCAAAAAGCCGGCGAATGGGATTAAGCAGCCTGTCATGCGCGTAGTCTTTCTTGGCACGCCTGAGTTCGCCGTGCCCTCGCTGGCCGCGTTGGCCAAGCATCATCAGGTGGTAGCAGTCTACACTCAGCCCGATCGTCCCAAGGGGCGCGGCAACCACCTCGCGGAATCACCCGTAAAAATTGCCGCCCGGATCCTCGGCATTGACGTTCTGCAACCCGAGCGCATCCGTCGTGCAGAAAACCTGGATACGCTCAAAGCCTGGAACGCGGAGATTATGGTGGTCGTCGGCTACGGCCAGATCATTCCGCAAAACATTATCGATATCCCGCGCCACGGCATCTTGAACGTGCACGCATCACTGTTGCCCAAATACCGCGGCGCTGCGCCCATTCAGTGGGCCATTGCCAATGGTGAAACCGAAACCGGCGTCACGATCATGCAGATTGATGCGGGTCTCGATACCGGCGACATGTTACTTGAAGCCAGCCTGCCCATTCAGCCATCGGAGACATCGCCGGAACTGAGTGCACGCCTTGCGCCCTTGGGGGCCGATCTGTTACTCAAGGCAATCGCGCAAATCGAAACCGGCACTGTTCGACCAGAAAAGCAATGCAATGAAGACGCTTCCCTGGCGCCGATTCTCAAAAAGGAAGATGGCCAAGTTGATTGGCAGCGCAGCGCTTCCGAGATCTACAACCGTTGGCGCGCCTTTAATCCATGGCCCGGCGCCTATACGTTCTTTCGCGGCCAACAGTTGTCTATCGCCGCCGCCCGTCTTGCGGAACCTAAACCCGGCGTGCCCGGCCGCGTCATTGCCGAAAAGCGCCATCTCTTTGTCGAGTGCGGCCAATCGAGCGTGCTTGAGTTGCTGGACGTGCAGGCCGCCGGCAAGAAGCGTATGACAGCCGAAGCCTTTCTAAATGGTTACCAGTTAGTCGAAAACGAAATGTTGGGAGAAAAGCCTTGAAGCTTCCGTTGGGATTCCGTTATGCCGCCACCTACGCCGGCATTCGTAAGATCAAGAAAGACGATGTTGCTCTGATCGTGCCAGATCAGCCGGCGCGCGCGGCCGCCGTGTTCACTCGCAATATCGTGCAGGCCGCCCCGGTGAAGCTCGCCAAGCAAAATCTCAAAATCTCCAAAGGCAAAGTCACCGGCGTTCTCATCAACGCCGGCAACGCCAATTGCGCCACGCGTACCGGTGAGCGCGTCGCTCTCGCTTCTTGTAAGGCCCTAGCCAAAGCGTTGAAGACGCGCCCCGAATACATCATTCCCGCTTCCACCGGCGTCATCGGCGTCGAACTCAATGCCAACCTGCTCACCGCGCCCCTTCCCAACTTGGTCGAGCTTTTGGACGCCGGCAATTTCCAAGTGGTCGCCGAAGCGATTATGACCACCGACACACGACCCAAAGTTGCCTCCGAAGAGGTGAAGTTTTCGGAAGGCGCGATCCGTGTCGCCGGCATGACCAAAGGCTCCGGCATGATTCATCCCAACATGGCCACCACGCTTGGCTTTGTCATGACCGATGCCGTTGTCGATTCCGAAGACCTGGAAGAGATGCTCAGGCACGCCACCGACCGCTCTTTCAACTCGCTCACCGTCGATGGCGACATGTCCACCAACGACACCGTTCTACTTATGGCGAGCGGTGCTTCAAAAGTCCATCCGTCCGGCAAAGAACGCAAAGAACTTCAGGAAGCGGTCACCGCGGTCATGGAAAGCCTTGCCGAACAAATCGCCGCGGATGGCGAGGGCGCTCGCAAGTTGATCGTCGTTCGTGTCCTCGGATTTAAGACTCGCGAAGATGCCCGCAAGATCGCGCGCGCCGTCTCTAATTCGCCGCTTGTAAAGACAGCAGTGGCCGGCAGCGATGCCAATTGGGGCCGCATCTTATGCGCCGCCGGTTACGCCGGCGTGGACTTCAACCCCGACGACATCGACATTGAAATGCAGCGCATACCCGTCTGCAAAGGCGGCTTGGCCACTAACTTCGACGAAAAGGAATTAAAGCAGAAACTAGATGAATCGGAAGTGCGCATCCGCATCGTCAATAGAAAAGGCGGCAAAGGCGAAGCCCGCTTCTTCACTTGTGATCTTACCGAAGGCTACATTCAAATCAATGGCAGCTACCGCACCTAGCCGGCGGCTTACTCTCCTCTTGCTCCTCGCCGCCGTCTCCCTACCCGCTCAACAGGAACGAGCCATTCGCGAGCAGATAGCCCACGTAGCGTCGGCTCTGAGTGCCGGCCATCCGCTAGAGGCGATGGATCCCTTCGACAAATCTTTCAAAGACTACTCGCAGTTGCGGACTTACTTCACCGGCCTTACCGACGCCCATACGATTGTCAACGAAATGGATATCACCGATGAGCAAATTGAGAATCACGAGGCCACGCTCACTATTCACTGGACGCTGACCTTGAGCGACTTGACCACCGGACTCACCGAGAGCCGAGAGCAGGATCTAACCGTCAAGCTAAGCATGAAGAAGTACGATTGGCGCATCGTTGATCTTTCGCCCATTGAGTTCTTTAATCCCGAACCGCCCAAGTCAAAGTAGACCCTGCAATTGTTGGAAGTTCTGCTGTGTCGTCAAGCGAAATTCAACCGCCAGCGAAGTGAAGCTCTTGATGGTTTCCAGTTGTTCATTCGACGGCACTTGCCTACCCGCGATTAACAGGCGGCCATCGCGAATCGCCACCGGCACAACTTCAAACTGGCGCGTGATATGTGCGGGCAAACTCCAGCGAACGCCTTTCTTGACCGAGCCCGGATCGAACTGTCCTATCGCCGCTCCGGTGAACAAACTCAACGCGCGGCAAAGATCTTCGTCCGAGAGCAAGCCACGCACAAACAGATACTGCCCTAAGTTTGCGTCCGAAGGGATCCGCTGTATTGCGGCCGCTAACGCCTCTTTCGAGATAAAGCCGGAGTCCACCAAGATCTCCTTAAAATCGCGCCTTTGCAGCGCCAATGCGGCATGTGCTGGGTACGCATGCTCCGTCTTCTGCCACACTAGTTGGCGTTTGTCGCGTTTCGCTGCGAAGTAGCGCCATGTCGCCCGCAGCGAAGCAAAGCAGTTGATCAGATTAGCCAGAAACGACCGCAGCGGCACTCCCATAGCGAACGCTAGTCCAAAGATCCGCCAAACGCAAAGCATCCGCAAACTCAACCGGAAACACTGCAGCCCCGTTGTCATCGCACATAGCACCAGAACATGGGGATTATCCACCGCAAACATCCACGGGCGGTGTTGTAACCCGCTCAACCCGAGATCAACCAGCCCTGCCAGAAAAAGGAAGTTGGTCAGCAAGCTGAGTGGGCTTGCTATCAGACCTTTGCGGTCGCGCCAGAACCAGTAGCGCGTACGGAACGAACCACTCCAGCCGCGCCGTTCCCAACACTGCAGCGCGATCCCAGTAACCCAGCGCGTGCGCTGCCGTATCGCCGTCTTCGTGGTGCGCGGAAAATACTCGCGGGTCGCCACAAAACCGTTTTCGCCTTTGACGATCGGTGCAAACAACTGCCGGTAGCCTTTGTCGTGGATATACACGCCGATTTCGTAATCTTCCGTTAAGCTCTCCGCGTCGAACACATGGCCGCGTTCCTGTATCAGCTGTTCCAAAATCTCACGGGCGAAACCAGTGCCCACGCCATTCGAGGGCACAAACGAACCACTAAATTGCCGCGCGTGCATATCAATGTTTTGAAACTCGGCAAACTCGTCGCAATACACGCCATGCGTCAGTTCCAAAAATGGCGTCGGTAGCGGCAACACCGGCACCTGCACCATGTCGTACCGCTCCCGTTCGCGATTGATCAGCGACAGCGCTTCCCGGTGGATCATGTCTTCCGCGTCATGCAGCACCACGGTACTGAATCGTACGTTCCGCTTCCGCTCCAGCGCCTCCATACTGCGGTAAATCGAGTTCAAGCAGTCGGCTTTCGAAGTCGGCCCTGGCCTCGGGCACACCGCCGGGTGCACGTTCGCAAATGTCTTCGACAGTTGCTCCACCACCGCTACCGTCGGTTCGTCGTTGGGGTACGCACCCACAAAAATGTCGAAGTTCTTATACCGTATGGCGTTAAGGTTATGCCGCACCATGTTTCCGATCACGTCCGATTCCTTCCAACAAGGAACAAAGATGGCGATCCTGCTCTCGGGCAAGTCAGTAAGCCGTTGCGAGGCGTCGGGCTTATTCCGCAGGCGGTGCACTACCAGAATCATCAAAGGGATCAAATCATCAATTCCGCAAATCAGCAGAGTTACTGCGAGTGTGCAGAAGGCGGAGATCCAGAGTGTATGCACGTTTCTATTGATAAGGTGTCGGCATTTCGCGATCTTTCGCAGAATTTTGAAGATTAATTGCGATGTGCGTCCACTTCCCTGATTGATCGCAACACCAACAGAGTGGACATCATTTGCCCAGTTGATTCAGGAACTTGTGGCCGGTGCTGTCCGTCGCAACACGTTCACACGGTGGGAGCTTGATCTGTTGTTGGATCTGCAGCTATCACGCCTTCGGAAATCAGCGCGTACCGATGCCCTCCGACGTTATTCGCGGGCCGTGCAACTTTCGCAAAACAATGGCGCGACAGAGCCGCCGCGATTCACAGCCTTCCTACAACAGACCATACCACGAAAAGCGGCCGCCAGTGGAGGCGGATCTAAATAGGCCAGTGGGCTATCCTCAAAGTTAGCGACAAACAAGGAGATCAGCCGATGGGCAGTACTACCGGGCCAGCAGCCCCGCAGACTGAGCGAATTGTCCACTGCGTCAAATTAAATCAGGATTTGCCAGGATTGAGCGAGGTGCCGTTTGACGGTCATCCGCTGGGACAACGCATTTACGAACATGTTTCCAAGCAGGCTTGGGGCATGTGGGTGGAACAGATGAAGATGATCATGAACGAATACCGTCTGAATCTGGGCACAGCCGAAGCACAAGAGTTTCTTTTGAAACAGATGGAAGAATATTTCTTTGGGGAAGGCGCGGCGCATCCTCCTGGCTACGTCGCTCCTGGCCACTAAGTCTAAAACCTATGCGACAGCGATTCCAACAGATTGGCGCGGGCTTGCGTCTTACTTGTGTGGCTTCGCGCGTCGTCATACTGCTTTCCCTGGCGGTGATGCTGGTTTGGGCCGCTGGTCCAAGCGGTCCCGCCATAGCGAAACGCTTGGCTGAACGGGCCAGATCGGCGCGTGACACCGGTGACGTGGTTCGCGCCTACATGCTCTACAATGAGGCAGCCAGGCGTGATCCGTCCACACCGTCTTATGCTGCCAGCCGCGACGGCCTGGCGCCTGCCGCTAATTTGCTGATGAAGACGCAATTAGAAGAGCCAGTGGTGGCGGCAGATATCGCGGCCATCGAGAAAGAAGTGACCGCTGCCGAATTGGCGGCGAACCCACCGCCGCCCGGTACTGAAGAGCTCGCGCATAGCCTGGAATCGTTTCCCCATGTCACGCCCAAAGATATTCGCCGCGATTTTGATATCCGCGGCGATGAGATCTCGCTGATCCAGCAGGTGGTTTCGGCCTACGGTGTGCGGGTAGCTTGGGATCCTCAACTCGATTCCAAGAGTAATCTGCAGTTGCAAATCACCGGCGCTGATTTTCGCACGGCCATGGAAGCGTTGACCGCCGTGACGAATACGTTCGTCTTTCCCATTTCCACCAATACGCTCTACTTCGCTCGTGATTCGGAAGCCAAGCGCAACGAGCTTGAGCCGATGATCCTGCTGACGCTGCCCTTGCCTGATTCCTTAAGCGAGAAGGATCTGGTGGATGTGGCCAACGCAGTCCGCGGCGTGCTCAACTTGCGCCAATTCGGCTGGGACTCATCGAACCGAACCATCTTTATCCGCGACCGTGTCTCACGCGCCTTGGCCGCGCGTTCTTTGCTTCAAGCGTTGCTTCTTCCCAAGGCGGAGGTCGAGTTCGAAGTCCAGGTTCTGACCATCGATAAGGACACCAATTACCAATGGGGGATTACTCCGCCGACAAGCGTCACGTTTTTCAGCCTCAACAAATTCAACCTTTCTAATTTGCTCACTAACGGTATCGGATCCTTTACCAAGCTCTTCAGTCTCGGCGGGGGAGCCAGTTTGTTTGGCTTGGGCGTAGGCGATGCTACGCTTCTTGCTTCCTATACAAAATCCGTTGGCACCACGCGCTATGACGCCGTCCTCAGCACGATCGACGGCATGCCCGCTAGCGCGCACTACGGCGAAAAATACCCCATCGCCCAAAGCCTCTACACAGGCTTTGCCGCCAGTGGCAGCGCGAGCATCTACACGCCCGCGCCGCAAATTCAGCAGGTCGATCTGGGACTAGCGCTGAAGCTAACGCCGCATATCACCGGCGATGGATCGATCACCGTCGATGTAGAGGCTCAATACAGTTCCTTAGGATCGATTGTCTTGAACACTGTTCCGTCCATCAACCAAAGAGAATTCAAAGGCAACGTGGTGCTAAGAGAAGGCGAATCGGCCATCTTGGCAGGGTTGGATCAGCAGAACGTTACTAAAACCCGCAACGGACTAGCGGGCGTCAACGACATTCCCGGCTTGAATCAGATTCTAAGCTCAAACTATCGCGACAACGCCACTAGTCAAACACTGATTTTGATCAGGCCGCACGTCACCCGCCTGCCCATGGCGGCCACAATCAGCCCACAGTATTTGCTCGGTCCGGCGCGCGGATTCAAAGTTCTGCTTTAACGAACTGCTATCTTCGACATCATGTCCACCATGGCGTCAGAAATTCGCCAACAGCCGGGAGCGATTGAAAAAACGCTCAAAGCCGAATGGCGAAAAGCAGTCCAGCTGCGCGAGTACTTTGCTCAGCATCCGGTTCGATTAGTAGTCCTAGCCGCGCGCGGCACTTCCGATAACGCCGCCCAGTTCGGGCGCTACTTGATAGAGATCTCTACCGGCATCCCGGTCTCGTTAGCCGCCCCATCTGTGTTCACACTGTACGGCTCAAAAGTGAATCTGCAAGGCGCGGCCGTGGTGGCGATTTCGCAATCCGGCGAATCGACCGACACCAACATCGTTCTCGAGAAAGCCAAAGCGAGCGGCGCGTTTACGGCCGGCATTACGAATGAGGCAGAGAGCACGCTGGCCAAGCTGGCCGACCATACGTTTCTGGTCAGAGCCGGCAAAGAACGCAGCGTAGCCGCCACCAAGACCTACACAGGCCAGCTTCTCTGTTTCTATCTGCTGGCCTACGCGCTCGGCGCACCGCTCGAGTTGACTGACTTGCAGCGGCTGGCTGACTGGGCCGAGGCCGCCCTTAAGCTTGAAGAAGAAATTGCCGCGCGCGCCCAGCGCTACGTATTAATGAAGCACGCCGTATGCGTGGGCCGGGGCTTGAACTATGGCAACTCGTTTGAGTTTGCGCTCAAGCTGATGGAAACTTGCTACGTGGTAGCGGAACGCTTTTCGTCGGCTGATTTGCTCCATGGCCCAATCGCCATGCTGGAATCCGCTTTCCCCGCTTTCGTCTTTTGCCCGTCTGGTGTTACCTGGAAAGCCACGCGCGAACTATTGACCAAACTGAAAACGATACAGGCGGAAACTCTGGCGATAACAGACCGCAGCAACAAAGCGGCCGGAGCCAAAGGCGTCGCCAAAATAACGCTGACGATTCCCGCAGAATTGTCGGTTCAGTCGCGGCTCCCGGTGGAGGTTTTCACGCCTATTCCATACATCATTCCGGCACAATTATTTGCAGCCAGCTTGGCAACGGCAAAAGGACTAAACCCCGACCAGCCCAGGACCTTAAGCAAGGTAACGCAGACGATTTAGAACGGCTTGGTTTTACTTACGTGATCCGCGAGTGGTGCCCTTGAGCGACGACTGACGGCGCTTGCCATCTTTGCGCTTCGGCTTGGAGATGCGGAAAGTCCCGCTGCCCAAATACTCTGCTTGATAGATGCCTTCTTTTTGCTTGAGGGCGGGTGAGCTAGCGTGCGCCGGCTTGCTGTTTACTGTCTTCTTCTCTTCGGCCATGAAATTCCTTTAAAAACTCCTGATCTTTTAGTTTAGCGGATGACAAAATGAAGACCACCGTTATAATCACCGAGGGAGAACAAAATGGCTCAAGTCAATCGCCGCCTTTTGCTCCTCTCGCTGGCCGGAAGCGGTGCCCTGCGGGCTTTCAAACAAGATAGCGGCAATAAAGATTGGATCTGTCCTATGGACCCCGACGTCCGTTCCGACAAACCTGGTCTTTGTCCACGATGTGGCATGAAGCTGGTTCTCAAGATTCCAGAGCGTGTCGAATATCCCCTGGAAGTGGTCTCAAAACCAGACCTGGCGATCCCGGGCCAACCCATTCAACTCACCTTTCGCGCGCTCAACCCTGACACAGGCAAGGTTGTCACGAATTTCGAAATCGTTCACGAAAAGCTGATGCACCTGTTTGTGGTGAGCGAGAACCTGGAATATTTCGCCCATGTTCACCCAATGGCGCAGAGTGACGGCAGCTTTACGCTGGAGTTGACTTTGCCGTACGGGGGCATGTATCGGCTGCTGGCCGATTTTTATCCCGCAGGCTCAGTGCCCCAGTTGGCCGTCAGCACTTTGTTTGTTTCCGGGCACGCTCCCAAGGCGAAACTGACGACTTCCTTGGAGCCTTGCAAATCGTCCAACCTGACAGCAACTCTTCGAACCGATCCTGCCGACTTGTTGGCGGGTCTTGAGAGCAGACTGACTTTTTCGCTCGACCCGGCAGAAGGCTTACAGCCTTATTTGGGTGCCTGGGGGCACATGCTGGCGGCTAGCGCCGATCTTATAGACCTCTTGCATATCCATCCGTTCCTGGTGAAAGGTGGCGAGATTCAATTCAACATCATCTTTCCAAGGCCGGGACTCTACCGAATCTGGACGCAGTTTCAGCGGAGCGATGTTGTGAATCTCGTGGTCTTTACGGTTCCAGTGAAAGCACTGTGAACGGTATTTGTCCGTCGAACTGTCTTGTGCATAGATCACGTCCTTTGTGTCTAGTCTAAATCGGCGGCCAAATGCTGATTGGCCAAAAACGCCGCAAGCTACTCATTGCAAAGGAGAAAATAAATCCAAAACTCTTGAACTACGCGAGCGCCGCTAGCAACTCGCGATGAATTTTGAGGAAATATGCGTCGGTCATACCGGCGATATAGTCGCAAACCATCCGTTCAACCGGGTATTCCTTCAACCTCTCGCGATATCCCGCCGACACCTTTTCGGGGTGCGCGATGAGGAACTGAAAAAGCTCGCCTAGTTTACGAACGGCTGCCTCGCGATCGCGCACCAAGTCAGCGTGGTCATAAAGATGTTTCACCAAGAAAATACGCAACTGCGCGTTCACAGCCTGTGCCTGGGGCGTCAAGGCGGCAAGGCGACGGTCAAACAAGCGGATATCCTCCACCGTTTGGACGCCAGACTCGCTTACCGCACTCTGCGTCCCTGCGATGAGTCCGCCGATCAGAAAGCTCATGATCTGGCGTTGCACTTCCCAGAAACGGACTCGTTCGTTAGCACCTGGGAACTGGGTATCGACCTGTTCGGCGATCTCGGCGAAAAGTTCAATCTCCGCGCGCGCGGTCTCAATGGGAAAGAGTCCCGCCGAAAAGGCATCGTCCAAGTCGGCGGTGTTGTAAGCAATCTCGTCGGCCAAATCGAGCAATTGCGCTTCGAGCGGTGGGCGCAGTCCCGGCAAAAACTCGCGCATGTCCGGACCGGCATCTGGCGGGAGGTCGCGTGAATGTTTCAGAATGCCTTCACGCACTTCAAAAGTTAGATTCAGCCCGTCAAAGCGGGCATAGCGCTCTTCCAATACGTCTACGATGCGCAGCGAATGAAGGTTGTGTTCGAAGCTTTTCCCAAAGCTTTCCATCTGGCGGTTGAGCTCTCGTTCACCGGAATGGCCGAAGGGCGGATGGCCTAGATCATGAGCTAAGGCGAGAGTTTCTGTGAACTCCTCGTTCAACCCCAGGGCAACGGCGACGGTGCGGGCCACCTGCGAAACTTCGATGGAATGAGTAAGGCGGTTACGGAAATGATCGCAAAGACCCGCCGCGAAAACCTGGGTTTTGCCTTCCATTCGGCGGAAAGCACGTGAATGGATCACACGGTCGCGATCACGCTGAAAATCGTTTCGATAGGCGTGCGGAGGTTCGGGAAATTTTCGACCGCGCAACTGAGTACTGCCAAGACGGAGCGACGCCAACATGTCTTCAGGCAGGCGCGATTACTTCGTCAGTTCAGACGACAAAGCTTCGGCAGCGCGGTTCACGGCGTCGCGCTTCCTATCGGCGGGATCAAGCGTCTTGAGAACGTCTTTCGCCGCTTGAGGATTCGTGTTTTGACTCAGCTGGGCCTGCAAAATTTGAGCCTGGGCTTTGGAGACCAATGGGCTCGACTCTTTGGTCAAACTCTGCAAAAGAGTTTGCGCTTCCACATTTTTCTTTTCGCCCATGTAGAGGTTTACCAAGGCGATCTTGGCAAGCGGCGCAATCTCGCTGCTGGAATCGGCCACCACTTTGAGATCACTCTCCGCGCCGGCCGCATCGTCTTTTTGCGCGCGTTCGGCACCACGGTAGTACTGAGCAATGTTGCCTTCGGCCGTGCCGCCATGCTTAGCGATGAAAGCTGAAAGCGACTTGATCCAGGCGTCCTTTTTGGCGTCTTCGGTGGGGTAGGTCTTTACAGAACTGTCGGTGCTGGCTGGTCCGATCTGAGCGTCGAGAATGCTCATGGAAGAATCCAGTTCCTGACGGCGCTGCTCCGACTGGGAGGACATGTACCACCAGGTACCACCGGCAAGAATCGCCACCAAAACGACGCCAATCGCAGAGCGAATGAAGGTTTGACGGTGGGATGTGGCGTAGGTAACTGCGCCGGAAACAGCATCGGTGAACTGATCGTGCTGCAACTGCTCTTTAAGTTCGTGACGGGTCAAGGAACGGACCAACAACCTTTCTTAGTGAATCGGGAAAGCCGAGGATCATCATGAGCGGATGGGCAACAAAACACTGACTATCCGCGTGCGTGAATCGCCTTTATAAGGTTAGCACGAAAAGGCATCCATAAAGCTTATTGCACCAAACCGTTCGTCCCCACGCCCGTGAAGGGTGAGCCTCCCGATAACGAAGAATAATCGGGACTGAGCACAGTGATGGTTGCCGAGTGACGCGGCGGCGCCGGCAGGGTGCTGAAGCTGGAGCTTTCTAAGTTGCGCGATGCCCACCTTGAGCGGCAAACCGAAAAATAGCAGGAAATTGATCAGCAAAGCCGGACTCTGCGAGTGATATGACCTTCTTAAGCATTGATATCGGCTGGAAATGGTGGTTGCTACAGGCGTAAAAGGCGGGTTGCCAACCCGCCGCAGGCTGCCAGCCTGCCCTACTTTCTGAATTTGCGAGACGGAAGGGAAGGGGAGGCGGAGAGTAGACGCGTGAAGAGGGAAAGATGGTTGACGCCAGGGGTTTGGAGGGTGATTGGGGATGAATAGACGGAGGAAGGGCTGGGGCATCGAGTAGGACTGCAAGATGGAGGGAGCGGGCGGTGGCGATTAGGATGGTGGGTCCTTAGCGGTTTCGTAGGACGCTTCGAACGCGGCGAATTTTTCGAACGTGGGAAGCGGGAGCGGGCAGAGCACGCCGGGGAGACAGCTAGTGGCGGAAATAGCGGCCGCTTTGCGATCGACGCCTTCTAGCATCCATTCGAACTCAGT
>Ga0302319_10018035_pt1 | contig 12896 bp, 7 predicted proteins | sample Bog_T0_2_FD_203319 | JGI IMG/M metagenome (GOLD analysis project Ga0302319, IMG submission 203319) | Peat permafrost microbial communities from Stordalen Mire near Abisko, Sweden - Bog_T0_2 | ecosystem: Environmental > Terrestrial > Soil > Wetlands > Peat | place: Sweden: Abisko, Stordalen Mire...
AAATCCGAGGATTTCGGGGTTTGTGAGATCGAATTAAAATGCCGATTCCGCAAGTCGCTCTTACCGCGCATTACAGTTTGCGCTAATTGAGGCGGCGACCACGGCACTGCGTGCCCTTTGCTAACACAGAAAATTATCCACCGCCGCTCCATCTATTGCCGTGGACATTGAAATGCCGGTGGGTTTCAATAAGGTGCTCAACCGTGTCGCGTCGCGGTTTTTTCTCGGTGCAAAGCTGCGTAAACGATGGGGCGACCCTGTGGCCCTGGCTGTCCACATGGTCGCCGCAACCCTCGATGCCAGCAGGCGGCGCGCGCGGTGGCCGACGATGAGGTCGGGGTCGGGCAGGGCAGGACACTTCTCGGTCCTGGTCGACAGCCCACTACCAGAAGGGCTACGTCAGTGGTGGTGGACGAGTTCGCGCGGACCGGGGGGCGCGGCCAACCCTCCGCGATCGGCGCCATATCCCTCGACCGTGCCCCACGGCAACAAAGCAGCGGATGATTACCGGGGCCTTCCTCGCCGAAGCAGCTTCGGTGGTGGATAGCAAACTCAGCGTATCGGGCGGCGTGCTGTCCCGATACGCTGTCGGGCCTGACCGGGAAGCCAACTTTGTGCTTGTGGTGCTGACGCAGGCTGAGACTGATAGTTCGATCCGGCGGGTTGAGGTCGAGGTCAGGCCCCCGACGGATGACGACCCGCTAGTCGTCGAGTACGAACTGCCAGAAGCCTCAGCCGGCGGCGAAATCGGATTCGCCTTCTTCATCATCGCGTTAAAGCTGCCGGTGGATGGCCGTTGGGTGTTCCTGGTGACTGGCGGCGCTGGAACGTTCTCGCTTCCACTACTGGTGGTGCACGGCTGACGCAGCTCGCTGGGCGGTGGCTCGCAGCTCCGGCGGCTCGCCTGGCCGCCCACAAATTGGTGCGCCGATTGGGTCAGGGGCCTTGACGTGTTCAACGTTGAGCGTGAGGTCATCCCCGATCGAGATGCACTGGCTCGTCTACCAGAAGCCGGGTTTCGGACGCTGGGTCGCACGCCGAGCGAGCAGTCCTGCCGCGGTGACAGCTGTGCGACCGATGGACCGCAGGTGCTTCGGGAGCCTGCTGACCCACTAACCCAAGTCAGCAGACCGGCGCCCGGTGGGCGCGCCGTGGGGCGTGAAGATTCGGCGGTGGTCACCTGTTGTGCTCACCTCGGGCACGGCGGGATCATTATGGGTGTTCGTCGTGGTTGTCCCCGGAAAAACCTTGGTGCTTTGAGCCTGTAAGTCAGCATGGTGACGGAGGGGCTGGCCCGATCCCCCGGTGGTGGGACCATGACCAGTGTCTATGTCGCGCCAACCCCAATAACCCTCCGTCGACTCCCCGATGATCCACGCCGCGGTCTCATTGATGTCGTCAGCTTTTGTCGGCTGTTCGACCGCATCGACGCGTGAGAAACCACCGGCGACACGGTGGCGTTGACGTACCCAGCGGCATCAACGGCCTGAACACCGACGTGCGGTTCCACTACGACGGCGATGCCTCACCCGGGGAATCACCGGCAAAACAGCAGGTCATCGACAGCGGTAAACCGGTTCGGCGGGCATGAATACACGCATTCATTGCCGATACAGGCAGACGCGTGATCGGCAGTACGGCATGGGATTTTGCCAATGCCAACGCCCGCGCTATCCCCCCGACGAATGCGCACCGCTGCCAGCGGGTTCGTCCGGATCGGGACGGTAATGGCGGTTGCGCGGCGGCGCTTCCCCTTCAGCGGACTGTCGGCGCACCGGGCCGGAGCGGCCAGCGACCGGCGGGAGCTTGCGCCGATCGTCGCGTGGGCCAGAGTTGAACCCACGCGGCGGAAACTCGGTAGTGGGACGTACCAGACGCCCGTCATCGAATCGAGAACCGTTGTGGTCGAAGCCAACCGGTGCGGCTCCGGGAGATGCGGAGAGCAGGCTGCGCCACGAATCGACCGGGTCGCGACGCCATATGTCAGCAGGTGCCGGACGCGGATGTGGCACCCGGAACTGTCGCGGATCGGTGTCGCAGTCCTCCTCGTGACCCACTCGCGTCTGGGCATCCGCAGGGTCCTCGGTATCCGGTTCGCGGCGAAGTATTAGCTCAACGTCATCGTCATAGTCATCGTCGACGTTGTCGTCAGGCACGTGGCGGGCGAGCTCGACGACCCGACGTTCAAGGGTCAGCGCAGGCCTGAAGCCGACCAAGAACAACGCGGCGACAATCCCGAACAACGCGACGAATGCGGGCAGCAGCACCGACTGCGACATGGCCGCCGAGAACGGCTCGCGCAGGAACGCCGGCAATTCCAGACCGGTCCCACTTTCTGCCGCCGGTGCGTGGGGCGGCATTTCGGCACCGATCCGCCATGTCATGAACGCGGCCATGCCGGCGCTCCCGAGCACCGCCCCGAGCTGCCGGATCGAGTTGTACACCGCAGAGCCCGCGCCGGCCAGGTGTGGGGGCAGGTTGCGCGTCGCCGTAGCCGTCAGTGGCGACCACACGAACGCGCTCCCGACGCCCATCACCCCGAACGGCAGCACCAACCGCCAGATCGGTGTGTCCGGGGCCATCTCGAACGACAGCCACGTCAGCCCGATTGCCAGCATCGAAAAGCCGAAACCGAGCACGGGCAGCGGGTGGTATCTGTCGACGAGCACGCCGACGAACGGCGCGAGCCCTGCACTGGTGATGGCCATCGGTGCGAGCAGCAGGGCCGAGCGCGTCGGCGACAGCCCGCAGACCTCCTGGGCGTAGAACGTGAGCGGCAGGATCATCGCGGTAAATGCGAACGACACGACGGCCACCCCGGCGTTGGACAGGCCGAAGTCCCTGTCGGCGAACATCTTCAGCGGGATCAACGGCTCGCGGGTGTTGACCGACTGCCAGTACACGAACACCGAGATGAATCCCGCGCCGGCGACGATCATTGCCCAGATCCACGGCTCCCAGTGCGCGGACTGGCCCTGCTGCAGCCCGAAAACGATCAGAAATATGCCCACTCCGGACAACCCGACGCCGATGAGGTCGAACGAGTGCGCCTGGGTGGGCAACACCGGGACCTGCCACACGGCCAACGCCAGCCCGGCGACGCCGATGGGGACGTTGATGAAGAAGATCCATTGCCAACCCAGCCCGTCGACCAGCGCGCCGCCGGCCAGCGGTCCCACCAGGCTGGCCACGCCCGCGGTGGCCCCCCACACGCTCATCGCGACGCCGCGGCGTTGCGGCGGGAAGATCTGGGTGATCGTCGACAAGGTCTGCGGCGTGAGTATGCCGGCGCCGACGCCTTGCACCACCCGGGCGGCGATCAGGACGGCGACGCTGCCCGAGAGCCCACACCATATCGAGGCGGCGGTGAATACCACCAGGCCGATCAGGTACAGGTGCTTGGAGCCGAACCGGTCACCGAGTCGGCCGGCCACGAGCAGTACCACGGCGTATCCCAGCAGGTAGGCACTGGTCACCCAGACCACGGCGTCGTAGCCGGTACCCAAGTCGGCCATGATGGTCGGATTGGCGACCGCGACGATGGTCGAATCGATCATGATCATGAAGAAGCCGATCATCATCGCCCACAGCGCATTCCAGGGGTTTCCGGAGTTCTGCGCGCCACTCAGCCACGCGCGCCAGGTTGCCCTGGGCGACGACGGCGGCGCCGTACTCAATTTCCCCACCTCATTCCAGCGCCGGAGGTTCAGCTCCCGGCAATTTCACCCGCATATCGGTGAGTGCGCACCGCGAGGCCGGATAATTGGGCCCCGCGTCATCACAGTCGCGGTGTCGCCTGGATTATCCCCTGCCGCGCAATCTGCCCGCCAGACACGCAGCGCATGCAGAGCGGATCGGCTGGTCCGGTTTGCCGCGCTGCCTGCAAATTGTCGAACGGACGCTAGCCTGGAAGCAGGCATCAGCAGGATAAGCCAGGAGAACCTAATATGAGCGGCCAACGAAACGGGTCTTGGAACACGTCTGGATCGCTGGAACCCGGCACAGGCGGTCGGCCCAAAGCGTCCACCCGGGCGTTGGCGCAGCTCATCGAACGGAGCACCCGAGTGCAGGGCCCCGCCGCGGAAGCCTATGTGGCACGGCTGCGGCGCGCGCATCCCGGCGCCGGCCCCGCCGAGATCGTCGCCATGCTGGAAAAGCGCTACCTGGCCGCGTTGACCGCGAGCGGCGCCGCGGTGGGTTCGACGGCGACGTTCCCCGGGGTGGGCACGTTGACGGCACTGTCGGCCGGCGCCGGGGAGACGGTGTTCTTCCTCGAGGCCACCGCGGTCTTCGTTTTGGCAAACGCAGTCGTGTATGGCATCCCGGCTGACCATCGGGAACGCCGCCGCGCCTTGGTTCTGGCTGTCCTGGTCGGAGATGACTCCAAGCGGGCCCTCGGCGAACTGATAGGCCCGGCCCGCACCAACGGCGCCGAGCTCGCCGAGGGCATGGCCGCGCTGCCGATGTCGACATTGGCCAGGTTGAACACGCGGCTGCTCAAGTACGCCGTCAAGCGGTACACCGTCAAACGCGGCGCGCTGATGCTCGGCAAGATGCTGCCGGTCGGCATCGGCGCGGCGATCGGCGGCGCGGGCAATCGCATGGTGGCCAAGAAGATCGTCCGCAACGCGCACAGCGCGTTCGGCCCCCCGCCTGCACGGTGGCCGGGAATCCTGTACCTGTTGCCGGCCGTCCACGAGGTCGGCTAGGCCCGCGTTCTATCCGGCCGCCGTGTAGTTGGGCTGAGAGCCGGGAGTTCCATTCACCGTGGAACTCGTACAGGGACGAGGGTTCCCGTTTCCTCGAGGGCTGTCATCTCGCGATCGGGCATCTTGACGACTCTCTGGTAGCTGGGGTGTCGAGTTCGGCTTCGACGGCCAGCCTGCTGCTGGTGGTGATTGCGCCGATCGATTACACGATGACCTCTTGGCTGGTCGACCAGGGCACCCTCGGCGATAGCGCCCCGCGTCGCGTCGGCGCGGCGGTCCCAGCCTGGTGACGGTTTGCGCCCCACGGATTGCCCGCAAAGCGCTAGCCTTTATAAGGCGGAAACTTGCGGTGGCGCCGCAAGTGGAAGTTGCCCCAACATGGCACGGTGCAGAAAGTCGCAGGCGTCGCGCAACGGCGCTTGCAGGATATGAACGACAAACGAATTGAGGCGAACAGCGGCCGTGAGCAACGTCAGTTCACCATTCGGGCAAAACGAATGGCTGGTCGAGGAGATGTACCGCAAGTTCCGCGACGACCCGTCGTCGGTCGATCCGAGCTGGCATGAGTTCCTGGTTGACTACAACCCCGACGCCGCCACCGAACCAGCTCCGGAGCCCACCCCGACCCCGGCCCAGGCCGCCCCACCCCCCCCCCCGCGGGCCGCCCCCCCCCCCAGGCCCCCCGTCGCGAACGCCGCCCACGGGCACCGCGAGGCCCCGCCCGCCCAATCCACCCCACCCCCCCCCGCCGAAGGCGACGAGGTGCAGGTGCTACGCGGCGCCGCCGCGGCAGTGGTGAAGAACATGTCCGCGTCGCTGGACGTGCCGACGGCCACCAGCGTGCGGGCCATTCCGGCCAAACTGCTGATCGATAACCGGACCGTCATTAACAACCAGCTCAAGCGCACCCGCGGCGGCAAGATCTCTTTCACCCACTTGCTGGGCTACGCCCTGGTGCAGGCGGTCAAGAAGTTCCCGAACCTGAACCGGCACTACGCCGAGCTCGACGACAAACCCACCTCCGTCACACCCGCTCACACCAACCTCGGCCTGGCGATCGACCTGCAAGGCAAGGACGGCAAACGCTCCCTGGTGGTTGCCGGCATCAGGAACTGCGAAACAATGCGATTCGCGGAATTCGTCTCCGCCTACGAGGACATCGTGCGCCGCGCCCGCGACGGCAAGCTGACCGCCGAAGACTTTGCCGGCGTGACGATTTCGCTGACCAACCCCGGAACCATCGGCACCGTGCACTCGGTGCCGCGGCTGATGTCCGGGCAGGGCGCCATCCTGGGCGTCGGCGCCATGGAATACCCCGCGGAGTTCCAGGGCGCCAGCGAGGAACGCATCGCCGAACTGGGTATCGGCAAGCTGATCACGCTGACCTCCACCTATGACCACCGGATCATCCAGGGCGCGGAATCCGGCGACTTCCTGCGCACCATCCACGAAATGCTGCTCTCGGACGACTTCTGGGACGAGATCTTCCGCGAGCTGAGCATCCCGTACCTGCCGGTGCGCTGGAGCACCGACAACCCGGACTCGATCGTCGACAAGAACGCTCGCGTCATGGAGTTGATCGCGGCCTACCGCAACCGCGGCCACATGATGGCCGACATCGATCCACTGCGTTTGGATACCACCCGGTTCCGCAGTCATCCAGACCTCGAGGTGCTGACGCATGGCCTGACGCTGTGGGACCTGGATCGGGTGTTCAAGGTCAACGGCTTTGGCGGTTCTGAGTACAAGAAGCTGCGTGACGTTCTGGGCTTGCTGCGCGACGCCTATTGCCGCCACATCGGCGTCGAGTACACCCACATCCTCGAGCCCGAACAACAGGAGTGGCTCGAAGAGCGGGTCGAGACCAAACACGTCAAACCGACTGTGGCCGAACAGAAATACATCCTGAGCAAGCTGAACGCCGCCGAGGCCTTTGAGACCTTCTTGCAGACCAAATATGTTGGGCAGAAGCGCTTCTCGCTTGAAGGCGCCGAAAGCGTGATCCCCATGATGGACGCGGCCATCGACCAGTGCGCCGAACATGGCCTGGACGAAGTAGTCGTCGCGATGCCGCACCGCGGCCGGCTCAACGTGTTGGCCAACATTGTCGGCAAGCCGTACTCGCAGATCTTCAGCGAGTTCGAAGGCAATCTGAACCCGTCCGAGGCGCACGGCTCCGGCGACGTCAAATACCACCTCGGCGCCACCGGAATCTACCTGCAGATGTTCGGCGACAACGACATTCAGGTTTCACTTACCGCCAACCCGTCGCACCTGGAAGCCGTGGACCCGGTGGTGGAGGGTCTGGTCCGGGCCAAGCAGGATCTACTCAACCGGGGCTCGGAAGACGACGGCGACGACAAAGCGTTCTCGGTCGTGCCGATCGTGATGCACGGTGACGCGGCGTTCGCCGGCCAGGGCGTGGTCGCCGAGACGCTGAACATGGCTAACCTGCCGGGCTACCGCGTCGGCGGCACCATCCACATCATCGTCAACAACCAGATCGGGTTCACCACCGCGCCGGAATTCTCCCGATCCAGCGAATACTGCACCGACGTCGCAAAGATGATCGGCGCGCCGATCTTCCACGTCAACGGCGACGACCCCGAAGCGTGCGTGTGGGTGGCGAAGCTGGCCGTGGACTTCCGGCAGAAGTTCAAGAAGGACGTCGTCATCGACATGCTGTGCTACCGCCGGCGCGGGCACAACGAGGGCGACGACCCGTCGATGACCAACCCGGCCATGTACGACGTCGTCGACACCAAGCGCGGGGCGCGCAAGAGCTACACCGAAGCCCTGATCGGCCGCGGCGACATCTCGCTCAAGGAAGCCGAGGACGCGCTGCGCGACTACCAGGGCCAGCTGGAGCGGGTGTTCAACGAGGTCCGCGACCTGGAGAAGCACGGCGTGCAGCCCAGCGAATCGGTTGAGGCCGACCAGATGATCCCGGCGGGGCTGTCCACCGCGGTGGACAAGGCGCTGCTGGCCCGCATCGGTGACGCATTCCTGGCGGCCCCGGGGGGATTCACCGCGCACCCGCGGGTGCAGCCGGTGCTGGAGCGGCGCCGGGAGATGGCCTACGAAGGCAAGATCGACTGGGCCTTCGGTGAGCTGCTGGCATTGGGTTCGCTGGTGGCCGAAGGAAAGTTGGTGCGGCTCACAGGCCAAGACACCCGGCGCGGCACCTTCTCCCAACGGCATTCGGTGATCATCGACCGCAACACGGGCGAGGAATTCACGCCCCTGAAGCTCTTGGCGACCAACACGGACGGCACCCCGACCGGCGGCAAGTTCCTGGTCTACGACTCGCCGCTGTCGGAGTACGCCGCCGTCGGCTTCGAGTACGGCTACACCGTGGGTAACCCGGAGGCGGTGGTGCTGTGGGAGGCGCAGTTCGGCGACTTCGTGAACGGCGCCCAGTCGATCATCGACGAATTCATCAGCTCCGGCGAGGCCAAGTGGGGCCAGTTGTCGACGGTGGTGCTACTGCTGCCGCACGGGCACGAGGGGCAGGGCCCGGACCACACGTCCGGTCGGATCGAGCGCTTCCTGCAGCTGTGGGCCGAGGGGTCGATGACCATCGCGATGCCGTCGACTCCGTCGAACTATTTCCACCTGTTGCGCCGGCACGCCCTCGACGGGGTGATGCGCCCGTTGGTTGTCTTTACGCCAAAGTCGATGTTACGCAACAAGGCCGCGGTCAGTGACGTCAGGGACTTCACCGAGATCAAGTTCCGCTCGGTGTTGGAGGAACCCACCTACGAAGACGGCATCGGCGACCGCAGCAAGGTGACCCGGATCCTGCTCACCAGCGGCAAGGTCTACTACGAGTTGGCCGCCCGCAAGGCCAAGGACAACCGCGAAGACGTCGCGATCGTGCGCCTGGAGCAACTTGCCCCGCTGCCGCGCGGCCGGCTGCGCGAAACGCTGGAACGCTACGACAACGTCGAGGAGTTCTTCTGGGTCCAGGAGGAGCCGGCGAACCAGGGCGCGTGGCCGTCGATGGGCCTGACGCTGCCCGAGTTGATGCCCGACCTGCTCAGCGGGATCAAGCGCATCTCGCGCCGCGCCATGTCGGCCCCGTCGTCTGGTTCATCCAAGGTGCACGCCGTCGAGCAGCAGGAGATCCTCGACACCGCCTTCGGCTGAGACCCACCCGCCAGTACCCCGGACCGCCGGTACCGGCTAGCCTCAACAAGGGGGCGTAACCGGCCGAACGTCGACTTAGCAGGGTGAAACCCCTGATTTCGGCCCAACAACTCGACGTTCGCAGGCTTTAGGAGGGTGCTCATGGAGGGATTCGCTGGCAAGGTCGCCGTGGTGACCGGCGCGGGTTCGGGTATTGGGCAGGCACTGGCTCTCGAGCTGGGCCGTTCCGGTGCCAAGGTCGCGATCAGCGACGTGGACGTCGAAGGGCTGGCGCAAACCGAGGAGCAGCTGAAGGCGATCGGCGCACACGTCAAGGCCGACCGGCTGGATGTGACCGAACGCGAGGCCTTTCTGGCCTACGCCGACTCGGTGGCCGAGCACTTCGGCAAGGTGAACCAGATCTACAACAACGCCGGCATCGCCTTCAGCGGCGACGTCGAGGTCAGCCAGTTCAAGGACATCGAACGGGTGATGGACGTCGATTTCTGGGGCGTCGTGAACGGCACCAAGGCGTTCCTGCCGCACCTGATCGCGTCGGGCGACGGTCACGTCATCAACGTGTCCAGCTTGTTTGGGCTGATGTCGGTACCGGGGCAGGCGGCGTACAACTCGGCCAAGTTCGCGGTCCGCGGCTTCACCGAGGCGCTGCGACAGGAGATGGTGCTGGCCGGCCACCCGGTGGGAGTGACCACGGTGCACCCCGGCGGCATCAAGACCGCGATCGCCCGCAACGCCACCGCGGCCGAGGGGCTCGACGTGAACGAGCTGGCCAAAATGTTCGACAAGCGGCTGGCCCGCACCAGCCCGAAGCGAGCTGCCCAGATAATTCTGGAAGCCGTGCGCAAGAACAAGGCTCGGGTGCTGGTCGGCGCCGATGCGAAGGTCCTGGACATAATCGTGAGGTTGACGGGGTCCGGCTACCAGCGGATCGTCGGGCTCTCCATGGGCCGCGTCATGCCGCGCAAAAGCTAGCACCCACTCGCCGAGCCTGCGTTGAGGGCGTCCGACGGGCCGTAAATCAGTGCCTGTGCACAGGACCGACGCCACAGATTCAGGCTCGGCGCGGTGGCGCGGTGGCGCGGAGAAGGCTCAACGCCCCAACGGGTGGTCGGCAAGCCAGCCGCCGGCCACCGCCTGCGGATCGGCGCCCCCGGCCACTTGGCGGCGCATGTCGGCCAGTGCCGCGGTGTCGAGCACCCCGGCCACTTCATTGATCGCCAGCAGCTGCCGTTCGGTCAGCGCGTTGCGGCGATACAACGGCACCAGGTTCTCGCCTTGGATCAGCGCGGGTTTGCCGTCGGCCAGCGCCACCAGGTCGCCAGGAATGCCCGGGTCGGCGGTCGTAGTCCACGCTGCGGTCAGCTGCCCGGCCCGCAGCGCGGCGAAAAGCTCCGTCTCAGATGGGAATTCGCGCGGAGTGGATAGCCGGCACGACCCCACCACCGACGGCGCTGGAAATCCCGTGACGATCCCGACGACCAGTCCGTCGCAGTGTTTCGTCAGCGCGCTCAGGTCATTACCGCCCCAGGCGCTGGCGGTTGCCCCAGTCACCACCAGCACGGGCTTGTCCTCAGCGGAGACGGCGTAGTCGCCCGCGGCAACGCCCTCGGGCAGCGCCGAGACCATCGTGCGGTACACCTGGGCATCGGAAAGCACCGACGCGCCAGGCTCCAACGTCTGCAACACCCGCCCGGTGAAGGCGGGGACCACGGTGAATTCGCCCGAGTCCAGCTTCGCCATCGGGTCGACGGCAGTCTCGGCGCGCGCGCCGAAACCGTATGAGTGCAGCGCGGCGAGGTAAAGAGCGGCCAACAGTGTCGACCCGGCATCAGGCGCGGACCCGACCACCACCTCGGGTGCAGCGTGGTGGCCGGCAGTTTCGCTCGCGCAACCCGCCATGAGCGTCGTAGTGAGCAGCGCCGCCAGCAGCAGCGCGGCCAGCCTTCTCACACGGGGGTGTCGGCCGCGAGAGCCACTGCTCTGGCAACCGCTTCCCCGACGCGAGGGTCCAATGGGCTCGGGACAATACGGTCCAACGCGAGATCGGCGCTGACGACGGAGAAAATGGCTTCGGCCGCCGCGATCCTCATCCTTTCGGTGATCTGGCGCGCCCCGGCATCCAGTGCGCCGCGGAAAATCCCCGGGAACGCGAGCACGTTGTTGATTTGGTTCGGGAAGTCACTGCGGCCAGTTGCCACCACCGCCGCGTACTTGGCCGCGACGCTGGGGTGTATCTCCGGGTCTGGGTTGGACAGCGCGAACACGATCCCGCCGGGCGCCATCGTGGCGATCAAGTCCTCGGGGACCACTCCCCCGGACACCCCGAGGAATACGTCGGCACCGTTGAGCGCCTCCACCAAGCCGCCCGACAGGCCGTCGGGATTGGTGCGTCGCGCCAGGTCGCCCTTGACATCGTTCATATCGTCGCGCCCGGTGTGCAGAATGCCCCGGGAGTCGAGCACGGTGATGTCCGAAACCCCCATGGTGAGAAGAAGATTCGTGCATGCCACACCCGCGGCTCCGGCCCCGGACACCACCACTCTCAGAGTCGGCATGTCCCGACCGAGCAACTTGCTCGCGCCGAACATCGCCGCCAGCACCACAACCGCCGTACCGTGCTGGTCGTCGTGCATCACGGGGCAATCCAGCGCCTCGATGACTCGTTGTTCGATCTCGAAGCAGCGCGGAGCGGAGATGTCCTCGAGGTTGACAGCGCCGAATGTTGGGCGCAGTCGCACCAGGGTTTCGACGATCTCGTCGGGGTCCTTGGTGTCCAGCACGAGCGGGATCGCGTCGAGGCCGCCGAACTCTTTGAACAGGGCGCACTTGCCCTCCATCACCGGCAGTGAAGCCGCTGGCCCGATGTCGCCCAAACCGAGCACCGCGCTGCCGTCGCTGACGACCGCAACCAGCCGGTTGGCCCAGGTATAGCGGGCGGCCAGGGTGCGGTCGGCGGCGATCGCGCGACTCACCTGCGCCACGCCGGGGGTGTAGGCGATCGACAGGGAACGCTGGGTGTCCAGCGGCGCCGTCAGGCCTACGGAAAGCTTGCCGCCCACGTGCGCCTCGAAGATCTCCTCGTCGCTGATGACGACCTGGGGGTTTTCACGCTTTTCGGACACTTGCCCAGGGTACTGACTACTGATTAGTAGGGCTAATTCGGTCAGATCAGCTTCAACTCCGTGACGGCGTCACGCTCTTCGGCCAGCTCGGCGGTCGATTTGTCGATGCGGGCGCGGGAGAACTCGTCGATCTCCAGGCCCTGCACGATCGACCAGTTGCCGTCCTTGGTGGTGACCGGGAACGAGGAGATCAGCCCCTCCGGCACGCCGTAGGAGCCGTCGGAAACGACCGCCATCGAAACCCAGTTGCCCGCCGGGCTGCCGAGCAGCCAGTCCCGGGCCGCATCGGTAGTCGCAGACGCGGCCGAGGCGGCCGACGAGGCGCCGCGCGCGTCGATGATCGCGGCGCCACGCTTGGCGACCGTCGGGATGAAATCGTTCTCGATCCAGGACTGGTCGTTGACGACCTCGACGGCGTTCTTGCCCTTGATCTCGGCATGGAAGATGTCGGGGTACTGGGTGGCCGAGTGGTTGCCCCAGATCGTCACCTTCTTGATGTCGGTGACGGCGGCGCCGGTCTTCTTGGCCAGCTGCGAGATGGCCCGGTTGTGGTCGAGCCGGGTCAGTGCGGAGAACCGCTCCTTCGGGATGTCGGGGGCGTTGGACGACGCGATCAGCGCGTTGGTGTTGGCCGGGTTCCCGGTCACGCCGACGCGGACGTCAGCGGCGGCGACCGAGTTGAGGGCCTTCCCCTGCGCGGTGAAGATCGCGCCGTTGGCCTCCAGCAGGTCACCGCGCTCCATGCCCGGGCCGCGGGGGCGGGCGCCGACCAGCAGGGCCAGGTTCACCCCGTCGAAGATCTTGTTCGGGTCCGCCCCGATCTTGACACCCGCCAGCAGCGGAAACGCGCAGTCATCGAGTTCCATCACGACACCCTCGAGCGCCTTGAGCGCGGGTTCGATCTCGAGCAGCCGCA
>Ga0302319_10018038_pt1 | contig 12895 bp, 7 predicted proteins | sample Bog_T0_2_FD_203319 | JGI IMG/M metagenome (GOLD analysis project Ga0302319, IMG submission 203319) | Peat permafrost microbial communities from Stordalen Mire near Abisko, Sweden - Bog_T0_2 | ecosystem: Environmental > Terrestrial > Soil > Wetlands > Peat | place: Sweden: Abisko, Stordalen Mire...
AAGCTGGGCCGATCAGGTGGGAATCCCCCGTCTCTGCTGACCTCAACTTCTCGAACCGCCGGATGCGGACCCGCTTGTCCGGTGGTGTGGCAGGGGAGGAGAGGTGACTCTCCCCCCTATGCCGATTATCCGGCGGATGCCGGGGCCAAGGTCGCGGTGCACTTCCGCCCGAACACTCACCTGATTTGGGTGGAGAGTCCTGGCTCGATCACGATGGAAGTGCAGGACGTGCCGGCAATTGCCGGCACGGCGCATGCGCATGGCGTGATCGTGGCGATGGACAACACCTGGGCGGCGGGGGTGCTCTTTAAGGCCTTCGAACACGGCGTCGATGTTTCCGTGCAGGCGCTGACGAAGTACGTCGGCGGGCATAGCAACCTGCTGATGGGATCAATCACCGTCCGCGATGAGGCACTGCTCGAGCGCCTCGGCGAGACCCGGGCGCGAATGGGTTTATCTGTCTCGCCCGACGAATGCAGCCTGGCGCTGCGCGGCCTCCAGACACTGGCCGTGCGGCTGCGCCACGCAGAGTCCTCGGCGTTGACGATCGCCAAGTGGCTATCCGCGCGACCTGAGGTCGAAACGGTGCTGCATCCTGCGCTCGAAAGCTGCCCCGGGCATACATTCTGGAAGCGCGATTTCTCAGGGGCGAACGGGCTGTTTTCCTTTGTCTTTCGCCAGGAAGTCAGCGGAGCGCGGGCGCGCGCCTTCGTGAATGCGCTCGATCTGTTTGAGATTGGTTATAGCTGGGCGGGGACGACAAGCCTGGCCGTGACGTACAACCTGAATCACAGCCGTGGCGCCTCGCCACACGGCGACCGCTTGGTGCGGCTGAGCATCGGTATGGAAGACACTGGTGACCTGATCGCTGACCTGAAGCAAGCACTGGCGCGGATCGGGACAGCGCAATAGACCGAATAGCAAACAGAAAGCTCGGCTCGGCGATAGAGCCGGGCTGGTTACTTACTTTGAAGGTTGTCTTAACCAGCCCGGCTTCACGGGGATCGTGACGCGCGCATGCCGGGTGCTGGTTGAGGCATTGGATCATCGTGGTCAGCCGGTGCACATCGAGGCTATCGGCTGGTATGCGCGCATCCAGCTACAAGAGATCGGCCATCTGCGCGGAACGCTGTAAATCGACCATATGCGGAGTCGCAGCTTTTCTTCACTTGAGAATTGCACTCGGCAGCAATGAACAGACTCTTCTGGCGACCTCCCGGTCTGGGATGTACGCGCCGGAGCAAACAACGAGTTACTGGGCCAATTTCGTCAAGACGGGGAATCCAAATGGAGACCGACTTGCGAATTGGCCGGCACTTGATGTGAATAATCCGGTGACGATGGAGCTTGGAGACCGCTTCGAGGTGCGACCGATAGCCGATACCGCGCAGGTGAAGCTGCTCGAGGAGATCCTCACCCAGGCGGCAAGTTCGACCGGGCGATAGCGATTTCGCCACGATCTTCACAGAACGCCGGCTTGTCTCTGACCTGCTCGACCTCTTGTCCCAGTGAGCGCTTCGTGTAGCGCTTGCGATACTAGTATCCGTAAACGCCGCCGTGTCCCGGAGCATTTCTAGAATGATGCGAAATCGCCGGGTATTAAATTGAGAGGTGGTGGAGCCATCGTGCCGGACACTTGCTAGAAACTGGTCTCGTTAAACGATAGGGATCTATCCTTCGACGAGAAGATCCATGTGGAGTGCTGGAAAGAGGTAGGGATGCCTCTGCCGTTCACGCGACGCGTTTCATCACGGAATTTCGGTGCCTGTGGAAAGACGGGACAAGCGAGAACTCCTATGATGAACATTGCGGTAACCCTCCTCTTAACAAAGCATCCCCGTCGCGGCGGAGCGTATTGTTGAAGCATGGCTGGTTACACACACCTTACTGTGATTCGAGTCGCCCTGGCCACGCTTCTTTCGACGACAGTAGCATTGTCAGCGGTTCTGCCGGTGCGCCGTTATACGACGTCAGATGGTCTGGCGCGCGATAGCGTCCATTGCATCATTAAAGATAAAAACTCTTTCCTATGGTTCGCGACCGGCGAAGGAATCTCTCGCTTCGATGGGTATGGCTTCACAAATTACCGTGTGACAGATGGGCTTCCAGATCGGGATGTCCGCTCTATCGTACAGGCGCAAGACGGTTCGTTTCTCGTCGCAACCGGCGGAGGAGCCGCGCGCTTCGATCCTTATGGCCCTTCGCCAACCGGCCGGTTTACGGTTTACGCGGTGGTTGGGAGCTATAAAACGAAATCCGTCGAATCCGTAGTGGACGCGGGAGGGGCGGTTTGGATCGGGACAGACGCTGGACTATTCACAGTTCGTGAAAGCAATATTCAGGCATTTCCACTACTTTCGGACCGCCCGGAGCCTCGCGTATCCAGCATGGTTCGCGATGTTGGTGGGAATCTGTGGGTGGGCACATCGGGCGGATTGTTTGTCGTGAAAACAGGATTGAGCACGCGGCAAGTGACGAGTATACCGGTTTCATCGATGCTAGCCGATGGCCCCGGAGTGTTGGCGGCAACCAGCAAGGGCTTGTTCAAAGTTGAATATGGAACTGAGCCTCTGGAGGTTGAAAAATCGATTAGAACAAGACGCATCAAATCGCTGCTTCGTAGCCGGGATGGGTCATTGTGGGTGGGAACGGATAACGGCGTAGGACAACTGGTGCCGGGCGCCAGCCAGGTCCGTTGGTTAGGGGAGAAAGAAGGCTTTGCAAAGGGCGACACACAGGCGCTGGCTGAAGGCGTAAATGGGGACGTTTGGGTCGGCTATGACGGTGCTGGGGCCGTCAGGATTTCTGCGAGCGGCTTCCTGACATATGGAGAACACGACGGCCTGCCACCGGGTCAGATTGCGTCGATGACTCTGGATCACGACGGAAGGCTAGTTGTAGCAACGTCGCTTCTCCCTGGACTCAACGCCTACAGGCTGGAGAATGGGCGATTTGAACACCAGAATCTGGGTCTCGACAGTAGATTCTACCCGGCCTCGTGGATGCCGTGGCACCAGATACTGCTCTCGGACAAGAGAGGTACCTGGTGGACAGCATCGAGTCATGGTTTGCTTCAGCTCATGCCGCCACGCGATCACGGGAGGGCACGGCTGATCTCGTCTCACACGGTGTCGGACGGTCTGCCGGCCGATGATGTCGCTCATGTGTTTGAAGATTCGAAGGGAAATATCTGGTTCAGCACTTTGCCAATAGTGGCCTACCCTCAGCAAGGACGCGAGAGTGGACTCGGTGTTTGGGAAAAGAAGACAGGCCGCATTCGAACGTTTACCGAAGCCGATGGCCTCCCTCCTCTAAGTTCATTCGCAATCCTCTATCTATTCGAGGACCACGCCGGACAAATGTGGATCGGCTTATATCGAACCGGGGTAGCGCGCTATCGCAATGGCCGATTTCAGGTCTTCACGCCGACGGAAGGGATTCCGAGTGGAGGCATTCGCTACATTTATGAGGATCATGGCAATCACCTCTGGTTGGGATCGGGCCGAGGCGGGCTTGGACGGATCGACGATCCCGCAGCGGAAGGACTTTCCATCAAGCGCTTCTCCACCGCAAACGGACTGGCCAGCGACGAAATCCAGGCGATCACAGAAGATAATTTTGGCCGGATCTATGCAGGGACAGGATTTGGAGTCGATCGCATCGATCCAGGGGCACCAAGAATCGTGCATTACACAAAAGCCGACGGACTGGCCGAGGGAGAAGTCCAGGACGCGCTAAGGGATCAATCGGGAGACCTTTGGTTTGGGACTTACAACGGAGTCTCGCGGCTGCATCCACAGCCTGATTCAGAACCGAGGCCATTGCCGACGATGATTTCATCGGTGAAAGTCAACGGAAGATTGGTGCCGACCAGCCTTGGCGCGGAAGAGGTGACACTGGCCGATTTGCCGCCGGGCGCCAACGGAGTGGAGATCGAGTTTCTGACGCTGGCGACTTCGGGACCCGAGAACCTGCTTTACCAATATCGTCTAGAGGGAGCAGCCACCCCGTGGAGTTCGCCGACATCGACTCGATCCGTTCTCTACAACAACTTGCGCGCCGGATCCTATGTTTTACAGGTCCGCAGCGTTGGAGCAGTCGCAAACCGGACGGCGACGGTTCGGTTCAAAGTTCTCCCTCACTTCTGGGAAACCTGGCGTTTCCTGACCTTCGCAGTAGCGGCTTTGTTCGGAATCCTCTATGCTCTGCGCCACCGCGAGATGGCGCACCTCGTCGGAATGCAGCAAATGCGCACACGGATTGCAAACGACCTGCATGACGACATCGGCTCGGGTCTATCCAAGATCGTCATCCTCAGCGAGGTTGCGCAAAGAGAAGACAAGGATTCTCAGGTGGCGGCGCTCGACCGGATCGCGGAGACATCGCGTGAGGTTCTAAACGCGGTAGGCGATCTGGTGTGGGCCACGAATGCATCCAAAGAAAGAATCGAAGATTTGGTGAGGAGAATGAGATTCTTTGCTACGCAGTTGTTCGAGGCAAAGGATGTCGAGTTTAGGATGCACGTGATCGATCTGCCGGAACACATGGAACTGAGCCCCGAGGTGTTGCGCCAGCTATACCTGATCTTTAAAGAGGCCGTAAACAACGCTGCAAAGCACTCGCAATGCTCACAGGCGCGAGTGACGCTGCGATTTGAACGGGGAATTCTGACCATGGAGATTGTTGACAACGGAATTGGCTTTAAGCCGGAGATGAAACCGGATCGCCATGGATTGCAAAGCTTGAAGATTCGGGCGGCGACTCTTGGGGGAACGATCAAGTGGCGTTGCGAGCAGGGAACGACCGTCGAGGTAAGAGTTCCCCTACGCGTTTAGGTAGGTTGTCCGGGTCGATGCGGGAGGCTATGCTGTCGTATGATCCAAGTGGCCATCATCGAAGATCAACGCGAGGTCCGCGAAGGATTGTCGATCCTCATCGGCGGTACCCTCGGGTTTCAAGTGACGGGTGCCTATTCCAGCATGGAAACTGCGATTCATGCCATCATAGCGGCGCCGCCACGCATTGCGCTCGTCGATATTGGTCTCCCCGGAATGTCGGGAATCGACGGCATCAAGATGCTGAAGCAGCGTCTTCCAGACCTTCAGTTTCTGATCCTCTCCTCATATGACGACGACGCTCGCGTATTTGCAGCGATGTGCGCGGGCGCATGCGGATACATGCTCAAGAAGACGCCGCCTGCAAAGCTGCTTGAAGCTCTCGATGAGTTGGAAAACGGCGGAGCGCCAATGAGTCCGCAGATTGCGCGTCAGGTCGTGACCTTGTTTCGCAACGTGGCGCCGCCAAAGGAATCGGAATACCGACTGACTCCGCAGGAGACGCGGGTGTTGCAGCTTTTGGTCGATGGGCATAGTTACAAGACCGCCTCATATGAAATGGACTTGACGATCCATGCCGTCTCGTTTCACGCGCGGCATGTCTACGAGAAATTACATGTTCATTCCAAGTCGGAAGCGGTGGCAAAGGCTTTACGAAGTGGAATTGTATAAGTACCCTACCTGTTTTGGCAGCTAGACCTGCAACTGAATCTCTCCTAGATTCGAAGCTACGCAGCACATCAAATGCTGACTGCGAAACCAGTGAGGAGAATTCAAATGCTTAGCTCTCTAAAAAGAAAGTGCGCATGTAAACATTGGCCGGGTTTTTTCCTCCTGGCATTGCTGTTCACCGTATTCACCCCCGCGGCGCATGGGCAGCAGCAACAGGTCGTAGCTGTTGACTGCGGCGGCATGGACCAGCGTGTCTGTACTAGTGATGACGGGTTCTACCATGTCGTCTATAACGTGTCGATGGATACCGCGTTCGGGAATTCAGGCAGCTTTTACGAGCAGGTCCCAGGTCCGTTCTGGTTCAACGAATCTCAGTGCGACCTGGGGTTGTCACCGAATGGCGATATTTGTGATGAATCAAGCAACGGAAAGTGGAGTGGGCACCGCAACATTATCGGTAAAGGCCTGAATACGCCATGGATCGATTTTGCCATGAAGGAGCAGCGTGGAGGCATTCAATCCGACCAGGCGATAAACTGGATTACGATCTTCGGCACCCACAACTCATTTTCGAACTATCAGGATGGCGCTTTTAATGTGCAAATTCCGGGAGTCCTTGACCTCAACCTGAATGTGGACCAGTATTTCAGCATGACCGACCAGTTAAATGCCGGAGCCAGAGTTATTCGAATGGATCCCATAACTTATGGTGCATTTCACTCAGACTTTAGCGGCAGTAGTGTCGACTATAAACTGCGCATGTGCCATCAGAGCGCCAGCATCCAACTCGAAACCGATGGTGAGTGCGACTTTACGAGCTATGGCCGCCTCTTCGCTGAAGGGGTCTTCGAACTCCGCCAGTGGCTCGATAACAACCCCGGTGAGGTTGTGATCCTTCGGCTGAATCGTACACAATCGCAGGATTTGCCGGCGATCGACGCCGCTTTGAAATGGAACCTGGCGCCCGCCGGTAACCCAGCGGGTAGCCCTACCGACATCCTTATGCCGGCGCCGTCAAATGGCACTCTCCCCGGCTATGCCGTTTGGAACCCAGATAATCAGGGCTGGCCGTCGCTTCGACAAATGCGCGCCATGAACAAACGTCTGATCATTATGGGCGATAACGCCACGGAATTCGTCTATCCATGGACCTGGGTGATGAATGACGGCTACACCGACGCACCGAAATTCAGCGAATGTTACAACCAGCCCGGGACGCTGGGCGGTGTTGACATTCGAACCCGGAATTTCAACATGTGGTCGTACATTGGGGAGGATCGCAGCGGGAGCAATGCGATCACCGCCACGTATTCGCCGAGTGCCGACGGCGGAGTGGGCTTGCTCAACGTTGGAGACGTCAAAACCGCGACCAACTGCGGGTACGGACTTATCAACGTCGACTTCCTGCTCGCCTCACAAAGCGCACCTCACATGAGCGGTGGTTGTGCCCAAGTACCATCCTCGATTAGCCTCGGCGACTTGGGAGATATTTCGCTGCCTTCAAAGCTAGTGACATTGGCGAACGATTTGTGTGTTCCTGACTTTGACTATCGGACCGGGATCGACCAATACGTCAACCAGGCGGGATTGACAGGACAGCCTGACTCAGACATTCCCCGGGATGTGCGGAGGGAAGCGGCAATCTGGAGCTGGGAAGAGGGAGAATTCGGTGATAATGGACCCGCGGCCTTGAGCCCGAACGGGCGGTGGCAGTCTTTCCAGGAAGACGTGGCATGGCCATTTGCGTGTGCTGTTGGTCAGGGTGACCCAAAAAATCCAGCGAACTATCAATGGGTAATTACCCCAACAGACGGGCAGTGGGCGCGGGGTCCTGAAGCCTGTCAGGCAATTGGCGGCAAGTTTTGGGCGCCTCAAAGCGCCCTCGAGGAACAGAACCTGATCAGTGTTGCAAACCCGAACGCTACCCCTGGCGTCTTCGTTTGGATCAACTACAAATCCCAGAGCAATATTCTCCTGGAACCCATATCACCTCAACTTTCGGCTGCACCGGACAACACATTTGTCATCGACGTAACACAGGGCCAATCGGGAGCAGCGCTGTCGCCTATCTTCCAGTACACAGGCGGCGTCGGCGGCAACCTGACAGCCACTCCACTGCCTACCACAACGTCGGTCTTCTCCACCGCGACGGTCAACTTCTCAACCAAGAACATCAATCTGGCCGTCGCCCCTGGGGCGCTTGACAGTCATGGAAACGTGCTGTTGCAGCCGGGAACTTACACCGAGGATCTTACGGTTTCTGAGGTTCAGCAGGTTGTGGTTGATGTACAATCTGTTTTTGGACCTATTCCAACCACTGAATACAAGCCAGTTACTCAGGTCTTTTCGTTGACGGTCAATGTTGCGCCGGCTACCACTGTCAACGTAACCGTCGATTCACATCCGAGCGGGGAGATCATCTATGTGGACAACGTAGCCGTGATTGCACCGCACACATTTTCATGGATTCCAGGCAGTATTCACAGCCTGAACGCCAACAACATCGTTAATCCGCCCGGCGAGAAGCAGATGTTTCTCGGTTGGTCGAACGGAACCCCCGCACCTTCCTTCGCCTACACCGTGCCTTCCGTGAATTCGGGCATCGAAGCAAAGTTTTCTCAGTACTACCTGTTAACTCTGACAACATTTGGTAAGGGAACTGTCTCAGCAAATCCCAGCAGCCCGGACGGCTACTATCTAAACGGGGCCGGAGTGACAGTGACTGCCACTCCAGGCACCAACTACTACTTCAGCGGCTTCTCGGGTGCTTTCCAGAGCGACCAGAACAGAATCAACTTCGCCATGGAGAAACCCTTATCATTTCTTGCAAAATTCACTCCAGATCCAGCTACCAGTATCCAAACGGCCGGTGCAGGCATATCACTTCCCGCTATGGTCGATGGCACTGCGGTCACGGTTCCAGCTCAGTTCTACTGGACACCAGGATCGAAGCACACCGTCGCCTTCGCCTCTCCGCTATCTCCGCAGGGAGGAGGCGTGCAGTTTCTGTTTTCTAAATGGTCTGACGGCACCACCAGCGCCAGCCGAACAGTGACTGCATCGGTAACTCCCCAGTCCGTCACTGCCGATTTCATCAAGCAGTTCTTCGTCACCACATCGAGCCAGCCCGCAGTTGGAGGAACGGTCACCGGCCAAGGTTGGTACACGGCAGGCAGCAGCGTGACTTTTACCGCCACCGCGGCGAACGGTTATCGGTTCATCGACTTTAACGGAAACCGGGCACTGAAATCGCCGTTTACCGACACGATCAATGCTCCGACAATTGAGTATGCATACTTCAGGCGATCTGATTCGAATTGAGTTGCAGCACTCACTTCAAAGCGCCAGGGCATCCCGTAAAGGGCTGCCCTGGCATTTTTAAGTTGACCATCCAACCGGCTAACTTACACGGTTTCCAGAACCTTGCGGTTCCGCAAAGTGCGGAGGATAATTCGCTCTACACTGAATCAATCACCGGAAAGGAATTGTGTACGCTGCGATTTTCCACGAGCTCGACACTTCATCGTGAATTCATGGAGAAGGGCAACGCGCTTCGAAGCGTAACTATTCTTCGATGGTTCACAAAGCTTTTATGTGTTTGTTTCTGCTTATGCGGCCATCTTTATCCGCAGCAAGACCGCGGTGGCCTCGTTGTTGTAATTACCGACGCGAGCGGCGCGATCGTCAGAGATGCAGCGATCATTATTACAAACAATGACACCGGCGCTGAGATGAAGGGTGCCACCAATAACATCGGCGTATGGATCGCAAACCCATTGCCGGCAGGCGATTACAGCGTAGTTGTGGAACACGAAGGATTTCAGAAGGCCGTGGCGCTCCATGTGACCGTGGATGTTCAACAGGCTACCAGCGTTCCCATCGCACTCGTCGTCGGCAACGTAGAACAGCAATTGCTGGTCACCGCGCAGACCCCGTTGATGCAGACCGAAGACAGCGAACTCGGCCAGACTATCAGCGGCGCACTCAAAGACGAATTGCCGGTCAGCGACCGCGATTTCAACCGTCTTGCGGTGCTCACCGTGGGCGTCAACTATTCCACCCCGTCCGGACCGCGCGATTCGGCGAGTGGCGGATTTGCCGCCAATGGCGTGTCGCAGTATCAAAATAACTATGTGCTCGACGGAACGGACAATAACAGCTACGACCAGAACGTCAACGAGGGACGAACCTTCGCTCTTGAACCCTCTCTGGATGCCATCTCCGAGTTTAGAGTGGAAAGTAACTCATACTCCGCAGAATTCGGGCGCGACGGCGGCGCGGTAATCAACGTGCTGACAAAGTCCGGTACAAACGAATTTCACGGTTCCGCGTATGAATACTTTCAGACCAGTGATTTCAACGCCAACGATTACTTCAACAAGGCGCTTGCCATCCAGAAGACCGACTATACCAAGAACATTTTCGGCGCCGCGGCAGGCGGTCCGATTTGGCTTCCCTTCTATGATGGGCACGACGGGACATTCTTCTTCGCCGACTTTGAGCGCCAGCCCTACCGTTCCCCAGGCACGGCTGATCGTGGCGCCATTCCCACATCCGCCGAGGCTGAAGGCAATTTCCAAGGTGACGCGCTCATTTACGATCCCGCCACCGGCCTGCCCTTTCCGAACAACATCATCAAGTCAGAGCGTATCAACTCTGTTGCCAGATCCATAGCCGCGGCTATTCCGCAAACTAATCTCACTTCTACGGCAACTGCAAACTACTACCGCAGCGATCCCAACAATGCTGACGACGACCGGATCGCCGTCCGGGTCGACCACCGTTTACCGCACAATGACTCACTCTTCGGACGCTATCAGTATCAGGGCCAATCGCAGCCGAAGGCGGGCCTATTTGCAGGGACGATTCTTTCGGGAGATGTGAATAATACGGCGACTTCTCAAGGCATAGTGTTTGGCTGGACTCACACCTTAGGCAGTAGCTTAATGAACGAATCACGCTTCGGTTGGACGAGGCTGAACTGGGTCACCTCTCCGACGGACGCAGGCCGGGATATCAACAAAGAGGTTGGCATCTCGGGAGTTCCGATTCAACAGGGACTCAACGGCGCACTCGCCACCATCAACTTCAATAACAGTAGCCTGAGCAGTTTCGGCGGCTCCTATGCCGAGCAGGATCTGAACGGAACCTATCAAGGGGAAGACACACTAACATGGATGCATGGGCGGCATTCGATCAAGCTGGGCGGCATGTATCGCTGGGTTTTCTTCAAGAGCGCCGCCAGTTCCTTCGCGCCGAACGGCGAATTCGAATTCGACGGCCACTACACTGCGAATTACATCAATGGAAGTCCTGTGACCGGCACTGGAAACGCTTTTGCTGACTTCCTCCTCGACTTACCGGACCAAGCCAGAATCTCCGACATCCACACCAACGACTATCAGCGTCGCGCGTACTCGTTTTTCATCCAGGACTCCTTTAAACTAAGCGCGAAACTGACCGTCGACCTTGGGCTGCGTTGGGATTACGTCACCCCGGTGTGGGAGGCGCACAACCGCGGCGCGGCCCTGAATCCATTGACGCGCGTGCTGAATATTCCTGGATTTACCGGCACGTTGCCAGATGCCGTTGAACGTCAAATCGAGAAGGGCATTATCATCCTCAATACGAGTTCCAATCGCTATTTTGGAATCGAGCCCGACCACCATGACTTCGGTCCCCGTGTCGGGTTCAATTTTCTCGTCACTCCTCTAACTGTTTTCCGTGCGGGTTATGGCCTCTATTTTGGCCCGGAGCAGCTTGGCCCATTCGGCGAGCCCAGTCCCGGCTTTTCGGTTCCATTCCTTCATCAAGACAGCGTCGGGGTCGCGAACAACTCCCCTTCTACGGTCAACGCTATTACCATGTCCACCGGCTTTCCCTTATCGGCGCTTTCCAACCCGGCGGATCCTACCCTTTATGCATATGCCCCCAATTTGCGCACGCCATACATACAGCAGTGGAATGCAACTGTGCAAAGGCAACTCGGCAGCAGCAGCGCCTTGGACATCTCCTATATTGGATCGAAGACGACTGCGCTCTACATCACGCAGGATTGGAACCTTCCGTCGATCTCTGTAGACGGCGCTGTGCCGTATGCGCAGCGGCAGCGATTTCCAGGGGTGGATGCAAGCGGAGTCCTGCAATCCGGATCGGCCATTCAGGGCGCTTCCAACAATGGCATGGGTAACTACAATGCGCTGGGAATCAAATTTGAAAGACATGTTCGTAATGGTCTCTCGATGATCGGCGCCTTCACCTGGAGCCACGATATCGATGACATCACTAACTCCGGTTTGAGTGTGGGAAACAATGGCCGCGCGAGTTATCCGCAATTGCAACTCAAGCTGCAACACGGCAACTCAGACTGGGACATCGCAGGCCGCTGGGTTACTGGATTTCAATACGAGTTGCCCCTGGGCCGCGGCAAGAAGATCGGAAGCGATCTGAATCGCGTTGCGAACGCTTTTCTTGGCGGCTGGAGGATGGGAGGAATTCTGACCGTCGAAAGCGGACCATGGTATACAGTCAATCAAAACTACGACAGCGCCCATAATGGGTTTATCTGCGGCACGTGCAAGCAGCGGCCAGATCGCGTGGCGGGACAGAATGCCAATCGCGGCCCGCGCCAAGTCGCCCCGAATAACAGCTCTGTTCATTGGTTCAACGTCAATGCATTTCAACAGGCGACGGATGGAACGGTGGGCAATGAGGGCAGAAATACCGTTGTGGGGCCTCAATTTCGGAACTTCGATACCTCGCTCGCCAAGGTCTACAACCTTTCGAACGAAGCTCGCTTCCAGATCCGAATCGAAGCCTACAATGCAACCAACACGACTAATTTTCTCGCAAGCAGCGGAAGCACGAGTCCTTCAGGTTTTTCTCTCGGTAACTCCAACTTTGGCGATTTGACGGCGGATCGCGGCGGGCGCACCATGCAATTGGCTTGCCGATTCACGTTTTAGTCCGCAATCTCAATTGGTTTTCAATGCATATTCGCGGGACGGAAGCAAAATCGCTATCAAGTAACTGCCGTTTGGCACGTTCACCGCAGCATCGTTAGGAGCAGGCGCCCAGCGGCATAAGCAGCGCGGATGCCATGCAACAGAGAGTTATCAAAGGAGACATTTCGTGTGGTGCTAGGTGTTTGTGGCAAACTGACTAGCTGACAAACACTGTGATCTTCACTTGGCTCGTCGAAAGCTGTCATTGTTGGAAAAAGGATTCGTACCGAAAGGCGCCGATGTCGACTGGATCGTTCTGGAATGACGCTAAATCTCTAGTGCCGTATCGACAGTGCTCCGCGCGCAGAGCTTTCTGGTGGCCGATGCTGCTGGTGCGGAGCAGTGTGGATACGGCGATTTGCGCTAAGCCGCCAGGGCGGTGGA
>Ga0302319_10018040_pt1 | contig 12894 bp, 13 predicted proteins | sample Bog_T0_2_FD_203319 | JGI IMG/M metagenome (GOLD analysis project Ga0302319, IMG submission 203319) | Peat permafrost microbial communities from Stordalen Mire near Abisko, Sweden - Bog_T0_2 | ecosystem: Environmental > Terrestrial > Soil > Wetlands > Peat | place: Sweden: Abisko, Stordalen Mire...
ACAAGGGCGCTCGTCAGGGACGTTTTTGCAAGCTTTGAAGGCGTGCCCCCTTCAAAGCGCTCTCGTTCCCACTCAAGCCAAAACCAGGCTTGAATGGGCTACCCGACCGAATCGTCCCTGGGGGGGTGATGGCACGGCTGAAGGCGTGCCCCGTCAAAGCAGATTGGCAGGGGCTGAAGCCCACATCCTATTGCGGCATTTGCGGCACGACCAAGGCCGTGCCCTGATACAAGGGCGCTCGTCCGGGACGTTTTTGCAAGCTTTGAAGCCGTGTCCCCGTCAAAGCGCTCTCGTTCCCACTCAAGCCAAAACCAGGCTTGAATGGGCCACCCGAAGCTGTTCGGCAAGGCTGAAGCCGTATTTTTCAAAGCGGCTCGATGTGCGCCTTCGAAACAGCATGGTGTCCCATAACATGAATTCGAAAGCGAAAATGGAGCGGCGATGAGAACCGATTTGCTGCGATTTAATGGCACCGTCGAGCGCGATCCCGCCATCGAGGCGTGGATGAAAGACCATGGCGGCGAATTGGGAGCCATTGCGCAGAAGTGGTTTGCGGCGATGCGCCAATGCGGGGACGAGGTGCGGGAGATTCTGCATGACGGCTGTCCGGTTGCGTGCCTTGGCGATGTGCCCTTCGGCTACGTGAATGTATTCACGGCGCACGTCAACGTGGGGTTCTTTCAGGGCGCGGCGCTGCCCGATCCGGCGCGCCTGTTGCAGGGGACAGGCCGGTTCATGCGGCATGTGAAGCTGCGGCCGGGAACGGCCACGGACGCCGCATCGCTTACGAGGTTGATCGAGGCGGCGTACACGGATATCAAGGCGCGGGTCGAAAACGGGTAGCGGAGTGAACGTCAGCCTTTGGTCCAGGAGGAAGTTGGGGAGGGCGGGGTGACGGTGGCCCAGCGCTCAGCGATTTTGTCGCCCTCGAAGCGCCAGAGCACGAATCCCTGAAAGCTCATTTGGCGGCCGGAGGCATCGGTCCAGCGCCAGATATTGCGGCAGACGACTTTGTCGCCTTCGGCGATCATCTCTACGATGGTGAGGTGCAGGCCGGGCAGGGCTTTGTACATGCCCAGCATCATCTGCTCGTCGCCGTCGACGCCGGTAGGTTGGCCGCCTGGTCCATCGTGGTCGAGAAAGTCCGGCGTCATGTTGTGGCGGATGACTTCGGCCTTGCGGTTGTTGACGAAGTCTTCGAAGTGACTGCGGACGCGCTGCTTCATCTGGTCCGGGGTGAGGGTGGTGGGCATCGGTGTTCCCTTCGCTGTGGGGTGTGGAGGAAAGTATGCCACGCGCAGGGTGAGGGCCGGATGACAGGAATGGATCGGGGATCCTGCTGAATGTGCGCGGGGAATGTCCGCGTGCCAGAATAAGAAGGATTCCTTATGAGCGACGAAACCCCCTCTGTGCCCCTGCCGGTGGCTGAAGATGAGCCGGTGAAGACCCTCGAAAACAGCAACGTCGAGCCCGCTGAAGGCGAGAACGCCGAAGCGTCGTTTGGCGAGATGCTGACGCAGTTTGAGCAGAGCCACCGGCCCGAGCCAGGCGCGCAACAGCTGGAGGGGACGGTGATCTCCGTCTCGGCCGACGCGGTGTACCTCGACATCGGCTACAAGACGGAGGGGGTGCTGGCGCGGACGGCGTTCCGCGATAACGGCGAAGGGGTGAAGCCTGGCGACCGGTTCCGAGTTTCCGTGAAGGGGCGCAACGTGGAGCGGTACTACGAGCTGTCACTGGCGCGGGTGAGCCAGCCGACGGATTGGGAGTCGCTCGAAGCGGCGTTTGCGCAGAAGCTGGCCATTGTGGGCACGGTGACGGGCGTGGTGAAGGGCGGGCTGAGCGTGGATGTGGGCGTTCGCGCTTTCATGCCCGCCTCGCGCAGCGGCACGCACGACGCGCGCGAGCTGGAGAAGCTGGTGGGGGAGCAGATTACGTGCCGGATCGCGCAGCTGGATGTGGCGGACGAGAACGTAATTGTGGATCGGCGCGCGGTTCTGGAGGAGCAGGCGCTGGCGCAGGGGCAGAGCCAGCTGGCGGGGCTCCGGGAAGGCGACGTGGTGCGCGGCAAGGTGAGCCGGCTGGCCAGCTTCGGCGCGTTTGTCGATCTGGGGGGCATCGACGGACTCGTGCATGTGAGCGACATCTCCTGGAGCCGGGTGGGCAATCCTGAGGATGTGCTGACGGTGGGCCAGGAGATTGAGGCGAAGGTGCTGAAGGTCGATGCGGAGACGCGGCGCATTTCGCTGGGGCTGAAGCAACTGCAGCCGGAGCCGTGGGAGAAGGCGGCGGATCGCTACAAGGCGGGCGAGCGGATCAACGGCACGGTGACGCGGCTGATGGATTTTGGCGCGTTTGTGGAGCTGGAGCCGGGGATCGAGGGGCTGATCCACGTTTCGGAGATGTCGTGGGTGAAGAAGGTGCGTCGGCCTGGCGATGTGCTCAGCGCGGGCGACACGGTCGAGGCGGTGATTCTCAGCGTACAACCACAGGCGCGGCGGATTTCGCTGGGGCTGAAACAGGCGCTGGGCGATCCATGGGCGGATGCGGGGAAGAAGTTTCCGGTGGGGTCGGCGGTGGAGGGCGCGGTGACGCGGATGGAGAAATTTGGCGCGTTTGTGCAGATGAGCGCGGGCGTGGAGGGGCTGGTGCACATCAGCGAGATCACGGCCGAGCGGCATCTGCATCACCCGCAGGACGCGCTGAAGGTGGGGCAGGTGGTGCGGGCACAGGTGTTGGCCATTGATCCGGAGAAGCGGCAGGCAAAGCTGAGCATGAAGCAGCTGGTGCCGACGAGTCTGGATGAGTATGTTGCGGAGCACAAGGTTGGCGATGTGGTTTCCGGACGTGTGGTGGAACAAGCGGGGGGCGCAGCGACGGTGGAGCTGGGCGAAGGGATTCGCGTGGCGTGCCGTGTGCGGGAGGATGCAGCGGGATCATCGCAAAGCGGAGGCGGGGCCGATATGTCGGCGCTCACAACGATGCTGCAGGCGCGATGGAAGGGGAACGCAGCGAGCGGGCCGGTGCGGGCGGAGCCGCTGGGGGTGGGGCAGGTGCGGAATTTCAGGATTGTGGAGCTGGATCGCGAGGCGAAGCGGATTGCGGTGGAGTTGGCGTGAGGGTGGCGGGTCAGAAGAGAGAGAAAGCTCCTATCCACCTCAGTTTTATTGCCGGATCAATGCTTCGAGGAGAGGATGCGTGGGTTGCGAAAAGGGGTTCGTGATTGTTACCCCTCTCCAGATGAAGCCGTCCTGCAAATCTTCCGAGAGCAGCAGGCGGCAGTCCGCTTCAGCGGCGGCGCTGAGAATGACCGCGTCCCATATGCCGAACCGGCGGGTGGCCAGGTCGGCGGCGGCCAGCATCACGGCGAGCGAAGTTTCGATAGGCGCAAAGGTGTCATACCAGCCGAGGATGACCTCTCGGGCTTCGGCCGGTTTACATCCCGCTTTGCGTACCAGAACCTGAAATAGTTCGCCGAGCACCTGGACCGGCAACACTACGGAGTTCGGCGGTAGTTTGGCCAGCAGGTCGAGCGCGGCCTTTTTCATCGAAGCGCCGTTGACGCCCTCAGCGTAGGCGAGGATATTCGTGTCAAGCGCGGCTTTCACCGCTGATCCTCGTATAGCTCATCGCGGGTCCAGCGAGTGGCGTTGCGGAGGGGTTGCTTCCGCAGCCTGCTAAGGAGGGCTTTGCGCGCCTCGATCGCTGGCCTCGAAGAATCATGAACGGGGGTGATCTTTGCGACGGGTTGACCATGGCTGGTCACGACATAACTGCGCCCCTGGCGGACGCCGTTCAAAAGCTGAGAGAATTTGCGATTCGCGTCGGTCGCGGAAATTGCTTTTTCCATGTCTGAGTCCCCTTTCCGGCAAAATAGTGATATTCACTACTATAGAAGCGGAATCAGAGAGTTTTCAACACCGGCTTCCCTTTTTCATTGAGAGCGATGTGGGAGTAGGGGGTGTGGTGGTCATGGGTAAAGAGGACCAGCCATTGTTCCGGGATGGCGCGGGAGTAGAAGCGTTTGCGTTCGGCGATGCAGGTGACGGGGTCGAGGTCGTAGCCCATCACCCAGGTGGGGTCAAGGTGGGCGGTGGTGGGGACGAGGTCGGAGACGTAGCAGGCGTGCGGGCCGGCCGAGCCTGCGCCCGAGCCTGACTCGATGTGAATGGCGAGAAGCTGCGCCGTGTGTCCGGGGAAGCATTCGACGGAGATGCCGGGGACGATGGGCTCGATCTGGCCGGGGCCGGTGTCGAGGAGCGTCATCTGGCCGGAGGCGATGAGTGGGGCGTAATTGCCGGAGATATAGCTGATGGCGTCGCGTTCGAGCTGGAGGCGGCCGTGAGCTACTTCTCCCTGGTGCGCGAAGTAGCGGGCGTTGGGGAAGGTGGGGACGATGCGGCCGTCGGGAGTGCGGGTGGTGTTCCATCCGCAGTGATCGAAGTGGAGATGGGAGTTGATGACGATGTCGATGTCTTCGGGGCGGATTTGGGCGGCTTCGAGGGCGCGGGGGAGTTGCTCCTGGGCGCCGTAGATGGCGCGTAATTTGTCACTGAGTTTGTTACCAATGCCGGTTTCGATGGCGATAGTATGACGGCCGGTGCGGACGATGACCGTATTGAGTCCGAGGAGGATGCGGTTCTGATGGTCGACGGGGGCGCGCTTTTCCCAGAGAGGTTTGGGGACGACGCCGAACATGGCTCCGCCGTCGAGGAAGTAGAAGCCGTCGCTGAGGATGGTCAGCTCGAAGTCACCCAGGGTGATGCGGCCTCGGATGGGAGAGGCGGAGTCAGGGCGCTCGGCGGGATGAGACATCTCAGGTTACAGGTTACAGGTGACAGGTTAAAGGGGACAGGGTGCAGGGGATCGCGGCACAAGGGCAGGTCACAGCGGACAGGGTGCAGGGGACAGGGTGCGGGGCGCAGATCCTTCAGGCGGCTAGCGCAGAGTGAACGATGGCGCACTGGATCGGGACGCAGCACCAGGCGCACCTGGTTTCGAGGGTGGCGACGCCGGTCCGGTCGAGGATGTGAGGGAAGGCCCGGAGGCACTCGGGACAGGTGATGGTGACGAAGGGCTTACCGGAAGCATTGTGACCGTTGGATGGAACCCAAATGGGCGCGAGGGGACGGGGGCGGGGGCCGAGCACGGGTTGGCCGGGGCGGGCGATGTCGTCAACGATGCGCAGCAGGGTGGTGGGGTGGGTCCCCTTTTGATAGAAGGCATCGGCGGCAATGCCCGGAGGCAGGTCTGCACCGGAAAATGCGCTGCTCATGGCGATGACGCGGATGAAAGGAAAGCGGCGGCGGACGACGGAGAGAAATTCAAATCCGGACATGCCGGGCATGTTGAGGTCGGAGAGGATGAGGTCGGGGATCCCCTCGCGGATGGCGGCCAGGGCGGAGAAACCGTCAGAGGCGTTACGGACGGTATAGCCGGATCCGATGAGTATTTCCGACAGGCACAAGCGAACCGGCGCTTCATCGTCCACCACGAGAAGACACGGGGTGAGGTAGAGCATGGGGGGCACCTCGGGGGCGGGATTTTTTCGCCCGGACCCAAAGTGTGGCATCGCGTCCAGGTCCGCACTGAGCAATATTGAACAGTGCCGTTACCACAAAGGTGGGATGAGAACATTGTGGATTAGTGACGTGGAGCGGTTAGTAATCAAACAGTTAACGTCGAATCGGGGCGTAAATAAAGGGCTGTGACTAACCCAAAGGCGAACGGTCCCTCAGGCGCTAAAGTCCATTTTCAAGTGATCTTTACGACACAGCTGATGCCGCGCGCCGGCAAATCGGCGGCCTACTCGGGCTCCGTCATTGCGTCGCGTGGCTGTGCACGATGAAACGGGCGACCAGAAATAACCGGTCGCGGGTGTCTTAGCGTGTTTTGGGAGATGGGCCTGTCAGACGGGTTCTCCAAAAAAGCGAAGGCAGGCCCGGAGGTGATCCAGCAAGCGCTGGAAGGCGGCCAAGTCCTCATCCGACATGATGAGCGGACGGCTGCGCCGCTGGAGGTCGATGAAGTTTCTCCGGGCATCAGCAACCATCTCCCGCGCGAGGTTGCCCTCCGTGATACCGGTTCGCGTAAGTGCGACAGCGCGCTCCGCGTCGGCCAGCAGGGTCCCGGTGGCGATTTGGTTCCAATGGTCAATGTTCATAGGGACCGCCGCAGAAGGGGCGCTGCTTGCGGGCGGCTGGGTGGAAGTGGGTTGCTGCGGGCATAGGACACCTCGGGGCAGAATGAAGCTTGCCCCTTCCCAAAAAGTGTGGCATCGCGGCGGAGGCCACGCTGATCAAAACTGAGCAGGGCCAGTTCCACAGGCCGTTAGTGAACCATAAAGGTATTAGTACAATGGTTAATAGATCACGAGAACATAACTACTCACGTCGTCTGGAAAAGCAGCCGGAGGTCTTCGGCAAGTTCCCTGCGTCGTGGTGCTCAGGGTCTGGGAGGTTCGGGTTTGGGCGTTTCAGCTGGTGGGCTCGCGGCCGGCGGCTGCATCAGATACATCTCGAAGTGGTCGAGGACCTTGTTGTAGAGCTCGGTCTGGTCGTCCGCACCGGAGACGGAGTGGGTTTTGCGGGGATAGATGTTGTAGTCGTAGGGGATGCCGGCCTCGATGAGTTTCTGGATGTATTGCGTATCGTTCTCGAGGTGGACGTTATCGTCACCGGTGCCGTGCAGGATGAGGATGTGGCCCTTGAGGCCGGCGGCGGTGGTGACATCGGAATCGTCGTGATAATTCTGGGCGTCTTCGGAGGGCAGCCCGAGATAGCGCTCGGTGTAGATGGAGTCATAATCGCGCCAGTCGGTGACGGGAGCGCCGGCGACACCGGCAACGAAGCTGTCGCTGTGGGAGAGCGCGAAGAGGGTGAAGCTGCCGCCCCAGCTCCAGCCCCACCAGCCGAGGCGATGGGGATCGAGCTGCGGGTAATCGCGCAGGACGCGGTCGATGGAGGCCATCTGATCGGCGAACTGCGGCGGGCCGAAGTTGTGCCAGGCGACCTGTTCGAAGTCGCGCCCGCGACCGGCCATGCCACGGTTGTCGACATGGAGAACCGCAAAACCGTGCTGGGCGAGGAGCTGGTCGAAGAGGAAGTGCTTGCCGCTCCAACGGTCGGTGGCGGCGTTCACGCCAGGGCCGCCATAGGGGTTCACGATGAGCGGCACGCTGTGCGGGGCTGTGTTGCCGGGAGGCACAAGCAGGGTGCCGAACAGCCGGGTCGTTTTGTCCGCAGCCGTCAGCTCCAGAAGCTGCGGGGCGATGAGCTGGTGGTTCTGCAACGGCTTCGCTTGCCAGAAGGGCGTGCAGATAACGCCTGAGGGTGTAGCAGCGCCCGCCAGGCAGGCGGCCACGCTCGGCGGCGCCAGCAGGCTCGAATAGGTATCGATGAAGGAGCCGCCGTGGTCGGGGAAGCTGACATCGTGGAAACCGGGAATCTCGGTGACCTGGTGCTTTCCGCTGCCGTCGAACTTCACAGCCCATACCTGTTGCTGGCGCGGATCCCCCTGGTTGGAGAGATACCAGAGGGTCTGCGCATTCTCGTCAACGCCTTTGATGGCGGAGACCTCGTAGGCCCCGCTTTCAACCTCGTTGGTGAGCTGCGCGAGCGTGCTGAGCGGATTGGCGGCGTTGAAGCTGTAGCGATAGATGTGGGTGTGCCCGTCGCGCCAGCCCAGGATAAAGAACTGATGATCGCCAGCGAACTTCACGTCGTAGGTCATGTTGAAGTATTTCGGCTCGCCTTGTTCCAGAACACGACGCACGTCGCCGGTGTGCGTATCGGCAAACCAGAGGTCGAGGTGCTGATGGTTACGCGAAAGCACTTCAATCCAGACCACCCGTGGATTGACCCACCCGAAGCGGGGAATATAGTCGTTGCCGACGTCCATAGGGATTTTGATCCAGCGTGTCCCGCCGCCACCGGCTCCGACGACGCCGACATGAACGCCGGGATTGGGATCGCCGGGTTGTGGATAGCGCTGCTCTTCCACATTGGCATGAACCGGAATCCAGTCCACCAGCGGGTACTGCGGGACGTTAGCCTCGTTCATCTGAAGGTAGGCGAGGGAGCGCGAGTCGGGCGACCAGAAGTAGTTGCTGCGGACGTCGAGTTCTTCGAGGTAAACCCAGTCCACCTCGCCGTTGAGCAGAGTGGGGTCGTGAGTGGTGGTCAGGGCCAGAGGCGGCGCGGAGCCATCGGGCCTCTGCAGGTACAGATTGTCGTCGTGGATATAGGAGACGAACTGGCCGTTGGGGGAGAATTTGACGTCGTCGCCCGACATCAAGCCGGAGTTGCCGATCTGCACGCCGGTTCCATTCTTCAGGGTGTAGAGCCACAGCGCACCATTGGTGTCGAAGAGAATGTGCTCGGAGTCGGGCGCCCAGATGTAGTCGGGCTGATCGTAGCGGGCGCGGTGATCGCGGTCGCGTTCGGGAAGCGCCGCGTTGAGCAGGACTGAGATTTTGTTGTAGGGGATCAGCTTTTTGGGTTTGGCGTCGGGGAGCTGGATGGCGTCGAGGTTGCCTTCTTCGTCGATCCAGGTCGCAAACCGGCCGTCGGGAGACCAGCTGATGCCTTCCGGCGCTTCGCCCGTCAGGCTGCCTGGGTGGCCAAAGATTTCAGCGATCGTCCAGGGATGATCCGTCTGGGCTCGGAGGGGCTGGGCCAGCAGGGCGGCCATGGCGGCGAGGATCGGGACGAGTCGTGAACAGAAGTGCAGGGGCAAATGCGAGGCCGGGTGGCGAGGGGTAGTCCTTGGCAAACGGAGCTCCAGAAAGAACCCGGTTGGTGGGCGGAGCCGGGTCATGTCGGTGAAAGAGAATTCTAAACCCAAGCTGGAAGGGGCGGGATCAGTGCGCGCCGGCGGGGCCTCCGCCTTTGCGCTTTTTCATGAAGAAGATGAGGGGGATCATGCAGGCTGCTCCGACGGAGAGCAGAGCGATGACGTCGAGGTAGGCGAGCTGGGTGCTCTGGCGCACGAGCTGCTGATAGAGGCTGCCCTGGGCGAGGGCGCGTGCCTGGCCGGGAGAAGCCGTGAGGCCGCCGGATTGCAGCCGTCCTGAGAGCCTATCGAGTGCCTGACGGAGCGGAAGACTTGCGCCGTTGATGTGCATCGACAAGCGGTCCTGGTGGAACTGGCTGCGGCGGGCGAGGGTGGTGACGAAGAAGGAGGTGCCGGAACTGCCGCCGATATTGCGGGCGAGATTCATGAGGCCGGAGACGTCGTTGTTCTTCTGGGGAGGGACGTCGGTATAGGAGAGCGCGTTGATGGGGACGAAGAGGAACGCGAGGCCCGATGCCTGGAAGATACGCATCCAGGCGATGTAGGCGTAGCTGGCCTGGGTGTCGATGGTGTGGAGGGCAGCGAGGGAGGCAGCGAGGATGGTAAAGCCGATGGCGATGAGGTAGCGCAGGTCGGCGCGGCCGACAAGGAAGCCGACGAGTGGCATGAGGATGAGAATGGCGATGCCGCCTGGGGAGATGACGAGGCCGGCGCGCTCGGCGGTGTAGCCCATCATCACCTGGACAAACTGAGGAATGAGGACGGTGGTGCCAAAGAGGGTGAAGCCGAGGACGAACATCAGCATGAAGGAGAAGGCGAAGTTCCGGTTGCGGAACATCGTGAGGTCGAGGATGGGCCGGTGACCACGGCGAATCTGCGCGATCTCCCAGAAGATGAGGGTCACGAGCGCCGACGCGCAAACGATGAAGAGGGTCGTGATGAGGCGGGAGCCAAACCAGTCGTCTTCCTGGCCCTTGTCGAGGACAAACTGCAGCGATCCGAAGCCGAGGGCGAGCAGGCTGAAGCCCAGATAGTCGAGGTTGAGTCCGCGCTTGCGGCTCTGCGCGACTTCCTGCTGGATGTGGGGCGGATCTTCGACCACGCGTGAGGTGAGGACGAGCGACAGGATGGCGATGGGGACGTTGATGAAGAAGATCCAGCGCCAGTCGTAGTTGTCGGTGATCCATCCGCCGAGGGTGGGGCCGATGGCGGGGGCGAGGACGACGGCCATTCCGTAGACGGCGAAGGCCTGGCCGCGCTGGCGGGGAGGGAAGGTGTCGGCGAGGATGGCCTGCTCACTGGGCTGGAGCCCGCCGCCGCCGATGCCCTGCAGGACGCGGAAGAGGATGAGCAGCGGGAGCGAGGGCGCGAGTCCGCAGAGCATGGAGCTGATGCCGAAGAGCGCGACGCAGATCATGTAGAAGCGCTTGCGTCCGATGAAGGAGACGAGATACGCGCTGGCCGGGAGAATGATGGCGTTCGAGACGAGGTAGGAGGTGAGGACCCAGGTGGCTTCGTCCTGGGAGGCGCCGAGGCCGCCAGCGATGTGGGGGAGAGCGACGTTGGCGATGGAGGTGTCGAGGACCTCCATGAAAGTGGCGAGGGTGACGGTGAGCGCGATGGCCCAGCGGTTATGTTTGGGCTGCCAGTTTCCGTCGATGCCTGGGGGCATAGGGCCTTGGGGGGAAGTGGTCTCTCTTTGGAGGTCGGAGTCTTAGACGAGGATGCAGGAAATTGGTGGGCGGGGCAAGGGGTGAGGTGATTCAATACCAGAAGGCGGAGCGAGACGCGTGAGAATCACGGTGGACATTCCGGAAATACTGTCCGCGACGCTGCGGGAGCGGGCGGCGAGCGCGGGCGTAGCTATCGATTCGCTGATCGTGCAGGCACTCGAGCAGAGTTATCCCTTGAATCGCAAGAAGCGCGGGGGGACGCGGGTGACTGGACCGATGTTGCGGGGCAAAGGGAAGCGCGGGCCGCGATTTCCGGTGGATGAGACTCCGCATGATCTGATTCTCGGCTGAAATAGTCTGGCCCCCTCCTCTTCGTGCATCTCGGTCGTTTCAACCGACGGCCTGCAGTTTTGGCGGGACCGGCTCAGATGCCCCGCGTTGCCGGGTGATATCCTGCAAGCTCCAACGATGCGAACAGAATTAGAAGCGCTGATGCGCCTGCAGGCGATTGATGGGGAGACGGCGCAACTACGCGCGGAGATCGCGGCTCTGCCGAGACGGCTGGCGGCGCTCGAAACCAGACTGGCAGCCGAGAAGGCCGCCGTCGAGCAGGCGGCCAAGGCGCTGAAGGATGAAGAGGCGCTCAAACGGCGGCTTGAAAGCGATCTGAAGGATCAGCAACAGAAGATCGCGAAGCTGCGCGACCAGATGTCGAACGTGAAGACGAACGAGGAGTATCGGGCGTTCCAGCACGAGATCGAGTTTGCGGAAACCGAGATCAGGAAGATCGAGGACAGCGAACTGGAAGGCATGGAGCGCGTGCAGCAACTGGAACAGAAGGTCAAGGCCGCGGAGAGCGAGTTAAAGGACAACACGAAAGCGGTCGAGATTGAGAAGGAAGACGCGCGAGCCGCGTCGGAAGAGCAGCAGAAAAGGCTGGAGGAGTTGACACGGCGGCGCAACGAAGAACGCGCCCTGGTTACTGAAGAGCTGCTGCGGACCTACGATCGCGTGTCGACGTCATCGCGGGTGACGGGCATTGTGTATGCGCAGGGACAGCGGTGCCACGGCTGCCAGATGGGCATTCGTCCGCAGATGTGGAACCAGATTCGCGCCGGAGAGATCATGACGTGCGAATCGTGCGGACGGCTGCTGTTTTACGACCATTCCCGCGAGCCGCAACCGGTGGCTGTGGTGGAGAAGCCGAAGAAGCGGGCGAAGAAGATCCCTGAAGCGGGCGTGGAATAAGGCAGGGCTCAGGGCTCAAGAAAACCGGCTGCGTAATCAGATGAGTCGGTAGATCCTCGCCCATAGCAGCGGGTACAGCACGAATTCCGGAGCGATCCCGCTGAGGCCGGGGCTTCTCCTTAGTGCAACCCTAACGGCTTCCCGAGTCTCTTCGGTAGAAGCGCACGCCGGCGGTGGACTCGCAGATGCGCTGGTCGGAGAAGTCCGAGACTGAGCCGTCGGGGCGGAGAAGGAAGACTGTCCAGGGTCCTCCGATCATGGAGTTCGGTTCAGAGGCTTCCGATTCAAGAATGCGGATGAGTTCGGTCTTCGGGCTGCGGGCGATCCTTTGCGCGTAGGCTGGGTCCCGGGAAGCGCGCTCCTGCGCCGCGTCGACTCCGCTGCCGAAGCCATGGGGAATGCCCTCCTGGAGGGTGACGGTGACAATGGCATGCGTGGAGAGATCGGTTGCGAGCAACGCTTTGTAGCTCCGATAGGTTCCGCCGACCACCTGAACGATGCCGACGTCCTCGGCGGCGAGGTCCGGGCGGTTCGCCAGCGAGAGCGGCAAATCCTGGTGATTGACGCGCATGATTTCGAGCGCCTTTTCGAGGGTGCGTCGTGGGCTTTCGAGGGGAAGTGCCGATTCCGAGCGTTTCAACGCGGCGAAATTCTGAAAGTAGCCCGCATTGAAGAGCAGCCTTCCGGAACTGATGACGACCTTGCAGGCGGTCGAACGGGTGAGGGTGGAACCGTCGGTGTGGTAGAGGAGGGAATCGCTGGCCAGCCACACCCCGTCCTCGGTGAGGACGTAGACGTGGGAAGTGGCGTGGAGAGACGCTGTGAAGACGAGGAAGAAGGCGGGAATGAGCAGCGCAAATGGGCGGCGAGCCAGGAGCCTGGTCATCCGTGCGACCCATGCGGCGAGGGAGGCCTGGGAACAATCGCGATGATCGGCTCCGATGGAAAGGCAATGACCATGGAGCGAATATAAGCAAACCGGAGGGGCAGAGGAATAGATAATTTGCGCGGGGGGCGGTCGTTGGGTTACCTCAGAGTCGTTTCGCTAAGCTGTAATTGGGAGCGCCGAGGACAAGGGCATGTGCAGAAACATTAAGACACTTTTCAATTTCGATCCGCCGGTCACGCCGGACGAGGTGCGAGCCGCGTCGCTGCAGTTCGTCCGCAAGATTACGGGGTT
>Ga0302319_10018044_pt1 | contig 12892 bp, 11 predicted proteins | sample Bog_T0_2_FD_203319 | JGI IMG/M metagenome (GOLD analysis project Ga0302319, IMG submission 203319) | Peat permafrost microbial communities from Stordalen Mire near Abisko, Sweden - Bog_T0_2 | ecosystem: Environmental > Terrestrial > Soil > Wetlands > Peat | place: Sweden: Abisko, Stordalen Mire...
CGTGGATTTCCGGCCGCCGAACCGTATGCGCAAGCTGACCGCGCGCAACTTCAGCTGGCGCAAGGATGGTGCGGTACAGGAATATTTCATACGGCGCGTCATCCCGGAATTCTTCAACGCCCGATTCGATCAGCAAGGCGATGAATTCCGCTTCGTTGCCGGCATGTTGTCGCGCGCGTCGATGCTGCGCCTGCAGGCCGCGCTGCGCCGGGTGGCGGCGGAATTCGAGCAACTCGCCCACCAGGATACGCGGCTGCCGCTCGCCGATCGGGACGGGTGTTCGGCCATCCTGGCGCTGCGCTCCTGGGAGTTTTCGGAGTTCTCCAAGCTGCGCCGTGCGCCGGTTCGCAAGGGGTCGGTCAGGATAAAAGCGCCGTGACTGCGGCGCGCGTTTCGGCGGCGGCTACTGGGCGACGCGGTTAAGCGGGCTCAAGTTGCCGCCCCACGGCGGCGGAGAATTGGTGGGCGTCGAGAATATCCTGCCGGTATTGTCCGACCATTTGTACGGGTTGGTGTTGCTGAGCTTGTAGTCATTGCCGGTCGCCGCGTCGTGATAGGTGCTGTATCCGGAAACGATCTCGTCCATCGAAGAGAAGCTCTCGTCGACGGAGCCGAGATCTTTGATCACTCCCTCTTCCTGGCGGAAAAACTCCTGCATGCGGCGGTTGATCGCGTCGGCCGCCTGCTGATCCAAGCTGCTCTGGCGCTGCAGCCACGCCGGTTCGAAGCGAAAACTCCCGCCGACATGGGAGAGCATCTCCTCCGCCTGCTCGGCCGCGGCCGCGCGCGCAATGAAACCCTTGAGAAAGATCACATTCCACATGATGTTGTCGCGGGTGATGCGGGTCACCGCTTCGATCCGCGCCTCCATGTCCTGCCCGTTGTGGCGGCAGGAGAATCTGGCTTCGCCGCCCGTGGATTGCGACGGCGCGACTGCGGGCACCAGCTTGTCCGCGTTTTGGGCCATGTCGGGGCGTTCGCGGGAACCGGCGAAAGTGAGCCCGGGGCACAGTCCCACGAGCGCGGTTTGCCCGTAGAGGCGGGCAAACTCAGCGCCCGGCATGTAGTGCAGGACCAGCGATACTCCACCGACCCCGGAGTCGAACAGCTTCCCCTCCCGGTATCCGATGGTGCTGCGCATGGGACTCGGAGGAACGTAGGTGAGCAGCGTGGGTTCACCGATCATCAGATAGGTCATTTTGTCGGGCGACAATGACCGCACGAAGGCGTTGATCTGAAGCGCGCTGCGCCGAGCCATGCCGCCGACCGTGCGCCACCCGGATGGTACCTCCAGGGTGAAGGACTGTTCGAGCGGATCGGTGAAGGCCGTATAGCCGGAAAATGGCGCACCGGGTGGCGGCGTGTTCGCCGAATCCGCCGATCCGAGCACGACCGCAATCACCACCGGTTGCGCGGATCCGCCGCCACGCCGGATGTCGAGCCGTACGGTGCGGCCCGGCGGCAAGGCCTGGACGGCTCGAGTCAGTGCGGCGGAATTCTCGACGGGTTCGCCGTTGAGCGCGGTCACCACATCCTGCACGAGAACGCCCGCCCGGTCTGCGGGACCGCCGGGGGTCACGATTCCGACCACCGCACCGGAAATTCCCGGCGCATCGGACAGACCGAGCCCGATCATGCCTCGCGGATGCGATTGGGCGGCGCAGAATCTCGGCACCGACAGAACCGTGAGCGCGAGCGCGGCAAGACACGCGAAGAGCGGCCGGCGCCTCATCGAACCCTGCTTGCGCCCACCGGCAGCGTGTCGATTGCGTGCATCACGGGATCCGCGAAGAGCAGGGGATCGCGTAAATAGTCACGCGCCATGTCGAAGGCGTCATGACCCCAGAAGATCTCCCCACCGATCAGCAGGGTCGGGACGCCGAAAACCCCGTGTTCGATCGCCCAGTTCGTGTTGTCGATGAGCGCCTGTTTGACGGCGGGCGCGGTGAGCGCGGTCTGCGGCTCGGCAATGCCCAACTCGGCGGCGAGCGCGCTGATCACGCCGCCGTCGGCCACATCGCGGCCCTCCCGGAACACGGCGTCGAATACCCGCTCGACCGCCGCACGTTTCGAGCCGGCGGCCACGATCAGCCTCAATGCGGCGAGCGGATTGAAGGGGTGCGAGGGGGGCATCCGCATTTCGATGCCCATTTTGCGTGCCCGCCAGAGCGCGAACCGATACGTGAATCTGCGCTTGGGCTCGATTTCGGCGTTGCCGATCTGGCCGTGATGATTGAGCAGGCCCGCGAACAGAACGGGCACGAATTCGACGTCGGCGGGAAGCTCGCGGAGTTGTTTGAGACCCAGGTAAGCGAACGGGGAGATGACGTCGAATACCCAGGATAGTTTTCGCGAACCCATCGATGTCGAGTATGCGCCGACGGCCGCTTTTCCGGCAACCGGGGGTGCTGCGCCGCCGTCAGAACGGCGGCCTGCAGTTGATGCCCCGCGGCGTCGCTGTTCGCGATACCCGGCGGATGATTGATCGCGTACAGGGCGGCGTCCTTCATCTGGCTCTCGGAAGGCTCATCTGCCGCGGCGGCGCCGGTTCCGTTGCAGCCCGCGATGCCGATCATGAGCGCAGCCGGTAATGACAGACCGAGAAGGAATATGAGTCCACCGCCCCAGGACGACGAACATGAATTTTTTCTGGGGAGCGGGGATGACGTCGAAGACCGTGCTGTTGCCGTCTTGCCGGGGGCCGGGGCCCTGCGTCCTGACGGGGCGCGCCGAAAACCGTCCTTGGTATGGAAGTGCTATTTCGAACGCGGGTCAGTTACGCTACCGGCAGCATGTCCCCAAGAGACGTGCAGCCGGGTGGCTATTTGGACAAATTGATATTCATGGAGGCTTGTCGCGAGGGCGGCAAGCGAATCGAAGGCGCTCTGCGGTCGCTGGACCGCGCGTATTTTGGATTGCTGCACCGGGATTGCCTGCGTGCCTTGCGCGACGCAGACGCCGCGCACGATCTGGTGCAGGAGACTTTCATCAAGGTTTGGCAGCGCTGCGCCAGCTTTCGCGGCGAGTCGGAACTGCTGCCGTGGGTGCGGTCGATCTTGAGGCGCGCGATTCTCGACAAGCTGCGTCAGCCCAACAGGGAGGTGCCTTTGGAGCACGAGGCTCGAATGTCGCCGGATGCGCTGGAGCGGGTCGCCGAGCTGTCCGTGGAGCAGGTTCCCCTGGCCGAGGATTCGCTCAGAAAGCGTCAGCTTGCCGAGTGCTTCGAGCGCTGCTGGGAGAATTTTCTGCGAGCCTCGCCCGAACATGCGCTGGTGATCTCGTGGATCGCCGAGGACGACATGACGCATCAGCAGATCGCAGCGCTGCTCGGTCGGACGCCGGGTGCCACGCGCGAGTTCATCTCGCAATGCCGCAAGAGGGCGCGCGTGTATTTGGCTGAATGGTATTCGCTGGCCTTCTCGGAGGGTTGACGCGCAATGCGCGACGAAGACGATGCCTGGTTGGATATGCTCGCGGGCCGTGCGGACACTGAGCACGCCGACGAATCGAACGCGCACGCGCGCGCGATTCGCGCCGCGATCCTGTCGCGGCGCGCCGCGGAGAATCCGGTGGCGGGCGAGGATGCTGCCCGCGAGCAGGCATTGATCGATCGTGCCCGTGCCGCAGGATTGCTGCGGCCGGCGGCTGCGCGCCATCAGCGACCTCGACGGGCGCTTTGGTTGAGCGCCGCCGCGCTGGCCTGCGTCGCCGTCGCCGTGACTCTCGAAATGCGGATCGGGCCGCCGGCGCCGGTCACCCGCAGCGGCGCGCCGCTCGTCACCCATATCCGAGCGCCGGATCCGCTGCGGTTGAAGCAGGAGATCATCCGCGAGCTCGCGGCCGCCGGCGTCGACGCCCACGGCTACGAAGTGCTCGGACGAGAGGGGATCGATGCCGACCTGCCGCTGCCCGTGGCCCGGGCGGTGCGCGAAGTGCTCGCGCGCCACGGAATCGCCGCCCCCGAGGACGGCGTGCTGCAGGTGGAAATCGAGCCCGAAACGCCATGAATCGCCATCGAGGTGTCGCCGCCTGGTGTCTGGCCGCGTGCGCATTCGCACCGGCCGCGCGCACCCACGCGCTCGAATTGCCCGCCTCCTGCGGAACGATATCGCCATCGGCACCGACCGCCGGATTGCCGCAACTGCGCAGACGGCTCGCGGCGCTGGCGGAAACGGATCCGGATGCCGCCGTGCGGCTGATGTGCGACACGATTCCGCGGGTGGCCCGCGAGAAGGGCGAACGCTCGCCCGATCTCGCCTGGTGGGCCGCTTCGCTCGCCACGCCGCTGATCGCCTATCTGAACAAATTCCAGGAGGCGATTCCGCTGCTGACGTTCGCGGAGCCGATTCTCGAGCAACACCCGGATCGCTACGCGGCGGAAATCGCCGACATCCACGTGGCCTACGCGTGGATCTACTTCAGGCAGGGGCGCCTCGCCGATGCGGGCGCCGCCTGGGAGCAGGCACTCAAGATTCGCGAGCGCGTGCCGGGGCTGCATCAGATCGAGCTTCAGAAAGTCCTGGTCGGTCTCGCGCAGGTCCGCCTGTCGCAGCGCAATTTCGCGGCCTGCCACGTCGCGATCGACCGCGCGAACGGCATCCTGCTCGCCAATCATGCCGCCGTCAGCGAAGCCGCTGCGGCCATCGAGAATGTGCAGACCAACCTTGCGGTCCGAGAGGAGGACTACCAAAGTGCGCGCACGCACGCGCTCGCGCAGATCGATGTCGAAAAGCAACTCCCGGGCGGCGAACCGCAGCGGATCCCCGCCTACGTGCTGCTCGGGACCATCTACCAGCGACTCGATGATTTCGACGCGGCGGAAGGCGCGCTGCGCGAAGCCATTCGTCTCGCCGAATCGACCGACGGGCCGCTGCAACGGCATTACCTGACCGCTCTCACCAACATCGCGGCGTTGTTGAGCGAGCGGGATCGGCCCGCGGAAGCGATGCCGTTTGCGCAACGCGCGCTGCAAGTCGGCGAGACGACGCTCGGCCCGGACGCGCCGAAGCTGGTCGGCACCCTGCGCACGCTTGCGGAGGCGCAGAAGGCGCTGGGCGATTTGCCTCAGGCACTGCACCTGTATCAGCGCGCCGGCGCGATCGTGGAGAAGGCTCGCGCGGACACCGAGCGGCAGGTGCTGGTCGCTTACTTTCGAGGGCTTGGGAATCTGGAGCTCGAGCTGGGCGATATCGAGTCGGCCCGCTCGGCGTTGCTCGCCGGCCTCGACGCGGCCGGCGATGATCCGACGCTCAGCGTCGAGCGTGGCTACGTGCTGATCGCACTCGCCCGAACCTCGGCTGCCACGGATCCGGAACGGCGCCGGCGCCTCGAAGAGGCGCTCGCGCTGTTCGAGATGCGGCTGCCCCGTTCGCACCCGATCAATCTGCGCGTCATCAACGAGCTGTGCGCCGTGGAAATCGCCGCCCGCGTCGAGAGCACGCCGCGCTGTGAAGAGGCGAGCAACTGGGTGGCGCGGGCGCACGATGTCGAACCCACCCTGCGAAGTGCCGTTTACCAGAATCAAAGCGAGTTGGATGCCGGCCACGACGACGCCGCAGGCGCCTACTCACAGGCGCTCAGGGCATTGGCCGCCGCCGAAGCGGTGGGCACGCCCGACCCGCTGTGGCGCGCGTATTTCACGCTCGGCTCATCTTTGCGGCAGCGGCAGGAGACCGTGCTCGCGATTTTTTTCGGCAAGCAGGCGGTCGCTCAGATCGAGCGGCTGCGCGGCGATTTTACCGCCGGTGATGCGCCGCTCGAGCGCGCATTTCTCGTCGACAAGTTGTCGGTGTACCGGGCGGTCGCGGACTGGCTGATGGAGGCGGGCCGCATCGACGAGGGACTCGAGGTGATGCGGCTGCTGAAGGGACAAGAGCTTTATGACTTCGAATTGCGCGCGGCTCCCGCGGCGGCACAGAACCAGATCGATTTCAACGAGGAGGAGCAGCTTCTCAAGGATCGATATTCGAGCGCACTGAATCCCGCCGGCATCGTGGGTGAGGAGTTCGACCGACTGGGACGGTTGCGCGAGAGCGGCCGCTTGAGCGGCCCGGAGCGGATACGGCTCGACCAACTGCTCGAGATGGAGGCGTCGAGCAACCGGCTTGACCGCATTCAGAATTTCCTGGCGGCCGGGGGAACCCGCCCGGCCGCGGCGGAAGTCCGGTCCCGCAGCATCCAGGCGGCAAGCCTCGACCGCGAGCTCAGGCGCGCAGGACCGGACGCGGCGGTCGCTGTGTTCCTGCTGACGCCCAATCGATTGCGCGTCCTCATCGCCACGCACAAGGAGCAGGTTGAATACGAGTCGCCGGTCGACGGCGCTCTCCTGCAGCGGGACATCGGGCATTTTCTGGCCTCGATCGGCCGCCGCGAAGAGGTCACGGCGCAGGCGGATGCGTTGTACGCGACCGTGGCAAAATCGATGGACCTGGCGGCGCAGCGCGCACACGCCAAGCGCGTGGTGCTCTGGCTGGACGGCGGGTTGCGCTATCTGCCATTCGCCGCGCTTCACGACGGCAGCCGCTATCTGGTCGAGAAATATGCGCTGCAGACCTATTCGACCGCCGAGGATCCTGCGGGCGCAGACAGCGTCCGCCGTCCGCTTCGCGTCCGCGGGATGGGCGTTACGCAGGCGGTTGCGGGATTCAACGCCCTGCCGGGCATTGCGGATGAACTGTGCGACGTGGTCCGAGGCCCCATCAGCGGATTGGCCCGACGGGGATCGGCCTGCCCGAGCCTCACGGCGGGCAATGGCGCGCTGGCGGGCGAGGGTTACGCCGACACGGCTTTCACTGAAGCCCGCTTGAAGTCCGTACTCGGGCAGACGGACGCGTACTCCATTCTGCACATCGGGACGCACTTCAGCCTGCGGCCGGGAAACACCATGCGCTCCTTCCTGGTGCTGGGCGACGGTACGCGACTCAGTCTGGACTCGATCAGTAAACTGAGTTTCATCGGACTTGACCTGGTCACTCTTTCCGCGTGCCAGACCGGCCTCGGCGGCGCCGTCAGCGATGACGGCCGCGAAATCGAGGGGCTCAGCACCATCGTCCAACGGGGCGGCGCGCGTCAGGTGATCGCCAGTCTCTGGCCCGTCGAAGACAAGAGCACGGCGGCCCTCATGCGCCAGATGTACGAATCCTTGGACGGGCTGCACGGCGATGGTGCGCGCGCCCTGCAACAGTCCCAGCTCGGTCTGCGTCGGTTGACCGTCTCGGGCAGCCGCCCCTACGAACACCCGTTCTTTTGGGCCGGATTTGTCGATTCCGGGCGCTAGCGGGTCAGACCGGCCAGGGGTATCCCGTGGGCCCTGTAGGCCATGTGAACAGTGAGATGCAATACCGTTCTGCCGGTCCGCTATTCGCTACGCTGCTTCGCCAAATTGTCATTTGTCGAGGATTTGATGAGTCTCACCGACGAGCAGGCAAAGTCCTACATCACCAAGCTGTTGACCGCTTTGAGCAGCGCCGGCGGGTCCGACCTGTTCGTGTCCAAAGACTTTCCGCCGAGCATGAAGGTCCAGGGCAACATGAAGCCCATGATCAATCAGAAGCTGAGCGGCGAGGTCGCGCGCGATCTGGCGTATGCCATCATGAACGAACGCCAGCGCGAGGAGTTTGCGAAGGAACTCGAGTGCAATTTTGCGATTTCCCTGCCCGGCATTTCACGTTTTCGCGTCAATGTGTTCATGCAGCAGCAGAACGTCGGCATGGTGATCCGGACCATCGTCAACGACATTCCGGATCTGGCGTCGCTCGGGCTGCCTGACACACTGAAGGATATCGTGATGACCAAGCGCGGGCTGGTGCTGGTGGTCGGCGCCACGGGCTCGGGGAAGTCGACCTCGCTCGCCGCGATGATCAACCACCGCAACCTCTCCTCGGCGGGGCACATCGTCACGGTGGAAGACCCGGTCGAATTCGTGCACCAATCGCAGCAATCTCTCATCACCCACCGTGAAGTGGGGATCGATACGCACTCCTGGCATCACGCGCTCAAGAATACGCTGCGGCAGGCGCCGGATGTGATCCTGATCGGCGAAATCCGCGACACCGAGACGATGGAACACGCCATTGCATTCGCTGAAACAGGTCACTTGTGCCTGGGGACGCTGCATTCGAACAGCGCCAATCAGACCATCGACCGCATCATCAACTTCTTTTCCGAGGATCGCCGCAAGCAATTGTTGATGGATCTGTCGAGCAATCTGCGCGCCATCATTTCGCAGCGCCTGGTCCGAACCGAGGACGGCAAGGGCCGCCGGGCGGCCATCGAAATCCTCATCAATACGCCGATCGTGGCGGACAAGCTCCTGAAAGGCGAGTTTCACGAGATCAAGCAAATCATGCAGAAATCGCGCGAGCTGGGCATGGCGACGTTCGACGCGGCGCTCTTTGATTTATACGATCAAGGCGCAGTCTCGTACGATGAGGCGATCAAGAACGCGGATTCAGCCAACGAGCTGCGATTGAACATCAAGCTCAACAGCAAGCGCGGCACCCCCGCGCCCACACTGCAGGTCGCCTCCGGCTGAGCTCGTTCATACCCGCCCCGTCACCGGGATCAGCGCCCCGGTGATGGCCCCCGAGCGGCTGGACAACAGGTACACGATGAGATCGGCCAACTGCTCGGGTTTGACCCAACGGCTGAAGTCCGCCTTCGGCATGTCCGCGCGGTTGGGCGCGGTATCGATGATGCTGGGCAGCAGCGCGTTTGCGGTGATGCCGCTGTCCTTCAATTCCGCGGAGAGCGCTTCGGTAAACCGGGCGACGCCGGCCTTCGAGGCGGTGTAGGGACCCATGCCGGAGCTCGCGTGGACGGCCGCGGCGGCGCCGATATTGACGATGCGGCCGGCGCCGTGAATCGCGGATCGCTTCAAGATGAAGGGAAGGGCGCTGCGCGTCGCGTTGACCGTGGTGCGCAGATTCAATTCGTACATCTGATCCCAGGCATCGATGCCGCCGCCGACAATTTTTTCAAAGCGGAATGCGCCGGCAATGTTCACCAGCGCGTCGATGCTGCCCAGCCGGTCGGCAATGGATTGAAAACCCGCCGCCGTTTCATCCGGCTTCGCCAAATCGATGCCTCCGAATGCGACGATGCCCGGCCCGAAAGGGGGCACCTTCGCGGCGGGCGCGCGGCCCACCGCTGCAACCGCGGCGCCGGCGGCGCGGGCCGATTGCGACACCACCGCTCCGAGTGCACCAAACGCCCCGGTGATCACCACGGTTCTATCGCGAAGGTCAAGATCTGCGACTGCCGGCGGCATTCAGGTACCTCGATGCGGGTGAGTGCGGATGATAGCTCGATTGGCGGGGTATAAAATACGGAATCATGATCGTTCACCTCATCGACGGTACGTACGAGCTTTTCCGCCATTTCTACGGCCTGCGCCGCTTCAACAAGGGGAAGGATCGGCCATTCGGAGCCGTCGTCGGTGTGCTCAACGGCACATTGCAGATGATCGAGGAGGGCGCCACCCACCTGGGCGTAGCGACGGATCATGTGATCGAATCCTTCCGCAACGATCTATGGAGCGGGTACAAGACCGGCGACGGCATTGAGCCGGCGCTGTTCGCACAATTTGGGCCGCTGGAAGAGGCGCTTGCGGCGATGGGCATCGCGGTCTGGCCGATGGTCGAGCTCGAGGCCGACGACGCGCTCGCCTCGGCGGCCTACCTGGCGGCGCGGGACCCGCGCGTGGACAAGGTCAGCATCTGGACGCCCGACAAGGATCTCGCCCAGTGCGTACGCGCCGACCGCATCGTGCAGGTGGATCGCAAGAGCAAGACCATCCGCGACGCGGACGGCGTGCGCGCCAAGTTCGGTGTGAGCCCCGGGCTGATTCCGGATTATCTCGCGCTCGTGGGCGACAGCGCCGATGGGTTTCCCGGAATCGCCGGAATTGGGCCCAAGGGTGCCGCCAGCCTTCTGGGACGCCATGGAAAAATCGAGGACTTCCCCGACGAGGTGCTGGGCGAGCGCCGCGAACTCGCGCTGCTGTTTAAGAAATTGGCGACGCTGCGGACCGATGCCGTGCTCTTCGGCGATGTCTCCGAGATCCGCTGGACAGGGCCGACGGAGCGATTTGCGCTGTGCGCCGAACGCTTGGGCGATGCGCGGCTCGCCGCCCGGGCAATGAAAGCCGCCGATCGCGGCAACGGCTGAAGGCCGTTCACTTCAGGGTGTTGATGAAGCCGGCAATCTTATGCCAGGTCTCGCCGGCGACCAGCAATTCGCAATCCTCGACCTCGAGAGTCGTCAGGTCGAGACAGGCGGGGGTCTCATTCACCGTGATGATCACGTGGGTGATATCCGCCGGAGAGTGCAGGCCGCCGGATCGACAGGCGATCGCTTCGAAAGGTATGGCCGCACGCTCGAGCTCCTCCCGCACGTGAGCCGCGATGCGGAGCTTGCCTTTTTCAAATGAGGTGAGCGCCACGGTCAAGCCAGCCGCTTGATCAAGGAGCTGGCCGCGGCCGGGTTAAGCACCTTGTTGCCGCTGATGACGTAGAGATAGACATCCCGGGGCTTGGTCTTCGAGCGCTGCGGCTCGACATAGTCGAGCCCATCCGCCGTCCCGCCGCCGGCCCACGCGCGCGCGCGCGCCGCCCATGAATCCAGAGCAGCATCGGAATAACCCGCGGCCTGAGTCGCCTGCGTTCCCATGATGCGGACGTAGACGAAGGAAGCCGTGGGGTCGGGAATCTGCGGGTACTTCGAATCGCCGGCGATCGCGACGGCTACGGCGTATTCGCGCGCCATGGCGGTGAAGTCGGCGCAGCGGAAGCTCTCGTGTCGAACCTCGATGACGTGGCGCAACGCGAGACCCGAGGCTTCTTTCGGCAGGAGCTTCAAGAAATTTTCGAAGTCGATGGGTTCGAATTTCTTCGTCGGCAGGAATTGCCAATTGACGGGACCCAGTTTGTTCTTGAGTTCCGTGACGCCGCTCGCGAAGAATCGCGCGATGGTGTTGCCCGCTTCGGCAAGCACCGTGCGGTTCATGGCAAAACGCGGAGCTTTGACGGAAAAGACGAAATCATCGGGAGTTTCATCGCGCCACTTGGCAAAAGTCGCCGGCTTCTGCGAGCCGTAATAGGTCCCGTTGATTTCGATAGAGGTCAATTGGCGGCTGGCGTATTCGAGTTCGCGCTTTTGCGGGAGGTCCGACGGATAGAAGACCCCCCGCCACGGTTCGTAGGTCCAGCCACCTACACCGACCCGAATCACGCCCGTCGCCCTTTGACCCATAGGCAATCCTAAGCCAATCCCCCGGAAGCGTCACGTCAAGGGTTGGGTTGCCGCATAACGCGCCGCAGGATGATTGCGGGACAGATTCGGACCGAGCTTGAGGCGCGCATCTGTGAACGCCTGCCACTCGGCGACATCGGGCAATGAGGGAATCGTGATCAGTTCGCCCGCGTCGAGTCCTGCCAGCGCCGCATCGACCATCTCGTCCACCTTCATGAACATCGCCTGCGGCAACTGGGAAATATCGGTGCCGGCACGTTGCCAAATTTCCGTGAGCGTTCCGCCCGGCAGGACCGCCTGCACACGCACGCCTTTGGAGGCGGTTTCCTTCTGCAGGCTCTGGGTCAGATTGAGAATGTACGCTTTGGTCGCGCTGTAGCTGCCGTTGAACAACTCCGGCGCCAGCGCAAGGACGGAACTCAAGTTGATGAGGGTGCCGCGGCCGCGCGTCACGAATCCGCCGACGGCGGCCGCTGCCAAGCGGGTCGGCGCCAGAACGTTCAACAAGATCATGGCCTCGAGCTGGGCGGGATCCACCGAAATCAATTCGCCGGAGACAGCCATTCCCGCATTGTTGAGCAGCAGGGTAATGTCCCCATCCTGCCGCAGACGCTGCTCCACGCGGGCCAAATCGTCCTTGGCGGTGAGATCGGCCTTGAGCACCTCGACAACCGCGGAAGTTTCCTCATGGAGCCGGCCGGCCAGCGCCTTCATCCGTTGCTGATCGCGCGCCACCAAAATCAGATCGTAGCCGCGACGCGCCAGACGATCGGCGTAAGTCGCGCCGATTCCCGTCGAGGCTCCTGTGATCAATGCTCGTCCCATGGGATTCTTTGAACTCATACATGTACTCCTTAGTGATTGAGGGCGACCTGCGCCGTGACTGAAAGTCCCGGCCGGACGCCGTCCAGCTGGGAGGGTTGCGAATCGAAGCGGATGCGCACCGGCAGCCGCTGCACGATTTTGGTGAAGTTGCCGGTGCCGGGTTCGAACGGCAGCAGCGAGAACTCGGAGGCTGAACCCGGAGCGAGGCTGTCGACGACGCCTGAAAAGGTTTTGCCGGGGAGGGCGTCGATGCGGATGATCGCCTTTTCCCCCGGCCGCATCCGCGCCGTTTGCGTTTCCTTGAAATTCGCCGTGACGTAGAGGCCCCTGAGCGGGACGATGGAGAGCAGTCGCGATCCCGGCTGTACGTAATCGCCCTGCTGAACCTGGCGATTGCCGACCACTCCGTCGATGGGTGCTGACACCAGGGCATGACGCTGGTCCTGGCGCGCAAGATCCAGCGCCGCATGTGCGCGCGCGGCGGCCGCCCGGGCCTTCCCCAGGCTGGCTTGCAGCGTGGCGCGCTTCGCCGCGGTGACCAGCGCGGCATCGCGCGACTGTTCGAGAATTGCCCGAGCCCGCGCGGCATCCTGAACGGCCGAAACGGCGCCTGCGCGATAGCCGTCGACGTCTCGCTCGGCCACGGCGCCGCTGGCGAGGAGTTCCTCGTAGCGCTCGCGGTCCGCGTCGGCCCGCGACGCCTGGGCATCCGCGGATCGAATGGAACTCTGTGCCACGCGGATATCGGCAGCCGCGAGACGCTCCTCGGCGTCCAGGCTGATGAGGGCGGCAGCCGCCGCGGCGACTCCGGCCTCCG